>Ga0210390_10002515_pt1 | contig 16233 bp, 13 predicted proteins | sample IncBWH11OmetaG_FD_161050 | JGI IMG/M metagenome (GOLD analysis project Ga0210390, IMG submission 161050) | Forest soil microbial communities from Barre Woods Harvard Forest LTER site, Petersham, Massachusetts, United States - Inc-BW-H-11-O ... | reverse complement strand
ATATTCCGTGAACTCTGCCGTGTTCATTCTTCGTAATGTGAAACTGCCAAGCCTCCTCATCCCGTAGCTGTTCATTCAAACTCGAAAAGCCGGGGACCTCCGACGTTTCGCTCCAGGTTATTCGGTGAATTTTGAGAGACTGACTCTTGTTCGTTCGGAAATCCTTGACTGACAAAGATGACAGATCTCTTAGGCGGCACAGAAACTTTTCTACGTAACCGTCCCGGCAACGGGTGATGGCAAACTTCGGGTTACTGTACAGGTCCAAGTATTTGAAAGAAAAGCGAAGCGGAATAGAGTCTTCGGGAGTTTTCGCGGGCGGTAACAGTAGTGATTTCGGTTTCTTTTCAGGCCTCACGTTCAGCCACGAATCTGGCGCGGAAAAACCAGTGGCACCGCTTCTATTCCAGAGGCGCCTCGCGTAGCTGTTCAACGAAGACTTGGCGCGGCGGATGTCCGAAATTCGCTGCTTATTTGATGAATCGAACCACGTGGTGCCACCCGCATACGTAACAATCGAATCACGAATTTCAGTTGGCTTCCGGCTTTCCTGTGCTTTATGGATACGGAATGGCTGCTGGGGCTTCGTTGGAATTGATGCTCTCGTGGCCTAATGCATCTACTGCCCTAGTCACATAGTAATAAGTTAGACCGCTCGTCACGGTGTTGTCAGTGAATGTAGTTCCCTGAACAGGCGCAGAATTGATCCGAACGTAATTGGCTCTGGGCGTCATGCTTCGATACACGTTGTATCCAACGACCTGCGAACCGCTGGGCCGCCATTTCAGCGTGACCGTGTGTGTTGTGCCACGCGATTGCGGACGGATTGCCGACGGCCACCCACTGGTCCTGCGGACCCATTGCGCACTTAACAGCAAGACTACAAGCACCGCGATCCCAGTCCCGACTCTCATCCAGACGGAGAGGCTGCGGTCTTGGATCAAGAGAATCTGACACATTGCGAGGAGTACCAATGCGATCCCGCCGACCATGAGGGCTAGAAACCAACTTCCGCTGAGTGCCTCTGGCACCATTGACGGTATCTTGTCAGACTTGTGTCTCAACCAGGGATCTATCCAGATATTTTCGACTGTGAAGAGAAAGAGAAGCGACGACGCGAGACTCCATGCGATCAACGTTATCCTCGACCGTTGACTCGAGGGGCGCAACGAACCTCGACTCATTGGATGCCGTCGATTCGAGTCGGCGTGGCCGAGGCGCGGCCGTAACGAATCAATGCCTCGTCAGTCATTTTGCGGAGACGCGCCCGCACCTCGTCAATCTGGAGCGGTTGGAATCCTACGGAGCCCATCAAGTCCGAAGTCTAGCACGACAGCGCATCGCAGGACGCGCAGCAATAGGCCGGAGCCTCCAGAAATGGCGCACCGTATTTTCTGGCGTGTCCTCTGGTATGCCTTTCCGCGATGACCCATAGCGTTCGCTAAAGCCACGGAGGACGCGACCTATCCGCTCCTAACCCTCTGTGAACCACTTTTCCACTTTCGACCTTTTCGTGGAAATGAAGCATCTGTCGTATCAGCCGCAATCCGGCCGTCCAGTATTTCGCAAAATGTGCCAGCAATCGCAACACATGATCTCGGCGTCGCAGTCCGCGAGCCCTCGTTGTTGTGGACCTCACCATACTTTGCCGCGAATTGTGGCGACGATCAACTGATGATGGCGGGTTTTGCTTTCTGGAGGAGACGCAGTCAAATTACGCGAAGTTCCTCTGCGATGGATTGCAGCAACTGGCGGATGCAGTTTCCCTGAAAACGCTCGCGCAGTGACGAAAGTCATCGGCAACATTGCGAACTTTCAAGACCGGTATAGAATGGCGGCTGTTTTTGAAGCGAAAAGGAGATCAATCCAAGGAAACAGTGGCGGCGGCCAAAGCGCGGTGGCGGGCTACCATTCTCTCGTCAACTTCATGGAGCAAAAACCTCCCCAACTCCGCCACGATCTCCGCGCAGGACAAATGGCCATGGTCGCGATCGGAGGCTCGATCGGCACCGGTCTTCTGCTAGGATCGGGCGCGGCAGTCCAGATTGCCGGGCCGGGAGTCATCCTCTCCTACATCCTGGGCGCGCTTATTGCTTTCGCCGTGACGACAGCGCTGGGCGAGATGTCGAGCCTGCATCCAGCCGCCGGCTCGTTTGGAGTCTACGCCGATAAGTACCTGAACCGCTGGGCAGGCTTCATTTCGCGTTATGGATACTGGTTTTCACTGGTAATCGCCATCAGCGGTGAACTCGTGGCATCGGCCACGTACATGCGTTACTGGTTTCCACATATTCCCGCCACGGCCTGGATTGCAGGATTCGCGACACTCCTACTAATCATCAATTTGGGGGCGGTACACACCGTCGGCAGTTTTGAATACTGGTTCGCGATGATCAAGGTCGTCGCGATTGCGGCCTTCATTCTAATCGGAGCCGGATTGCTGCTAGGCGGAGGCGCGCAAACGCACTACACCACTGATGGCGGTTTCCTGCCGCATGGCGCCGCAGGTCCGTTGCTGGCGCTCCCGTTTGTTCTGTTCAATTTTCTTGGAACCGAGATGGTGGCCATCTCTTCAGGCGAAGCACGTTCCACTTCGGACATCGTGCGCGCAACTTACATATCGTTGAGCGTTCTCACCTTCGTTTATTTATGCGCGTCCGCGGTACTGGTAGGAGTGGTGCCGTGGAACCTGGTTGGCGTGGGGCAGAGTCCCTTCGTGACGGTGTTCGAGGTGGCGCACGTGCCGGCCATTTCACTGGTGATGAACTTCGTGGTGCTGACGGCCGCGCTCTCCGGTGCGAACGCCGCCCTGTATGTGACTTCGCGCATGCTGTACTCGCTGGCTGAGTCTGGATATGCGCCTGCAAGACTCGCGCAGCTATCGGCCAAGGGCTCGCCGCGCAACGCCGTGTTGTTATCGGCGTCGGGAATCGTGGTCGCTCTGGTCGTGCAGTACGTCGCACCGCAAAATGCTTTCCTGTATATTATCGGGGCTTCGCTGGTCGGCGGAATGCTGGCGTGGTGCATCGCGCTCGCCTCGCACGTGGCCATGCGCAAAAGGCTGTCGCCAGAGCAGGTGGCGGCGCTGCCGATGCGCGCTCCCGGCGGAGCAGTGGCATCCAAGGTCGCGTTCGCGGCAATTGTGGTGATCGTGCTGTGCACGTGGTGGACACCGCAGGCTCGCATTACCATTGTCAGTGCAGGTCCGTATCTGTTTCTCTTGACCATCTTCTATCTCATGGCGAAAAAAGCACGCTCACGGAATTAAGTGCGGGCATGACTGACCCTCTCCTACGCTATCGCCAGGAGTTTCCAATCCTGGAGAAGACGACTTATCTCATCAGCAATTCACTGGGTGCGATGCCGCGTGGGGTCTTTGACGCACTCCATGACTATGCCGAGGTTTGGGCTGAGCGCGGAGTGCGTGCGTGGGAGGAATACTGGTGGACGCTGCCGCTGGAGATCGGCAACCAAATCGGTGAGCTGATGAACGCGCCGATGAATTCAGTGGCCATGCACGGCAATGTCACCCAGTGCCAGGCGGTGGTCGCTTCCTGCTTTGACTTCAGCGACGAGCGCAATAAGGTGGTTTACACCGATTTGAACTTTCCGTCCGTGATGTATTTCTGGGAAGCGCAGCGGCAGCGCGGCGCGCGCGTCGACATGGTAAAGACGGATGATGGGATCGAGGTTCCGACCGAACGGCTACTCGATGCGATTGACGAAACCACGCTGCTCGTTCCGGTGTCGCACGTGATCTTCCGCAGCTCGTATATTAACGATGCCAAGGCGATCTGCGAGAAGGCGCACAGGGTGGGCGCGCACGTGATTCTCGACACCTTTCAATCGCTCGGCTCTGGCGTTCCCGTGGACGTGCGAGAACTCAACGTGGACTTTGCCTGCGGAGGACTGATGAAGTGGCTCTGCGGCGGTCCCGGAGCCGCCTATCTCTACGTACGCCCGGATTTGGCCCGCACGCTAGCGCCGAAGTTCACGGGGTGGCTTGCGCACGAGAATCCCTTCGGTTTTGAAACCGGCGCGACACGCTACACGCACGGAGCTTACCGGTTCATTAACGGAACGCCGAACATTCCGGCTCTGTACGCTGCTCTTCCCGGACTGAAGATTCTCCGCGAGCTGGCCGTGCTTCAGGTGCGCGAAAAATCGCAGCGCCTTACAGCGCGGATCGTTTCGCTGGCAGAGCAACGCGGTTGGCGCGTCAACGCGCCGCGCAATCCGGCGCGCCGCGGCGGCACCGTCGCAGTGAATATGCCCAAGGCAAAGGCAGTGTGCGCCGAGTTACTCAGGCGCGACATTCTGGTTGACTGGCGGCCGGGCAGCGGCGTGAGGATGTCGCCACACTTCTACAATAAAGATGAAGAGATAGATTTCGCGATGGCGGCAGCCGACGAGATCCTTCGCACCATGCAGTGACAAGGAGAAGAGGCACTCTACGCGGGACTTGAGACTACACATTATCTAATATTTCCGTTCGAATTTTGGGTCGAGGACTTTGCGGGCGCTTTCCACACCAACGACGGGCAACGATGGGTCGTTCAAAAGCCCGAGCTGTTTCAAGACGGATGCTTGGTCCCAATAGATGTGCTCGTGGGCGAGTTTGCCGTCGCGGAAACGAACGATCGCGACCAGAGGCACTTCGACGCGGCGATTGGTAGGTGGAATTCCGGGCAGCATCCAGGGCATTTCCAGCGTGTGCGTGAAGGAGAAGATCATTTCATCAACGAGCTGATCTTCGCCGACAGTGCGGGAGACGGGAGTAAGCGAGGTGTCGGGCGGCATCACGGGTATGAACTCGTGCGCATAGAAGTGGCGCAGGGCTGCCTTGCCGTAACCGCCCGTCATGACGGGGATGTGGTTGACGTAAGCGTCCTCGGTCATAGTGGCTAACGTGGCTTCGGTGTCGCGCGTGACGAATTCGTCTGCGGTGTGTGCTTCCCAGAGTTTGCTGAGGTCGTGTCGCGGCATGGCAGGATTATACTTCGCTTCTCGCCTGCATCAATTATTGCGTCGGCTTGGTCGGCACGTGAATCCGAAAAGCAAGTTCGCGTCGGAGGTGTTATTCCCCGGCGTGCCGACGGATGAACTCGTCATTCGTTCGCCGGACGATCAGGCCGCGTTTCTAGCTGCTGGCCAAGCGTTATGACGCTATGAGTCAATTCCTTTGCTTAGATGTGCGATACGCGAATTACTTCTTTGAATTGAGCATTGCTGCGCAGGCATCTTTGACGGAGTTGCCAGCTCCCTTGTCGAGTCACTGAAAATATCGTCGCCGTCGCGATTAAATACGGCAACCTTGTTCCGATGCGCTAACAGTCCCTTGCCGCCTTCGTGGTCAAGAGTCAGTACGAAGTCGGCCTTTGAAAGATTGTGCGTAACGGTCAACTCGGGGCAGCGCTGATTTAAAGTCTTGATGATTTCGGCCGTCTGTGGACGGGCTCCGCCAGACATCCAACTACTACTGCCCCAACTATTCTTATTCCCTCCCGCCGAAGAGCCGCCCCGCGTGTCCCACGATCGGCTGTCCGTCACGAACACCCGCGTCTTGCCATCGTTTACTGTCGAGGGGTTTGTTGCCGGCACCGGACTGGCGATGGGAGGGGGCTGTGGCGTTCCAGCAGCGACGGGAGCAGTAACGGAACTGTTCACAGCGGCCATACTCGCTTCTTGCTTCGGCGTCGCCGCAGTGATAGGTGCAGCGGACGTGGGTGGCGTAGCCTGGGGAATCAAACGACAAGCTTGCGTTCCGAAAATCGTTTCGCCCTGGTATGTGAAGCCGCCAGAGTCTGCGGGATTGCGGCACATCCACTTCGACGGATCGGGACTTTGAGCTGACGCTACGCTTGAAGGCATCAATAAGGACAAAACCGCTGTGACTGTTTTCATCTCTTCCACGGTCGCTTGATTTTGTTGGTATCTCTGCCGTTATGGCAGTCCGCCCGCGCAGAGTCTTACGTCTTGGGGAACAGCCTCTGCTTTGAAGCTCCTCTGGTTACTATCCTTGCTACAAGGATCGTTTGCGTCAATGGTTCTTACTCAAACAGTTATTTGCGGAAACAGGGTTTCTGCTCTTCCGGTGGGCAGGGCGTTCTCGTAGTTATCAAGCGGGCGGCGCTGCCCCACGTGCTGTAACCAATCGGAGGCGCTACCCGGTGACCAGCGTCTCCTTCTCGTGTATGTGCCGCCATTTCGATCTTTGGAATCGCCTGACGCAGCGCCATTTATGTGACAAAGGGCACTTGGAATTGAAAGTGCATTTGTACTGGCTTGAAAACGAATCCTACGACGTTCGATGTCGGGAGACGAAAATGTACGCCGACGGACAAGAGGCCATGAAAGGTGACGTCGTACGGCGAGGTAGCGAGGTGGGCCAAGTCCTAGAAGTCATACCAAACGGGGTTGGCGCGCAAGAGAACGCCTTAGTGCAGTGGAATACTGTAATCGAGATCTCGCCCGGTATCCGCGGACTTAAACCTCCGGTTCAAGAGCCCACGCAGACGCTTACATTTGTGCGGCGAAAACCTTGAGTTGCCGGCTGACCTTCTGCCCAACACCGCCAACCGCTGTGGATGTTGCGATTGTCGCATTCGGTAGCAATTCGTGGCGCTCCGTGTAACTCGTTGATTGTTCGTCAGCACAATCTTTGCAAGCAAGGGGTCACCGGTTCGATCCCGGTCACGTCCACGTCCACCATGCTTCGCTCTTTACCTTATTGAGTTAGCTGCCATGGAAATTCAACGCGATCGCAAACCGTCGCGCTTCGTCCGAAATGTTTCGGCGCTCACTTCGTCCCAAAGCCTCGTGCTGTGAGTCTCGCGTAGCGCGAGGCTGCCGACGACGAATGCTACAGCCGCCACACCAACCGGGTAGTAGAGCCCGGCGTAAATCTTGCCGGTGGCCGCGCAAATAGACAGTCCGATCAGTGGCAGCAGCCCCCCGAAAACACCATTGCCCAAGTGGTAAGGCAACGAAACCGACGTATAGCGAATCTTCGCAGGGAAGGCTTCCACCAGATACGCCGCGATCGGCCCGTACGTCATGCCGACGTAAACGAGCTGAATGAAGATCAGAAGCACCAGTTTCGTTTTGTTCGGATTCGTGGCTTCTTCGGCCGGAACCAGAGCGCCGATCGCGTCCATGGTCATCGGCGTTAAGCTGATGGCGCCGGTCACATTGTTGCGTGTGGACCTCACTGTCACGACGTGATTTCCGGCGGCACCCTCCATCGCGTGATAGATCGGGATGAAGGTAAACACGGCCAGCAGGAACCCCGCCATCATTATTTTCTTTCGCCCGATCTTGTCCGAGAGCGAACCGAACAGGTTCACGAACGGCATTCCGATCGCAATCGAAATCGCCATCACGATAGTTGCCGTGCGGGGATTCACCTTCAGGATGCTTTGCATATAGAAGAGGGCGTAGAACTGTCCCGTGTAGACCACTACCCCCTGGCCGGCCGTTGCGCCGAACAACGAGACCAGCACCTGCTTAAGGTTGGGCCAGTTCGTAAAGGCGTCTTTGAGTGGTTGCGTCGAGGTCTTTCCGGCCGACTTGATGCGCACGAAAATGGGCGACTCGTGCAACTTCAGGCGCATAAAGAGAGAAACTCCTACCAGAACGATAGAAAACAGGAATGGAATGCGCCAGCCCCAGTTTGCAAAGTCTTCTTTATTCATACTGAATTGCGTGCCCAGGATTACCAACAACGAAACGAGCAGTCCCAGAATCGCAGTGACCTGGATGAAGCTGGTGTAGAAGCCGCGCTTGTTGTCGGGTGAGTGTTCGCTCACGTAAATCGCAGCGCCCCCGTACTCTCCGCCAATCGCTAACCCCTGCAGGACGCGGATCACGATCAATGCGATCGGGGCGAACCACCCGACCGTCTTAAAAGTCGGCATCAAGCCAATCAACACGGTGGCGCCGCCCATGATTGCCAACGTCACCAGGAACGCGTATTTCCTCCCGGTCAGGTCGCCGACGCGCCCGAAGAAAATCCCGCCGAATGGCCGGACAACGAAACCGACCGCAAAGGTCGCCAGGTAAGCTATCAACGCGAAAGTGTCGTTGCCAGGGGGATAGAATTTCACGGCGAGAACCGCCGTCAGACTTCCGAACACGTAAAAGTCGTACCATTCGATCAGGGTGCCGAGAGACGATGCCGCGATCACTAATGGCAAACTGTTCGCGTGCGGCTCGCCTATCGCATTGTCGACTGCCCCTCGGCGCGTAGCCATTCTTGCTCTCTCCCCAGGCCAGTTTCGGCCACCGGTCTCGGCATCATCTCTCATTTCTGGGCTAGAAGCTAAATCCATAGCCTAGCCTGTGCCGTCAGAGGTTCTAGATCAACAAAAGCTGAGCAGCTTCACGACGGCTGGCCCGCTCAGACGCCTTGCCCCGGCACGAGGCTCGCCAACGGTGGGCCCTCAGGAGATTGGGAGCGCGGTTTCGGCGTGGGCTGCGTCGAAACGGGGTAACATCGGGCCGGGCAGAATTGCATCGGAGCGGGAGCGGGGAGCGATCGCGATGGGAACATTCTGGCAGGACATGCGCTACGGCGCGCGAACACTGGCAAAGTCGCCGGCATTCACTTTGATCGTGGTGCTGACGATTGCGCTGGGAATCGGTGCGAATACGGCGATTTTTACCGTGGTGAACGCTCTGCTGCTGAGGCCGCTGCCTTTCCGGGATGCGTCGCGAGTGGTCCTGGTGCGGGAAAAGAGCCCCTATCCGACATTTTCGACTTCGTACGAAAACTTCAAGGACTGGCGGGAGCAGAGCCAATCGTTTGAATCCATGCAAGGGTCGTGCCTGACGGCGATGACCCTGACGGGCATGGGTGAGCCGGAGCTGGTCACCACGCGGTATACGACGGCGGGTTTCTTTCCGCTGCTTGGCGTGGCGCCCGTTGCGGGACGAAGTTTCTTGCCGGAAGAAGACCGCGCGGACGGCGCGCCGGTGGTGATGATCAGCTACGCGCTGTGGCAGCGACGATTCGGCGGATCGAAACAGTGGATGGGGAAGACGATCGAGCTAGGGTCGAAGCCTTACACGCTGATTGGGATTGTGCCGCCCAACTTTCAATTTTTGCAGCCGGCGGACGCCTTCGTGCCTTTCGAGCCGTGGGCCAAGACGCTGCCGGACGATCGCAACTGGCACCCGGGAATATTCGCCGTGGCACGGTTAAAAAGCGGAGTGACCATCCAGCAGGCCGACGCGGAGATGAAAGGCATTGCCGGGCGGCTGGAGAAACAGTATCCGGAATACAACACGGGAATCAGCGCGGACGTGGTGCGGTTGCAGGAGCAAGTGGTGGAGAACGTGCGGCCTGCGCTGCTGGTGCTGCTGTGCGCGGTGGGATTCATCCTGCTGATCGCCTGCGTGAATGTAGCGAACTTGCTGCTGGCGCGCGCGACGTCGCGGGCCAGAGAGATCGCGATCCGGACGGCACTGGGAGCGGGGCGCTTGCGTGTGATTCGCCAGCTTCTGACGGAAAGCATTTTGATCGCGATGCTCGGCGGGGCCATTGGACTGTGGCTGGCGAGCGCGTCGCTGGGACCTTTGTTGCGTCTTTCGGCGGGCGCGGTGCCGAACGTCGAAGGAATTCACATCGATCGCTGGGTGCTCGCGTTCACATTTGTGGCGGCGGTGCTCACGGGAGTCCTCTTCGGGCTGATTCCGGCGTTGCGAACAGCGAGATTGGATTTGCGGGAGACGCTGAATGAAGGAGGCCGCAGCGGAATCGGCAGCGCGGCGAATCACCGGCTGGTGGCGGCACTGGTGATTGCGGAATTTTCGATCGCGATGGTGCTGCTGGTGGGTGCGGGACTGCTGCTCCGAAGCTTCAATCGAATGCAATCCGCGGCGGCCGGATTCACGACCGATCATCTGTTGGCTGCGGACGTGCCTCTTTCGCAGAATGCTTACGCGAAACCGCAACAGCGATTCGAGTTCTTCGATCACCTTCTGGATGGCGCGAGAGTGCTGCCGGGAGTGCGCAACGTCGGTGCAGCGACGTTTCTGCCGATGAGCGGAAACGGCTCAATCATCCATTTCAATATCTACGGACGGCCGCCGAAGAGCCCGCACGAATATACGGCCGCGGGCTACCGCGCGATGAGCGCCGGATACCTGGAGACGCTAGGCGTTCCGCTCCTGGCCGGACGAACGATCAAACAGACCGATGACGAAAAGGCGCCGGCTGTCGTGGTGGTGAACGCCTCGTTCGCGAAGGAATATTTCAATAGCGCGTCGCCGCTGGGAAAGCGGATGCAGCTCGGCGCGGTGCCGGACGCGCAGGTTCCGTGGATGGAAATTGTCGGCGTTGTGGGCGACGTGCGGCGCGGACTTGCAACCGAGCCGCAGGCGGAGATGTATCTGCCATTCAAGCAAGCCGATGCGGTGCTGCCGGTATTCACGCTCTCGGTGGTGTTGCGCACGGGTGTTGAGCCGGCGGCAGAGGTTTCGGGGCTGCGTGATGTTATCGCGAAGATCGACAAGAATCAGCCGCTCGTCCGAGTGCGCACAATGGAAGACAACATGACAGCGTCGGTGACGCAGGAGCGCTTTCGGACATGGCTGCTCGGACTTTTTGCGCTGCTCGCGCTTTTGCTTTCGACGATCGGAATCTACGGCGTGATGGCTTATTCGGTGACGCAGCGCGTGCAGGAAATTGGAATTCGGATGGCGCTGGGTGCGCAGCCCAGAGAGGTTTTCCGTTTGGTGTCGGGACAAGGCCTGAAACTGGCGCTGGTAGGCGTGGGCGTTGGTCTCCTTGCTTCACTTGCGCTTACGCGTGTGCTGAAGAGTTTTCTCTATGAAGTTAGCGCGCTTGATCCGATCACTTATGTATTCGTGGCGGCTTTGCTTGCTACGGTTGGATTGCTGGCGTCGTACTTTCCGGCGCGGCGGGCGACGGCGGTCGATCCGCTGGTTGCTCTACGGCACGAATGATCGGTGGAGGAAGGCGACCATTTCGGTTTCATTGTTATTCCGCTTGGTGTCGACATGGCGGGAGAGAAAAACAAATGAGACACATCGTTCGCGCTATGGCGGCAGGAGTTCTGAACGAATTTCAGGGCTAACAAGCAGTCTAGTCTAAGTCTCACCGCAACAGGTGCGCTTCCATGGTTGACGAATCTTGAGGCGCGCACTTCTCGCAGTGCAGGTCGAACCGCTCGCGGCGGAACAGATGCCACAGACCAAAGTCAACGCCCAGCGCAAGAAAGGGACTTGTGATTTGTATGCTCTCCGGAACCTACACTCAGACTCAGATCGCCGAGAGGTTCGGGATCGATCAAATACCTGAAACTGAAGTGAGCACCCACGCGAGGCTGGTGTGGTTGAACAGCGAGAAGTCATTGCACAGAGCGTGGGCGGGCTATTCGGCTGGTTCTGGGAATCCCCAGAGGTTACCGCTTGTGAGGGAGAGCGGTTCGCATGCCTGTTATAGCCCGCAATTGAGCCACTCGCAATTCGGAAGCCAATATTTCGGTCTACTCAGGGTCTCCTGCCGATTTGCCAGATAGGAGCACTTTGCCATGCGCGCCCAAGTTTTTCGTCCGCACGGTCGTGGTCCGTTCGCACCATAAATCGCGTCTGTTCATCACGAAGGGAGTGCTCAAGGTCTAGAGATGCGCGCGCCGTAATTGCCAAAACTTTGTCTTATCGGATGCCGGATGCTACAAATCAACCGATCAGCGCACACGCCACCGTATCCGAAAATACTAACAGGCAATCCTGGTTGTCACCATCCGGAGACTATAACTGGATGGGATACGCACGTATGTAATAGATTCTTATAAACCTAGGCCAAACACCGATTTGGCGGCTGGCTTGCATTGTCAGTTCATTCAACTATTTCCATGTCCAGACGGAGTTTTCAAACTATGAGTAGAGCACTGAGCCTCTCCTTGCTGTTTCTTCTCCTTGCGTTTGCTTCAACCGTCCAGGCGCAGGAGATCCCGAAGTATCAGGTGTTCGTCGGTCCTTCCTATGCATACGAGGACCTCACGAACATCAAGAACATAAATGGCATTGGGTGGCACGCTTCGCTCGACGGGACAGCCAACAATTGGATCAGCGCCGTGTTCGATTTCTCCGGCTATTACAGCTCTCCGAAGGTCAAAATTCCCGGCCTGTCCACTCCCGTCCCAATTGATTCGAGCACCTATTTGTACCTGTTTGGCCCGCGATTCACTTACCGGAGATGGGAACGACTCACACCGTTCGCGGAAGGTCTGGTGGGAGTCGCTGATATCAGGTTCACGGCGTCCTCGGTCGGCCTCACGAACGCAGTCTCTTCAACGGCGTTCGCGGCCGCCTTCGGCGGAGGCGCGGACTATACCGTCAAAAGCTGGCTCGCTATTCGCCTCATAGAAGCCGACTACGTCGTCACGCGATCCCGCGAAATAGTTGTGGACTCAAACACTGGCCAGGTCGGCTTCAGCGGCCAGCGTAGAACGCAAAACAACGCGCGGGCCTCGGTAGGAATTGTTCTCAGATTTGGAAACCGCTAGCAGTCGAGTTGCTCGAGGCTGAACTACTGACTCTCACGGAGATCGCAATGCGGATCCGCCGACCCACGACGCTGAAGGGCTTGGTCCTGTTGAGTTTGCTCGCTGGTCTCGCTCCTATTGCCAATGCGCAGAACGTACCGCCCCGCATCACCTCAGCCATTGACGAATCCAGGCTTGCGACGCTCGCAGGAGGCACCCGGCCAGAGGCAAATACGAAAAACGACCGTGGACCGGTCCCTGAAAGCTTTCGGCTGGAGCACATGTTCCTGCAATTGCGGCGCTCTCCGGAGCAGGAGCATGCACTTGACCAATACATCGAGCAACTCCACGACAGCAAATCACCGAACTTCCACCGTTGGCTTACGGCGCAGGAATTTGGAGAAAGATACGGACTAGCGCAACAAGACCTCGCCGCGATCACGGTCTGGCTCCAATCCCGCGGCTTCGCCGTGAACGTGGTCTATCCCAACAGCGTGTTGATTGACTTCTCTGGCACGGCGGCGCAGGTGCGGAATGCTTTTCACACTGAGATTCATTATGTCGACATGAAGGGCGTGCGCCACATCGCCAACATGCGCGACCCGCAGATTCCCGCCGCACTTGCGCCGGCCGTCGTCGGCGTTGTCTCGCTCAACGATTTCAGGCCGCGCCCGGCCCTTACCGTTTCTGGGCCATGCGATCCCAGTAACCCGCAGCCTACCCAACCCTCCAACTGCTTTTCGGTCGTGCCTGCAGACCTGGCCACGATCTACAACTTCAGTCCTCTTTTCACCAGAGGTATATCCGGCCAGGGTCAGACCATCGTGGTACTCGAAGATTCCGACGTCTTTAGCACCGCGGACTGGAACACGTTTCGTTCGACGCTAGGCCTGGCTGGCTTTGCTTCTGGTTCCTTCACGCAGACGAATCCTGCTCCCCCGAGCGGCCTGAGTAACTGTAGCGACCCCGGCCCCACCGTTGATGACGGGGAAGCGATCGTAGATGCCGAATGGGCCAGCGCCGCCGCTCCGAGCGCGGTCATCCAACTAGCCTCATGCGCGAGCGCCTCGCTGCCGGGTACGGCGTTCCCGACTTTCGGCGCCCTGATTGCCCTTCAGAATCTCATCAACTCCAGCGCTCAACCGCCCGCCATCATGAGCATGAGTTTCGAGTCTTGCGAAACCGAGAACACCCTCCCCTCGAACGTCGCGTATAGCTCCGCTTATCAACAAGCCGTTACCGAGGGCGTCTCCGTCTTTGTCGCGGCGGGCGATGGAGGCGCAGCCCTTTGCGACCAGGTCGCTGGATCGTTGGAAGCAACACTTGGTATCAGCGTCAACGGTTTCGCGTCCACGCAGTTCAATGTGGCTGTGGGCGGCACCGATTTCGGTGACACCTTTGCCGGCACCAATAGCACTTACTGGAATTCATCCAATACATCAACCTTTGGCTCTGCCAAATCCTATATTCCGGAAATTCCCTGGAACGACTCTTGCGCCAGCGTGCTGATCGCCACCTTTGTGAGCGGCTCCGGTACAACTTTTGGCCCAAACAGCGTATGCAACAACTTCCTCGGTACGTCCTTCCTCAATACCGCTGGAGGCAGCGGCGGACCCAGCGGGTGCGCCACCGGAACACCAGCCGCGGCCACTCCACATGTTGTTAGCGGAACCTGTGCGGGGTACGCCAAACCCTCCTGGCAATCTGTCCTTGGTAACCCAAACGACGGCGTGCGCGATCTTCCGGACGTCTCGCTTTTCGCAGCAGACGCGGTTTGGGGCCACTTCTACGTGGCTTGCTTTTCTGACATCGTAAACGGCGGAAATTCCTGTGCGGGAACTCCCGATACTTGGACCGGCGTCGGTGGGACATCGGTTGCGGCGCCGATCGTGGCCGGCATTCAAGCGCTGGCAAATCAGAAAACCAGCAGCCGTTCGGGTAACCCGAATCCGACTTATTACTCGCTCGCCGCTGCGGAATATGGGGCTAGCGGGAACACGAGCTGTAATTCGTCCCTCGGTAAGAACGTCGCCGGCACCTGCATCTTCTACGATGTGACACAAGGCGATATGGACCTGCCGTGCCAATCCGTTTTTGGCGCGTTGTCAGATTGTTTCCAGCCGTCTGGCGCATTTGGCGTGCTTTCCACTTCTCACTCCGCGTATCAGCCAGCTTTTGCCACTAACACGGGCTGGGACTTCGCAACTGGAATCGGAACAATCAACGCGACCAACCTGGTGAACAACTGGCCCGCTGCACCGATCGTCGGACAGTTTAGCGTCGCGCCAAATCCTGCGAGTATCAGCATTGCCACAGCGGGCGGCGCCGGCTCGTCAGCCATTACCGTGACCGGCAGCGGGGGTTTCGCGGGCTCGGTCAACTTGACGTGCAGCGTTTCTCCTCTCCCTGCGAATGATCCGCCAATTTGCTTCTTAAGCCCGTCCTCGCTCTCGCTCGATCCAACCGCAACGAGCGCGACTGCAAATCTCAGAATTTCCACCATCGCGGGTGCGCGCAGTGAGTTGCGTCCCGAGACTAGCCCTAATACACCGAGTTGGTTCGCAGCAAGCGGAGGACTCGCACTCTGCTGCATTTTCCTGCTGACAATGCCCAATAAGAGAACGCGCTGGGCAACATCTCTGGGATTAGTCCTGCTCATTGTGCTGGGAGTCGCTTTCAGCAGTTGCGGTGGTGGCGGCGGTAGCAGCCAAATAAACTTCGGAACGCCAACTGGGAGCTACACCGTGACCGTGGGTGCTTCGAGCGGTGGTACAACACAAACCACAAGTATTTTGCTGACCGTCAACTAGCGGTTGCGATATAGAATTTGCACGTCAGAAGAAAAATTCTGTTCTTGCTGACAGCTGCAGAGGCCAGTCAGGGAAGGCCGTTCTCCTAGTGCAAGAATGAATGATATGGAATGGGACGGTCGCGTGGACAATGTACAACCTTGCTCGTTGACACCACCGAGCACCTCACCCGGCGGCGCCATATTGTCATATTCAGAGGCGGTGTACTGGATTAGAATGCGGAAATTGAAGGTGGACGTAATCAGGTACATGCCGGGGAAGAGGTCCAAACCAACCCCTAGAGCCACAGGCTAAACATAATGCCATGGATTAGAGGGACACATGCCCGAGTATCCAGCACTAGGCGACAGCGCCGATTCACCCAACGGGAATCGGTGGCTCATGTTGAAAGAGAGTTCCAAATATGCCTACATCGTTGGGTTCCTCCAAGGAATGTTTCAAGGGCACTGCTTTACGACTTGGGGGCTTCCGCATAGCCAAGCGAACGATCCAGCCTACTTGAACGCCACAAAGTCTTACAACGACCAGTGGAACCGATTTGTCGCCAAAGTGACGTATCGCCAGTTCTTCGACGGACTGGACAAACTTTATGCCGATCACAGAAATCGTAAGATCGAAATCCAGAACGGGATGTGGATTGTGATGAACGAAATATCGGGACAACCCGGCGGAACGATGGAGTCGATGATCGAGGCGTGGCGGCGAAAGGCCACTAGGGAAGCGGCACCTGAACCAGACCCGACACCTGAACGAGATCCCATACCTGGATTTTGATCAGAACCGAACGAAGCGGGGGTTCTACGTCCCGCTAAAGGTTCCCGAGGCTGTAATTTTCTTGTCGGTCGTGACCTTTCCACTCGTGGAGAAGCCCCTGCCTGAAGGCAGCGGAGTATGTCACTTGCGCGACTCTT
>Ga0210390_10002514_pt1 | contig 16233 bp, 13 predicted proteins | sample IncBWH11OmetaG_FD_161050 | JGI IMG/M metagenome (GOLD analysis project Ga0210390, IMG submission 161050) | Forest soil microbial communities from Barre Woods Harvard Forest LTER site, Petersham, Massachusetts, United States - Inc-BW-H-11-O ... | reverse complement strand
ATAGTTCTCGTCCATGGTGGTTTCGTGGATGGGTCCGGTTGGCAACCCGTTTACAAAATCCTGACCGGGGAGGGTTTCAATGTCCGTATCGTGCAGAACCCCACGCTGACGCTAGCGGATGATGTAGCAGTCACCAAGAGGGCGATCGCTGCCGCAGAGGGACCGGTGATTTTGGTGGGCCATTCCTATGGTGGTGTTGTGATTTCTGAAGCGGGAACGGACCCAAAAGTGGAAGGCTTGGTCTATGTCGCGGCCTTCGCACCGGACCAGGGGGAGTCCGTCTCATCCCTGATCGCAAATCCTGCCCCGGGCGCTCCGGTACCCCCGATTCTCCCGCCGCAGGATGGCTTTTTGTTCCTCGATCGCTCGAAATTTGCAGCTTCGTTCGCCGCGGATGTTGAACCTGAACTTGCGACATTCATGGCAGATTCGCAGGTGCCGTGGGGGGTCGAGGCATTGGCAGGTGCGGTCAGTAAGCCGGCTTGGCGCGTCAAGCCGAGCTGGTACCTTGTCGCTACCGACGACAAGATGATCCCGCCGCCGGCCCAGCGTTCGATGGCGCAGCGCGCAGAGTCAAAGGTTGTCGAAACAGCCGGTAGTCATTCCGTCTATGTGTCAAAGCCAAAGGTTGTGGCCGCTCTCATTGCGCAGGCGGCTCGCGAAGCCAAGTAGGTCGTCGGCGTTGCCGAGGCGGAAGGCTTGGACGTCACGGTAAAGTCGACTGACTCACTAAGAGTCAATCGATCCCCAGCGCGCGAGGGGCGTTGTTATCGCGGCTCGGGTTGGTCTTGGGCCAACCCGAGCATTTCACGGATTCACGCGGGGATTCAATCACCCGCTCGGGTGGTCGCGTGTCATTACCCAAGAAACTACTGATGCCTTCGAGCGCTACCGGAGGCACGTCGAGCGGGTTGTCAAACCAAACACACGCACAACAGATCGGCCTCGAGCAACCACTCGATCGCCGCCCGTCGCAACTCAATATCCTCAAGCGCCGCCACGAGTAAATCCGCATCATAACCAGCGGTGGTCTCTGACCTGCTGCCTAGCTTCGCACCGGAGGCCATGCCAGGTTCTGTCGTCTCCGGCATTGACGGTGGCCGGAGCACGCCCGGCGCGGGCGAACCAGGGACGGTAATGCTGTACATCGGGACCTCTCCTTGGTCAGTGCAATGCGCATGCCATCGAGGCCGTCGGGAAGGGGTCAGAGACGACCTCACCACGTTGCGCGGAAAATAGCGCCGGTAGATCGCCGGCGCCTCATTTTTGACTCCAAGTACCTTGGACTCCGTTTGCGGAGCCCAGTTCGACTGTCGGCGTGCGCCGCACAGCTTCGGTGCGCGGACAGCAGACCTTGCACCAGAGCTGAACAGCGCTCGGCGGGTAGGAGTCCAGCGGCACGAGCGCTGATTAAGACATCCACTCCTGCGCGCTGCTATGCGCTTGTGGCGAGTGCAGGTGGGGCTCGGTCACGACACAAGCACCGACCGTAGGAAGGACCTGACCACCGCCTCAAAGCACTCAGGTTGGTCATAGGGAATCCCGTGGCCAACGTTTTGTATCTGTTCGATCCGAAGGCGCGGGTTAAGATTCTGGAGCTCCTGTGCCGTTTCAAGGGAAACAACGCCGTTATCCCCGATGACCAGCAGGATTGGGACGTCAGTTGTGCTCACTAGCTGGTGATACTCTGGGTTGGGCGGTGTGAGAACATCAAACGCACCTATTCGGGTTTTCAGCCTCGCTTCGGTTACGAGTTCGACGAACTCCGGCCTACGATGCGGGTGTCGGACTCGTGCCTGAGCAAGCACGTCTCTCTTATCTAAACTGAGAAGTCGGCGGTGTTGCTCGACCGCATCACTCTCGTGTACCTCGCGTTGACGCTGAGGACTCAAAAAAGTGGGGTCCGCCAGGATCACGCCGCGAATGGCCGTGGCGCGTTGACTCGCGACCACGGCCGCAGTCATACCTCCCATCGAATGGCCCAGCAGAATTGGAGCGGTAAGTCCGAGCCCTTGGATGAGCCCAACGACATCGCCTGCGTAATCCTCGTATCGATACCCATCGAGCGGCGCGCTCGAATTCCCGTGCCCTCGAGCGTCGGGCATAACTACATCGTATTCACCTTCGAGAGCGCGTGCCAAAGGCGTCCAGCAGGCTCCGCTGCCTGTCAAACCGTGAAGCAGAACCAATGGAGGCTTGGACCCGCCGGTTCTCAGATAATGGATGTTGATGCCGTTTGCTTCGCAGACTCCGGGCATACAGTTCGTCATTGAATTCAATTCACGCTCCGTCTGTTCTCGCGGCGCCCCAAGGCTCCAACCACGTGAAGTTATTCGCACGGCCTAGAGATGCTTGTTCAAGTCGCACAAAGGTTAAGTTTTGCGACCAGTACCGATCCACGCAAATCAGAGACTTACGAGTCGCAAAAGTCTGCCGCAGATTGCCACGCCGACTTCCCCGTCAAGGACAGTTTGAAACTAGACGCTCGGGTCAATCCCGCTGATACCGCGTGCTGTCCGTTGATACGAAGTTCCAAACGGACGCGATGCTCGTAGATTTCTGTAAGCCGCACGCAGTCGGCGGACATCGTGGAAAGTCCTTAGCGAGGGTTCGACGCCCCAGACGCGCAAGTCAGCTCGGCAGCAGCGCGTGCCAGGACTGATTCCTCGTCGACGGCGACCACGTGTACGCGCACGCCGCGATCCGTGCCGTCGATCCGTTGCGGGCCACCCCGGGCCTGGGCGTTGAGGCTTGGATCGAGCGTGATTCCAGCCCACGCGAGCCCGGCGAGCGCCCGTGCGCGCACCTCGGGAACGTGCTCGCCCACACCGCCGCCAAAGACGATGCCGTCACAGCCTTCGAGCACCGCAAGGTAGGCTCCCAGGTACTTGCGGATGCGGTAGCAATACAGCTCGACGGCAAACTGCGCCTGTGGCGCGGGGTCGACGAGCAGCGTCGCAGGGTTGCCGTCTGTCGCAGACATTCCGGCCAGGCCGCATTGGCTGTTCAGGAGCGCGACGATCTCGTCACCCGATGAGGCCAGCTGGCGCTCGAGGTAAGGGACGATCGCCGGATCGACGTCGCCGGAGCGCGTGGCCATGACGAGTCCCTCGAGCGGCGAGAATCCCATGGAGGTATCCAGCGGCTGTCCGCGCCGGATGGCGGCGATCGAACAGCCTCCGCCGAGCTGCAGCGTGATCAGGCGTCCTCCCTGCGGCAGATGTGGATACAGATCGCACCAGGCTTGCCACATCGTCTGATGCGCCAGGCCGTGGAAGCCGTAGCGCCGCACGCCGAGCCCGACACCGAGGCGCTCAGGCACCGCGTACTCGGCCGCGACGCGCGGAAGGTTTGCGAAGAACGCCGTGTCGAACACGGCCACCTGGGGTGTGCGTGCTCCCCACACCTCGTGCGCCGCCGCCACCCAGCGCAGTGCCTCAGGATTGTGCAGCGGAGCAAGGGGGGAGAGCCGCTCGATCGCGGCAATGACATCAGGGTCAAGGCGTGTCGGCCGCACGAATCGCGTGCCGCCGTGAACGACGCGATGCGCAATGGCTTGCGGGTCGGAGCCGAGCTTTGCGGCAAGAGTGCCCAGCGTGGTGCGCGCCTCGACATCGCCACCAGAATGGTGCTCCATTGCAACACGGGTCAGCGAGCCGGCGGGATCCGTATCGTAAAGCGCAAGCTTGACCGAGGTGCTGCCGCTGTTGACGGTCAGGAGCGTCATGTCGCCCGAGCATATCAAGCCCGGATTGCCGGAGATGCGCCTCGAGCAGAAACTGCAATCCACGCTGACGGGGCTCAAGGTGCGATCGTTTGGATTGTCGAATGTCGCCGGGAGCCATCTGTGGTCGACTGACCCGCGCATCCTGAACACGGGAGTATCGCATCATGCCGACGAGCACTCTTTCCTCGGAACTGCTGCAAAGGATCGATGCCTACTGGCGCGCCGCCAATTACCTGTCGGTCGGGCAGATCTATCTGTACGACAACCCGCTGTTGAAGGAACCCTTGAGGCTCGAGCACGTCAAGCACATGCTGCTCGGACACTGGGGTACGACGCCGGGCCAGAACTTTATCTACGTTCACCTGAATCGCGTGATCAAGAAGTTCGATCTGGACATGATCTACATGTCCGGGCCTGGGCATGGAGGGCCGGCCGTCGTCGCTAACACCTACCTCGAAGGCACCTACAGCGAGATTTATCCCAATATCAGCCAGGATGAGCCCGGGCTCAGGAAGCTCTTTGTTCAGTTCTCGTTTCCCGGCGGCATTCCCAGCCACGCATCCCCGGAGTGCCCAGGCTCAATCCACGAGGGCGGTGAACTGGGATACTCGCTCAGCCATGCGTTTGGGGCGGTGTTAGACAATCCCGAGCTGGTCGTCGCTTGCGTCGTGGGCGACGGCGAGGCGGAGACTGGGCCGCTGGCTACGGCCTGGCATTCCAACAAGTTTCTGAGCGCGGCGAGCGACGGGGCGGTCCTCCCCATTCTTCATCTCAACGGCTATAAGATCTCCAATCCGACCATTCTCGCGCGCATCACTCGTGAGGAGTTGGAACAGCTGCTTCGAGGTTACGGCTGGTCGCCACACTTCGTCGAAGGGCACGAGCCGGCGCTGATGCATGAGGCCATGGCCGCGACGCTGGATACCGTCGTGGGACAGATCAAACAGATTCAGCGGGACGCACGCAGTCATGGCAACAGCGCCCGTCCGCGGTGGCCTATGATCGTGCTCGTGTCACCGAAGGGCTGGACCGGTCCGAAGATGGTCGATGGACGGCAGATCGAAGGTACGTTCCGCGCGCACCAGGTGCCACTGTCCGATCCGGCCACACATCCCGGACACCTCAAGCTGCTGGAAGCGTGGCTGAGAAGCTACGAACCGCAGGAACTCTTCGACAACACGGGCCGTCTGAGGGCGGATTTGGCGGAATTGGCGCCAGCCGGCGAGCGGCGCATGGGCGCGAATCCCCACGCCAACGGCGGGCTGCTGCTGCGCGATTTGCGCATGCCGGATTTCCAAGAGTATGCCATCGAGGTGCCCCAACCGGGTGCTCCGGGCATCGGCGACACGCACGTGCTCGGCAACTTTCTGCGCGACGTGGTCAAGCTGAACAGCGCGCAGAGCAATTTTCGGGTGTTTGGCCCAGACGAGACGCTGTCCAACGGTCTGGAAGCGCTCTTTGATGCGACCAAGCGTCAGTGGGAAGGCGCGACGGTGCCGAACGACGAGTTCCTTGCGTACTCCGGACGCGTGATGGAGATGCTCAGCGAGCACCAGTGCGAGGGCTGGCTCGAGGGGTACCTACTCACGGGGCGGCACGGGTTGTTCAATTGCTACGAGGCCTTCATCCATATCGTCGACTCGATGTTCAATCAGCACGCCAAATGGCTGAAGGTCACCGCGCACCTGCCGTGGCGGCAGAAGATCGCCTCGCTCAACTACCTGCTGACCTCACACGTCTGGCGCCAGGATCACAACGGCTTTACGCATCAGGATCCTGGCTTTATCGACCACGTCGTGAACAAGAAGGCCGAAGTCGTGCGCGTCTACCTGCCACCTGATGCCAACTGCCTATTATCGGTGATGGACCACTGCCTGCGTAGCCGCCACTACGTCAACGTCGTAGTCGCCGGCAAGCACCCGGCGCCCCAGTGGCTGACGATGGACGCGGCCGTCAAGCACTGCTCACGCGGCATCGGCGTCTGGCAGTGGGCCAGCAACGATCAGGAGGCCGAGCCGGACGTTGTCATGGCCTGCTGTGGTGACGTGCCCACGCTGGAGACCCTTGCCGCTGTCTCGATCCTACGTGAGCATCTGCCTGAGCTCAGAATCCGAGTCGTCAACGTCGTTGACCTGATGAAACTGCAGCCACAATCCGAGCACCCGCACGGTCTCAGCGAGCGAGAGTTCGACGACTTGTTCACGGCAAACAAGCCCGTCATCTTCGCCTTCCATGCCTATCCCTGGCTGATCCACCGCCTGACTTACCGTCGCAGCAACCACAACAACTTTCATGTTCGCGGTTACAAGGAGGAGGGCACCATCACCACGCCCTTCGACATGACGGTGCTGAACGATCTGGACCGTTTTCACCTCGTGATGGACTCCATCGACCGGCTGCCGAAAACCGGCGACAAGGGGCTCTATCTGAAGCGGCGGCTCGAGGACAAGCTGATCGAGCACAAGCAGTACATCTGCCGACACGGACAAGACATGCCGGAAGTGCGCAACTGGAGCTGGGGAAAATCGCAATGAATGCGCCAGCGCCTGCGACGACGGGACTCATTCCAATCCAATGGATTCACTGTCGGGCTGCCGATGGGCGCGTGCTTTGCTGAGAGGTCGCGGAGGTTGCCGTTGGTATGGGTACGACTAAGCCGCAGCTCGGATCGGTACGCAGTCGTATTCAGCGACGTCCGAGTCTAGATCACGGCGCTACTGCATACCGGGAGGACGTCGCTCGGCAGAATCTCGTTTTATGCAAGTTGACGATTCTTATTTTCTTCATGATGCTTAGTGACGCCATCCGAGGCCGCAGCCTAAGAGCCCTTGGCGGAAGCCCTCGCGCAACTATGAGGAGCGGATCCGACAGGATGCCGTTTGCAATAGGAGGAAGACATGAATCGGCCTTCGAGCTTCGCTTTGCATATCCAGCCGCTATTCACCTCGGATCAGCGGACCTGCATGATTAAGAGCTTCGACTTGGCGAAATACGAAGATGTGAAGAAATGGAGCGCCAAGATTGCTCACAGCCTAACCGCCAAAACGATGCCCGCTGACGCGAGTAATCCGTGGCCGGACGAATGGATCGCGCTTTTCAATAGGTGGGTGGCCGAAGGGTGCAACCCTTAGAGGACTCCGCTCTTGTCAAACTCGATAAGTCGTGCCGCGCGCCGAGCCGATGTCTGGAGCGCTCCGTGTAGTAAATCACTTATGGGGCTGATGGCCGACTACCGTCGTAAATCCGGTTAACCTCCCACGTCTTGCCACCGTCAGAGGAGCACGCCTGATCAAAGTGGGCGCTTGTCGGGGTTGCGTCAAGTTCCAGCACAAGCTGGTGCTCTGGTGAGGTGGGATGGCTCCCACCGGCGTAACGAGTGAAGGCCTACATCGCCGCTGCTTTAGCGCGCTCAGTCTACGCCGCGAACCCAAAACGATCTGAAGCTGCAAATGATGTATCGCGTTTTTTGGGGTACCGGGCTGGGCAGAGGAACCATATGAGTGCAGTAATGCTCGCGATATTTAACAGGTTCAGCGACGCGGAGAGCGTGCGCACCGAGCTCGTGAGAGATGGGTTTCCGACCGACCGCGTGAAACTCACTGCCAGCCGTGAGAAGGGCCGTGCGGGTCTTCAGCCGCTCGACTCCTCCCACGGTCAGTTCGTACAATACTTCGGGACCTTGTTCGACCAAGAGGGCGAACGGGTGTTCGTCGAAGAGCTCGCAAAGCGCGTCGCCAGCGGTAGCGTGGCGACTATCGCCGTGCATCCCCGCGGGGACATCGAGACGTCGCGAGCCACGGAGATTCTTGAGAAGCAAGGTGCCCTCCAGGTCGTGCCGCACAACTTGGAGAATCAGGCGTTCGAGAGCGCCGCTTCTTCGGAAGCTAGCCCTTGGCTCGATTACTTACTGCCGGAACCCGTAGGGGACGCGGGGCGATTCTATTTGCGTTTGCTCCCCGAGGGCGAAGATCAGGAGCAATCAAGTACGGACACGACGCGTCCGATTTGCTAAACGACAGACGGATGAGAGCCGCGGCCTATCGCGCACGCAGCCGCCCGGCGCAGCCGACACGCAGGCGATGAACGCAGCCACTACCATTGCAAGCGCGGCAAAAGATTGCCGTCATTTCGGACGAGATTTATTACGTTCTCAGTGGTGCGAGCACAGCGCCAAGAGCAGGATGACTGGAATTGGCACCCCGAGAAACCACAATAGAATTCCGCGTCCCATAAACAGATCCTTCGTTAAAAATCAGGTGATATAGCGAAATCAACGCGGACGGCATCTCAGCCAACTGCGACTCCCGCTGGGACAATACCGAAGCTCGTGCGCCTGCCCATGCGTGGGAGCGTTGCGCCCACCAAGGCGCGCTACCCTCCCACGCATTTTTTGGCTCAGTCGTCCTGCTTGATCGTCAGGGAACTTTTTACACCCCTGACGCCTTCTGTGCCCTTTGCGACTGACACCGCATGGTCAATCGCCTCCTGGCTGCGGGCGCTTCCCGTGAGCCACACGACTCCATTCGCATCCGTGTCGACGTGGATGCGTCCGACACTGGTGATGTGATCGGCCGCAAGCTTCGACTTGATCTTGGTCGTAATGACCGAATCCTTAACGAACGACGTTGGATGCGTGCGATCCACGTCGGCGTCCTGCGCCATAGCGAGCGGTGCCACAAATGTGGCGCCCAACAACAGAACTGTGACTACATTCTTCATGCTTGTGACTTCCTTAGCATCGCGATCGTGCAAGAGTCATTTTTGCTTTGTTCGAGGCCGGGCTAATATCGGCGCTCGCTGTTAGTTACGTAGGCGCAGGGTGCAGGAAGTGTCAGCATGGTCCGGCAAGTTGTGTTATCTCGTCAGCGGACTAATGGATACGAGCGCCCGCCTCGCGGCATCACAATTCGTGGTCCAAGGCGAATAGGGAAAGCGTGCGCACTTGCACGCGCTGCCAGGTGTTGCGGGAAGGCTCAGTGTCATAGGTAATCGGCTTGCCATGGTCGACCGCACTCCACTGTAGGCGCGGAGCGTCTTGGGAATCGGGGCTTCGTAGTGTTACCGCATAAGCGCTCGCTGGCTGCGTCATCGCCTCAAAGCGCCGGGCCCCCTGGGTGGCGAGCTCAGGGCTATGGATGACAAGGCCTATTTCCGTGTTAAGCCAGCGCGAACGAGCGTCGTAATTCATAGATCCAACAAAGATAGCGCTGCGATCAAAGATCAACAATTTCGCGTGTAGCCCGTAAGTGCCGTAGCGCGTCATCTTGGCTGACTGACCGCTGCCGCGAGTGCTCTCAGGTCGCGTACGAAGCTCATAGAGTTCGATGCCGGACTGAAGCAGGGTTACGCGATGATGGTCGTAGCCGGCTTCGGCGAGCGGATCGTTCGTGGCCTCAAGGGAGGTCGTCAGAATCCGCACGCGGCGTTGGGACGGGCCGGCCTCAGTCAGCAGCGTCAGTTCCTCCGGGGTCGGGATCAAATACGGCGTCACCATCAGCAGTTCGGTTTGTGTCCCGCGGATCGCCTTCGCCACCATGCCGAACATAAGGCTCCCCACGCGCTCAGCGCCGGCGACAGGCTTTTTATCGGGACTGTCACATGCGAGCTCCGCATTCGCCCAGCTCACCGGGGCGGCGCCAGAAAGGAGGCTCTGGAGTGGCTCGCCCCCAGCCAGCTTTTCTGCAAAGTGCGCATCGGCCGCCGCGGCTTTCAGTGCCTGCGTGCGCCGCGCTGCAAGCTCGGCCGCCCGGGCTGTGTCGTACTGCCTGGCGGGCGCGACCGCCTGGACCGCGACAGCAAGTTTACTATCCCAGTACTTTTCAAAGGTCTCGGTCAGCCTCGAAACCAGGGGCCCGGCGACCAGCACGTCGTCATCGGCAAACTGAGATTCCGGGTCAACCTGGAAGTATTGATCTCCGATGTTGCGCCCACCAACGAGGGCGATAGTGCCGTCCACAACGAAGAGCTTGTTGTGCATCCGATAGTCCAGACGTGATTTGTTGAAGACAAACTCCGTGCCGCGGACGATCCGGCTATGTCCGCGATAGCGCCATGGATTGAAGATTCGGATCGCAACGCTTGGCGTAGCCGCCAGCGCAAACAATTGCTCATCGCCGGCGATAGTTTCCCCATCATCGACGACAATGCGGATTCGAACGCCGCGTTCCGCAGCCTGCATGAGGGCTTCAGTAATCAAGCGCCCGGATTCGTCGCCGCGGAAGATGTAGTACTGCAGATCGAGGGAACTCTTGGCCTGGGAGATCAGCTCAAGCCTTAACAGCAGCCCATCGATGCCGAGGGAATACAGTCGAAAACCGGACTCTCCGCTATGCAGCCGGACTCCCGAGGCGAATGGCTCCGTGAGCTTGGGGTTCGGCGCGCTGTTGACGCTCACTGGGTCCGGTCGAGCGAATTCCCGTCCTGGAAGGCTCGAGCAGCCGGCGTTCAGGGCTATACCGAGGATTAGGACTGCGCCGTGGAGTCTAAGTAGTGATTCGAGTGGGAAGATAGCCGCCCCTTGCTCTTTACGTATCCGCGGTCAGGGCTTGCGTCGGGTAAGCGGATTCTCCCCGGTCTAGCTGTCCGAGGTCTGCCCTCGCAGCGTTTGTAGGCTGATGCGTAGCGGCTGTTCGTGAAGCCGGCGGGAGGCCCGCCGACATGTAGTCCGTGTCCGTCGCCCGGGTGGCAGCTGTGGGTCAGGTCGCATTGACCCTGATGCCAAACTCGCTCCCACCGGTCGAGCTGGTCGCGCATCACAAACTCAGCTGACATCGAAACGCTGCCTTCTGCATCGACGGTCTCGACCACGTACGCATCTCTGGGCCGCTACTAGAGACGGGACGTCGATGCTAAGCAGCGCCTGGATTCCGTGCCGGCGGCGTTTGATCAGCGTGGGAGGCGGCCGGTACCTGGGTCTGGGAAAAAACTGGGGTAGGGAAGTGCGCACGGCGCCGCGACGGAGCGCTCTGGCGGGCGGGACCGATCCGCCGGAAGACACACGCTTGGCATCTGTTGGGCTGTCATGAATACTTTTATATCTGGTCGAGTTTGTCCTCGTTGCCATGGCATGGACTGACACCGGACCCATTATGTAAAGCAAGGCGCGCGATGAGAACCGCCGACCGGACAGAGATGTTCTCAGCCCGATCACTGGTTTCATGCGCTGCCAAGTGCCGAGATAAGTGTTGGGTACAACTTGATTTCTGGACGGGTCGTCCGCAGTCATTCGGCAACCGGGTGTACTTCGATGCTTCCGCCGTCGTCATATTTGAATGCATGTGACGTCCGATGGACCGAAGTCCGGGATAGCGCTAGGCTGCCTCCTTATAAGAACAGCCGGTTTCTGTAAGCGGAGGGGAAAATATCATGATGCGCTTTACGCTGATCTTCGGTGCCACGTGGATGTGCGCGGCACTCATGCCGGCAGTGGCGCAAATCAGCTACTCCCCGGATGCACAGTCCAGTATCTTCAATTCCGCCATCGAGGTCCAAAGCTCGATCGACAACGGCGTGGTCGACGTGCAAGGCCCGCAAGATTCAGCCGGACCATTCAATGTACCTATGAACGGCGGCACGACAGACTTAATGAGGAACGTAACTTCCGCCATCAGCTACGCGGATGCGTCTTCGACCGGACAGGGCAGCCTCAGCATGACCGCGACGCTGGGCAGCGGTGGTATCTTCGGCCAGGGGACTATCACCGCTAGTGCGCTGCTCACGAACGGAAAAACCGGGGGCGCTTCCATGCTCACGGACGGCAGCGCGGACTTTGACATTTACTTCACGCTGGCGACGGCGACTGACGTCACGTTGGACTTCCATGCGGCCGCGACGGATACGCTCGCTAATCCTAACAATCTTGCAGTTGTGTTCCTGCAGTCAGAGCAAGACTTCGGGCTCGTGCTCCGCGCAGAAGCCAGCGGTACGCAGAGCCAAGATGCTACGTGGACCGGAATTCTGCCGGCCGGACTGTATTTTCTGCGCGGGAACGGGAGCTTCGATGAGCTCGCGACCACTCAATTCAACGGCGGTGCACCAGGTTATCTCAACGATGAGACCTTTTCGTTCAGCCTGACGACCGCGCCGACCGGAGTTCCGGAACCGACATCTTTGGCGCTGGCAGGGCTCGGATTTGCGGCGCTCGCGATCAGCCGACGCAGGCGAGAGCGTGCCGCATAGCGGCATGGTTGCCTATCCGTTCGCCTGGATCAATATCACTATAAAGTAATGAGACCAAGTCGCAGGTAGCCGGTCGACAACACTTGATCTTGCGCGACTAACACCATTCCGAGGAAGGATGGCCGGTGGTCGATCCTTGCTGAATCGCTAAGAAGCTTACTGCAGCAGGCTGAGCAATCCTCTCTATTCGACTATGCATAGGACCTGGACCGTGGATCTGAGCCCTTGGCTGGCGACAGCCTCCGTCGACAGGGCCCGGCGATGCCTGGTCATGAGTACTTTGATTCCGCATGCCGTAAGAAGGATCTGCGCGATTTCACCCCGGATGGCGAAATTGACGTTCTGAGGAAGAGCCCCCGTCGTCGCGAGCACGGCAAGCGACGCCTCGCGGACGACGACGCCGATCACCTGGCCATAGCCATCGAATACCGGTCCGCCGCTGTTTCCTGGCTGCAGCGGTGCCGAAATCTGTAGTAGCGTGTAGTCATTAATAATGCCGGCGATCGAGTTGACCTGGGGGCGGAAATGCGCCGCCTCACCGAGCGGCGCATCGTAGGCAATCTTCACTAACGCGAGATCATTCTTGGGGTCGACGCCAACCAATGTGGCGGGGAGAGACTTGGAGTCGGCGTTAGCAACGGCAATCGATCGGCACAGTTTGACGACGTGGCTGTTCGTCAGTACGTCACCTTGGTCGTCAACGCGCCCGTTGGGCGTCGAGACCTCTGATCAGGCGGAAAGCTCGCCGCGCGCCGAAAAAGATGGAACATAAGACAATGTAGGGAAAAATGGACTTACGGGCCTTTAGACACCGTTTAATTCCCGTCTAAGACACCTTGGACACTGAAAACGTCGCGACCTTTTGCCCGCCGAGACTGGACTCACGAGCTGCGATGTCTTGAGCTGGCTGTCCCCCGAAGAAGTCGGTGACCGCTTCAGCCGGTTGGGTCGTATCATACGAGGTGAGCTCTCGTCGCGAATAGAATTCAGTCGGGTGCTTTGGCCGATTCCCTCTAATAACGAAAAGGGTGGCACGGTGGACTATCTAATTCTTCATTGGAAGCTCGCCATTGGCGGGGCAGCCGCGATCCTTGCGGTGTTGAGCTACCGCTGGGTGCTGTGGCTCTTCGGTGTCATCATTGTTCCGGACGACAGCATCGGCATCGTCACCAAGAAATTCGTGATCTTCGGCAAGAACCGGCGCCTCCCACCCGGCCGGATTGTTGCGCTCAGCGGCGAGGCGGGATACCAGGCGGACGCGCTCGCGCCGGGGCTACATTTAGGGTTATGGCCGTGGCAATACACGGTAGAACAGGTCAAGTTTCTCACCATCCCACCCGGAAAGGTCGGGTGCGTCGAAGCTTGCGACGGTGAGCCGCTGCCGAGCGGCCGAATCGTCGCGCAGCAAGTGACCTGTGATTCGTTTCAGGATGCTCGAGCGTTCCTGCAAAGCAAAGGTCAGCGCGGACCGCAGATGGCGGTGATTCCCCCTGGGACCTACCGGGTCAATTCGCTGCTCTTCACGGTTAGTCTTGCGGATGCGATTGTCGTGCCGCCAGGTAAGATCGGAGTTATCGAGGCCCGAGATGGGAAACCTCTTAGTGGCGGGCGCGTAATCGCACGGCACGTCGAGTGTGACTCATTCCAGGATTCCTCGGCGTTCATGGCCGCTGGCGGCGAGCGCGGTCCACAGATGGCCGTCATCGCTCCGGGCACCTACCGCATCAATCCGTTCTTGTTTGCGGTCACACTCGCCGACGCCGTGGACATTCCGGACAACAAGGTGGGCGTGGTTACCACGCGGGAAGGATTCTCCCTGCCGCCGGGGGAGATCGCTGGCCCTATCATTGACGGGCACAACATGTTTCAGAGTCCGCAGGTCTTCGTCGACGGCAAAGGGGGCAAGGGCTTGCAGGAACAGGTGTTGCTCGCAGGCCGCTATTTCATCAATCCACGCTTCGCGACGATCGAGATGGTGGATATGACGGAGGTGCCCATCGCGCACGTGGGGGTCGTCATCTCCTATGTCGGCAAGGAAGGCAAGGATGTCACGGGCGATTCTTTCAAGCATGGCAACTTGGTCAGCCGGGGCGAGAAAGGGGTGTGGATCGAGCCGCTGGATCCTGGCAAATATCCGATCAATCCCTACACGCACAAGGTGACTAACGTACCCACCGCTAATGTGGTGCTCAACTGGGCCACGGGAAAGACCGAGGCGCACCGCCTTGACGCTAACTTGTCGACGATCACGGTTCGCTCTGCCGATGGCTTCAAGTTCAATCTCGATGTCTCACAAATCATTCACATTCCGCGCAATGACGCGCCTAAGGTGATTGCCCGATTCGGTGACATGGCCGCCCTGGTCACCCAGGTGCTTGAGCCGACGATCGGCAATTACTTTCGCAACGCCGCGCAAGGCTCCGACATCATCGATTTCCTGAAGAATCGTTCGGTCCGTCAGGGCGAGGCGCGCGATGCCATCTCCATGGCCCTCAAGGAATACAACGTCGGCGCGGTTGACACGCTGATCGGCGACATCGTGCCGCCGGATGAGCTCATGAAGACCTTGACCGATCGAAAGCTCGCCGAACAGGAGCGCGTCACCTACGAAACCCAGCGACTGGCTCAGGTAGTCCGCCAACAGCTCGAACAGGCGAACGCGCTCGCAATTACGCAAGCCAAAGTGGTGGACGCGGAACGCCAGGTCGCGATCGCCGACTTCGGTGCCCAGGCCAGTGTAAAGACTGCCGAGGGTCAGGCGCAGGCTAAGAAGATCAACGCCGAGGCGGATGCGACAGTGGTGCGCACGGTCGGCGACGCTGAGGCCTCCAAGACGCGAGCTGTGGGGAGCGCGGAGGCAGAGGTCATTAAGCTCAAGATTGCCTCAATGGAGTCAGACAATTACGCCGTGGTGCAGGTGGCCGAAGCGCTCGCGAAATCGGGTGTCAAACTGGTCCCCGATATTATCGCCGGGGCTGGCGCCAGCGGGGGCACACTTGTGGATGTTCTGCTCGCCAATGTGATTCGCGACGGCACGCTCAGGAGCGCGCCGAAGGCATAGTGTTCAGCGCGCGCGGCTCTGTTTGCGGGTCCCCAAGGAGACTGTGCGCCCCAAAGTGGAGGCTTCAATCAGGAGGATACGAGCTGTGCGCCCCGGTTCATGTTGTGCGCACAACGCGCCAGTCTGGTTTGCACGGCCCCTGCTGAAGTTGGTTAGGCGGGCAAGTCGTCGTCCTTGAACTCTGAGAGCGGCCGAACAAGCAGCCACGCTTCTCGGGACTTATCGCCGATGTATAGTTCCACGAGATCCGACAGGCAAACGGGTTCCTCTTCGGTAGTGTCACGATCGAGCGGGAGTTCGACGACGAGACTCAGGTCGTTAGTGCCGCTGATGTCGAAAGGGAGCTTCTCCATAACCATTCCAAGATAGGCAAGTGGCTCCACTGAATCGTCGTCTCTGTCAGACGCCGGAAACAACCGCGCTTCGGTCGTCTCAAAGCTAAGTTCCACGCGACCGACGGCGCACAACAACACATCGGCGTTGTCGCCGGGCGTGGAGTCGGGAGCGGCAAGAAACAAGCGGTAGTTCAGCACGTCATCTGAAGCTGCCTGCACCTGCGCATATAACTCGGAAAGTTTCATCTAATGCCCGGCTGACGATTGCGCTCAGCCGTGCCGAGCGAGTTCTTCGAGCGAGGGGTACCCTGGCAGGCGGAGCGAATGCCGGAGCCTCTGAGAACCACTTCCCTGAGCATAACGGTTCCGTTCGTCCTAAAACGCAAGAGCAATCACCCCGGACTTCGCGAAGGTCATCGAGTAGCTTACGGCAATGCGAAACTCCACTTTGCTTCCAACATTGAGCGGTGCGCCTGCTGAAGGTGCGGTGGATGCGATCGATCGAAGATCCATTGGCAGAGGCTTCATGGCTTCTGGTTCGGCCCCACGAGTTCGTCGAGCCGCGACAGGAACAGTTTCAGACTGGGCGAGGCGTTCGATTTGCTGTAGCCCACGGCTACCTCAATCGTGGGCGCCTCGCCTTCCAGCGGTCGGCTGACCACGGACCCCGGCAGGAGGTTCTTCGCATAGGCGGGCATCAGCGCCAGCCCGCGCGTGGAGGCCACGAGGGAAATGGCCATCGCCATGTTGTCCACGCAGTGGTCGAGCTTGATGTCCACTCCCGAACGTCGCAAGTAATCCTCGGTCACGGCGCGCAACACCGCGGCCTTCTTGAAGCCGCCGATGAAGATCTCGCCGACGAATTCAAGTGGATGGATTGCTTGCTTGGCAGTGAGACGATGATCGCTCGGCATCAGGACGATGAGCGGCTC
>Ga0210390_10002513_pt1 | contig 16242 bp, 15 predicted proteins | sample IncBWH11OmetaG_FD_161050 | JGI IMG/M metagenome (GOLD analysis project Ga0210390, IMG submission 161050) | Forest soil microbial communities from Barre Woods Harvard Forest LTER site, Petersham, Massachusetts, United States - Inc-BW-H-11-O ... | reverse complement strand
TTGGCCCTGGGGCATCGTCCCCGCGTCAAACACTTTGGCGATGGCGGGATGGTCCATGATCGCCAGCGACTGCCGCTCCGATTGGAAGCGCTGCACCAGAGCCTCGTCGTACATTCCGGCCTTGATCAGCTTGAGGGCGACTTGCCGCCGGACTGGAGAAGTCTGTTCCGCCAGCCAGACTTGCCCCATGCCTCCTTCACCAAGCCTGCGGATGAGTTGAAAACGTTCGGCAAAGACTTGCCCCACTTCCAGAGTGCCTACAGTCCCGAGTTGGTCCAGGCCCGCGGCCAGTTCGTCGGCCAGAGGGAGTGATTGCATAAAGCTGGAGCGGATGCCTTCATCAGCCAACAGAAGTGATTCGACCTCGGTGCGAAGCGCGTCGTCGTAAGAGCAAGCCTCATTTAGGAACCGGGAACGTTGTTCGGGGGCAAGCGCCAGGGCCTGGTGCAGTAGCTCTTTGACGCGATCCCAATGTGCGACGCTCATAGCTCGGCTGTCCTGTTCATTTGCCGATGTAACCAGACGCGGGCGGTGGCCCAGTCGCGGTCGACGGTGGCCCGCGAGATTTTCAGCACATCGGATATTTCGGGAGCCGACAACCCCCCAAAAAACTTCATCTCCACGATCTTTCCCTGTCGTTCATCCATGCGAGATAGCTCGGCCAGGGCATCGTCCAGAGCCAGGAGTTCGGCGTCTCCTTTGACAGGCAGGCCGGGTAGTTCTTCGAAGGTGATCTTGCATCCCCCGTCACGTTTGTCTGCTCGGCGTCCGCGGGCGTAGTCCACCAGAATTTGGCGCATCAGGCGCGAGGCAACCGCGATGAAATGCGCACGATTCTGAAGTTCCACCCGTTGACCTCCCAGCAGTCGAAGGTAGGCCTCGTGAACCAGGGCCGTGCTCTGCAGAGTGTGATCCGGTCGCTCGGATTGGAGGTGGTAGTGAGCCAGGCTCCGCAGCTCTTTATAGACCAAGGGGACCAGGGCACCGAGGGCTTTTTCGTCGCCCTGCGTCCACTGCTGCAATAGCACGGTGACCTGACCGGGTTGTTCCTCGGGCATGCACGCCTCAGTTACTCGCTGCGACAGCATATTCGAGGACCCGCCAGTCGTCAAACACCTTTGATTTCTGCCTGCGGCTAAGTAGTGATTGAAACGTGCACTGCGTTTCAACACACGTTCACGCCGCTATCCATTTCTACAAAATGCGACCTCACCTCGCGGGCAGAGAAGATTTCTTTGTGGCCGATGAGGCGTTTCGCTCGCGCTTTCCGCCTTTTTGTATAGGCGCCGGACTGAGCCGTCCGCCGGTTCCTCAGGAGACTTTCCCAGAACAGGAACGGCTTCGTTCCCCAAGATGTCAATTTCGGGCTGAACAGGAATGCAATCAAGCAACGATTTGCATTGATTTCCTGACCGGCTTTGCCGGATAGACATTCGGTTCCAACTGGAATCAGGACTTACAAATTTACAAAGGAGAAATCTACCATGAAGCTCCGCTTCGGTTGTGTGATAGTTGGATTCTTGCTGTTCGTTCTTTCCCTGGCCGCTCAGAGTACGGGCAGCGGATCAACCTCTTCTCAAGTGCCGCCGTTGGTGAACTTCAACGGCGTCCTGGCCGGCGCCAACGGCAAGCCGCTCACTGGCACCGTCGGCGTGACTTTTTACCTTTATCAGGAGCAGCAAGGAGGTGCGCCGCTCTGGCTGGAGACCCAAAATGTGCAAGCTGACAAAACCGGACACTACTCGGTTGCGCTCGGCTCGACCACCAGCCAGGGATTGCCCGCCACCGTCTTTGCTTCCGGCGAAGCCCGCTGGCTGGGCGTGCAGGTCCACGGACAGGAAGAACAACCGCGCGTCCTGTTGATGAGCGTGCCCTATGCTTTGAAAGCGCTCGATGCCGAGACCATCGGCGGCAAACCGGCGTCTGCCTTCATGATGGCGCCGGCCTCTAATTCAAAGTCTCAGTCGCCCAACCTGCCTCCGGGAACCATCACCGGCAGCGGCACAGCTGACTTCGTACCTATATTTACCGGGGTCACCACCATCGGGAACTCCAAAATCTTTCAAGCCGTCAGCGGCAACGTTGGCATTGGAACTACGACGCCAGCCGCCAAACTGGACGTCAGCGGCACGGGCGACCTGCGTGACACTCTCACCCTGTTTCCCAAGTTGACCCATCCGAGTCTGTCGATTCATGGCACGGCCTTCGAGGTCAGCAGCAAGGGCTTGGTGACATTTATCTCCGGCCAGACCTTCCCCGGCACCGGCACGGTCACCAGCGTCGGCAGCGGAGCCGGATTAACGGGCGGCCCAATCACCGGGAGCGGGACGCTGAGCATCGCCAACGGAGGAGTCACCAATGCGATGCTGGCAAACTCGTCCTTGACGGTAACTGGCAGCAGTCCATTGACAGGCGGCGGAGCGGTGTCCCTGGGTGGCAGCACGAGTCTGAGCCTGAAGAGTTGCTCTGCTAACCAGATTCTGCAATTCGTCAGCGGCGCGTGGGCCTGCGCGAACCCGGCAACCGGTACGGTAACCAGTGTAGGCAGTGGACTGGGCCTGAGCGGTGGTCCGATCACTGGCAGCGGCACGCTGGCGATCAACACCTCAGTGGTACCGCAACTGGGGGCGGCGAACACGTTCACGGCGAACCAGACGGTGAATGCCACTATTTTTGCCAACGCCTCGGGGAGCGCCGTCATCGGAAACTCAACCAGCACGGTTTTTGGAGCCGTTGCGGGAGGGGGGGCCAAAATCGGCGTGTACGGCAGCGCAACCGGCACAACTGGCTCCGGTGTTGAGGGTCAGAGTCCCTATAACGGTGTGTTAGGGGAGGCATCTGGCGCCAGCAACACGAGCACGCTTTTTGGAGGCTCTCCGGGCGTATGGGGTGACACGGGTGGCAAAGCCGAGTCAGGGTTCGTGGGGGTAGTTGGGACCGCCGACGACAACAGCGCCGGTAACTTCTTCAACAACTCTCCTCAAGCAACTCTCTTCGTCGGAAACAACTCGACCGCGAACAGTACTGACCTCGTCCTGGTAGCCAAAGGCGATAATACTGGCGGCCTTTGCACCATCAACGTGAGCGGCGATCTAGCCTGCAGCGGAAGCGTCACGGCGATCGTGCATGCGGGCGGTTCGCGCCAAGTCGCGCTGAACACCATCAGCTCTCCGGAAGACTGGTTCGAAGATGCGGGTGCCGGTCAATTGTCGAACGGAGAAGCCCTTGTCAATATCGAGGCAGTCTTCGGGGAAACCGTCAACACGGGGGTGGAATACCGCGTGTTCCTCACACCGAATGGCGATTGCAAGGGATTGTACGTGGCCCAGAAATCGCCCACGTCGTTTGTGGTGCGCGAACTGGGCGGCGGACATTCGAGCATTGCGTTTGACTATCGCATTATGGCCAAGCGCGTGGGCTATGAAAAAGTTCGCCTCACGGACCTCACCGAGCAACTCAACAAACAGGAAGCACAGAGCCCGAAAATGCGGCGCCCCGTGCGACCCTCCGCCGAGCCGAAAGCCAGCCTGAAGATGCCAACACTGCCGGTGTCGCCAGTCCGGGCTGCGGTACAACCACTGACTGTTCAACCCAAGTAAGCGCTGTCGGGGGACGGCGCTTGCACTGAAACCGAGGGGGCCAAGGCTTTGAGCCACGGCCCCATCGGCGTCTTGTTTTCAAAGCCAAAGCACGATTCAATCGGAGAAAGAGGATACTCAATGAAGGTTCTTCGTGTTGGTTGCATAATCGGTGGATTGTTGTCTCTGGCTCTTTCATTGTCAGCGCAGACTTTCACCACACTGCATAGTTTCGACAGCTCGGATGGCGCAGCCATCTTGGCGGGGCTAGTCCAGGCCACCGATGGGAACCTCTACGGGACGGCGTACGAGGGTGGGGCCAACTGTGCCCCCGACGGGTGTGGCACGATCTTCAAAACCACACCCAGCGGCACGCTAACTACCCTTCACAGCTTTTGCTCACAAAGCAACTGCACGGATGGCGAATACCCCGAGGCGGGGTTAATCCAGGCCACCAATGGGAACTTCTACGGGACAACTTACCAGGGCGGGACCAACTGTGCCCCCGACGGGTGTGGCACGATCTTCAAAATCACTCCCAGCGGCACACTGACGACGCTATACAACTTTTGCTCGCAAAGCGGCTGCTCCGACGGCTACTACCCCGAGGCAGGGCTAATCCAGGCCAGCAATGGAGACTTCTACGGGACAACAACCTCCGGTGGCGCCGGCGGTGCTGGCACGGTTTTCAAAATCACTCCCGGCGGCCAGCTGACGACGCTGCACAGCTTTTGCTCACAAAGCAACTGCACGGATGGCGAATATCCCGAGACGGGGCTCGTCCAGGCCACCAATGGGAACTTGTTCGGGACAACCTACGGGGGCGGCGGGGCAAACGGTCGCGGCACGATCTTCAAAATCACTCCCAGCGGCACACTGACGACGCTATACAGCTTTTGCTCGCAAAGCGGCTGCCCGGACGGCGGCTCCCCCCAAGCGGGGCTAACCCAGGCCACCAATGGGAACTTCTACGGGACGACGTTCGCGGGCGGGGCCCACGACCTCGGCACGGTTTTCAAAATCACACTGAGCGGGAATTTGACGACGCTTCACAGTTTTTGTTCAGTGGGATATCCCGATTGCGCGGATGGCGACCTCCCCCGTTTCGGGGCGCTGGTTCAGGCCACCAACGGTGACCTCTACGGAACAGCTCCCTCTGGCGGGGCGCAGATCTATTACGGCACTATTTTCAAAATCACCCCAGGCGGAACGCTGACGACGCTGTACAGCTTTTGCCCGCAAAGCGGCTGCCCGGACGGCGACGACCCCCGCGGGACGCTGGTCCAGGACACCAATGGGAACTTGTATGGAACAACGTTCGCGGGCGGGGCCAACGGCTTTGGGACGGTATTCAGCTTGTCTGTGGGTCTGGGTCCGTTCGTGGAAACACAAACGACTTCCGGCAAGATAGGAGCAGCGGTCAAGATTTTGGGAACCAATTTGACCGGCGCGACTAGCGTCACCTTCAACGGGACTACAGCGACGTTTCACGTGGTTTCGAGTTCGGAAATTACCACCACTGTTCCCACGGGCGCGACCACCGGCAAGGTGAAGGTATTCACCCACCATGGCACCTTGACCAGCAACGTGAGTTTTCGGGTGACGCCATAGAAGTGGGGAGGCGCTAGGTCAATAAGTGTGAGGATGCTAACCCTTATTCCGCCTGATTCCCTGGACGAGTCGCAAGAATGTGTTTTGCGAAGATGATGAGTGGAGCCAGCATCTTTGCACGGTTTAGATATGTATCCGATTCAGGTGGGCCGCGCAGCGGATTTGGTCTTGCTCGACATGAATCCAGTCGAAGACATCAGACAAACCCGCAAGATTCACTCAGTCGTGGTCGGTGGCAAGTTCTTCCCTCTGGCGTCGATCACAGCGCAAGCCTTGCAAGATGCCGCGAACCGACAATGAAAAACAACTCGGGTACCGAGCATCGTTAGGGGAGTGCGGTCACGGTGTGCTGTTTCAAGATGACTCCCTGGCGTCAACTGTCGAATCAAGGCAATACTAATTGGAACCTGTCGGCAAAGATTGAATATAGGAGACCAGTTGCCATCTCTGTTCTTGTGACAAGTCCCCAAAGCCTGGCATCCCATGCCAACGATTGCCGTGGGCGATCAGCCACTCCAGTTCGCCAGCGCTAGCGGAATGGTCCTCTTTTGTTTGCAGCGAAGGATGGTGTCCTTTACCTTCTCCGTTGGCGCCGTGGCATTTGGCGCATTTGTCTGTATAGATTCCTTTGCCTGCAGACAGGGATTCCGGAGTAGAGGCGATCGGATTCTGGCGGGTACGATCGCTTTCTGGAACCTTACTTCGCCAATCGCTCACAGCCAGAACAGTGGAGGTAAGAAAAGACGCGATGAGAATGACTCTGAAGGATCTCAATGGTTCTCCTTGGCTCTCTTCATCGATGATATCGAACATTTCTGTTCGCGAATCTGGAACATCAGGGAATGAACGAATTGTCATTTATCGGAGACGCGGGGGTAATGTTCTTCGAGTAGTCTCAGGTGAGAACTTAAGTTCCGGCGGGTCAACAATGCCAATTGAAGTCTCATCTTCGAGTGCCCTCTACAGTGAGCACGTGAACCCGCAATGGGTGAAGCTGCTCGATGTGTTGGGGATGAATGTCCGCTACCTACGGTGCTCGGGTGCCGAGCTTTTCACGGAAGATGGAAATTGCGTTCTGGATTTCCTTTCGGGCTATTGCGTACACAACGTCGGACACAACCACCCTTCGGTTATCGCGGCTTTGAAAGAAGAGCTGGATCGTTCCGGCCCCACCATGCTGCAGAGCCACGTTTCCGAGGCTGCAGGCGAATTAGCGGCCAGGCTCTGCAAATTGGCGGGCGGACGGCTTTCCAAGGTTTTCTTTGCGAGTTCTGGAAGCGAAGGCGTGGAGGGCGCGATTAAATTTGCGCGCGCGCATACTGGACGCTCCGGTCTGCTACATGCCGAGGGGGCATTCCACGGATTGACATGTGGAGCTCTTTCCCTCATGGGAAATTCGTTCTGGCGCGAAGGGTTCGGGCCGATGTTACCCGGGGCGGAACAGATCCCGTTCGAGGATGCTCAGTCGCTGGAAGCGAAACTCAGCACCAGACAGTTCGCAGCGTTCATCGTAGAACCAGTACAGGCGGAGGGTGGAATCCGGATTCCGCACCGCGGGTATCTGCAAACGGCGGAGCAACTCTGCAAAAAATACGGAACTCTGTTCGTGCTCGATGAAGTGCAGACTGGGATGTTCCGCACGGGAGCGTTCCTCGCGGCACATCACTACGATCTTGATCCCGACATCGTTGTCCTAGCGAAGGCTTTGAGTGGTGGTCTCATTCCTATTGGTGCTGTGCTGATGTCTGACGAGGTGTACAAATCGGTTTACAACTCGCTTAAGAGAGCCATCGTCCACACCTCGACTTATAGCGAAAACGGACTTGCCATGCGGGCAGGGTTGGCGACGCTTGAGGTGTTGGAAACAGAGTATTTGGGCAGACGTGCAGTCGAAATGGGGGGAGAACTTCATCGCCGGCTGCGAGAGACTCTTTCCGGATACGAGATGGTAAAAGATGTCCGAGGAATCGGACTGCTATCGGGTATCGAATTCCAGGCACCTTCGAAGATCAGCCTCCGCGTACCCTTCGAGGCATTCCAGCGCATACACCCTGGGCTGTTCGGCCAGATGGTCGTTATGCGGATGTTTAGGGACGAGAGAATATTGACCCAGGTTTGTGGCAACAACTTCATGGTCCTCAAGGCCGCTCCGCCCCTCATTGTCGACGAAAATCAAATCGAGCAGTTTGTCCGTGCCATGGGGCGAGTAGTGGAGCTAATCCATTCATCTTCAACGTTTTGGTCTGACGCGCTCGATCTGGCCCGACGCGTACTCAACTTCTAAGGGATTGCATGCATCTTACTTCGGAGGATACAGTTTTGGGGAGGTCCGAAGGGATGCGGTTGCTATTAGTGGAGGATGACCTCCACATCCAGCAATTTCTAAAGCGCGCGCTGGTGGAGGCAGGATACCAGGTGGATGCTGCAGTTAACGCAAAGGCCGCCGAGGCCTTGGCGCTTGAGGGAGTTCACGACGCATTCATCATTGATCTTGGCCTTCCTGACATGGATGGTCTGGACCTGATTGCCCGGTGCCGGGCGCAGGGCAGTTCCGCGCCTGTCCTCATTCTGTCCGCGCGACGCTCGGTTGATGAGAGAGTGCGTGGGCTGGAACACGGTGGCGATGATTATCTGACCAAGCCATTTGCCCTTCCCGAACTGTTGGCTCGATTGAGAAATTTACTGCGACGCTCGGCTCCTCAGGCTGAATCTACACGCCTCCAGGCGGCGGATTTGCAATTGGACCTCGTCCGGCGTGAGGCTCGGCGAGGCGATCAATTGTTGCAATTGACTCCTCAGGAGTTCTCCTTGCTCGAGTATCTCTGCCGAAATGCGGGACGCGTGGTGACTCGCACTATGATCCTTGACCACGTGTGGCGAATGAGAATTGATCCGGCGACGAATGTTGTGGACGTTCACATTTACCGCTTGCGCAGTAAAGTGGATCATGCAGCGCTGAGGCCCTTGATTCATACCATTCGCGGAGTAGGGTACGTCTTGAAAAATGCCTAAGCGACTTCGCACCACAGCGGCGTGGCGAATCTCCATCTGGACGGCGACCGCATTTGCCATCGGATCGGCTATCGCATTTTCCATTGTTTATCTACTGGTGGCACAGAGCATCCGTCAGCGAAGCGACGCATGGTTGATCGGCGAAGCGGATACGCTGGCGCAGGTGGCCGAAGACACGCCGCGAGACAACCTCTATGACCGGATCGTGGAAGAAGTCGCGGAGCTCGCAACGCAGGAGATTCCGGAAGAGCCCGGCACCAACGGGAAGCGTCAAAATTCCGTTTTTTTCCTCGAGACTGATCCGAAGACCCACGAGATTCCGTTATGGGTCGGTCCCAATGCTAAAGACGCCTTCCTTCAGGCAATTCAGACGGCGAACCTTACCCCTGGCAAACCGCAATCGATTCGTATTTCGGGGTGGAAGCAGCCCTTTCGAGTAGTGGCCCGGATCCATAACGATGGCTCGGCAGTATATCTCGGGCTTTCCGATCGTGGCGCGCGCCGTCTGCTGCACAAGCTGACTCGCAGCTTCGCGGCGGTTTGGAGCGGGATGTTCGTCCTGGGCTGCGTAATTTCCTATTTCAGTGCGCGGCGAACGTTGCTCAGAGTCGAGCGCATAACAGAAGCAGTTGCGCGCATGGGAAGCGAGGACTTGAAAGAACGGTTGCCGGAGTCGAAGAACTCGGATGAAATTGCGCGTCTCTCGGAGACCTTCAATCACATGCTTGACCGCATTCAATCGTCGGTGAGCGAGTTACGCGCAGTGACGGATGCGGTGGCCCACGATCTCAAGAGTCCAGTCACCTCGATTCGCGGAACGCTTGAGTCGGCCTTATGCGATGGCACAAACGACAGATTGCAAGAGTCGGTCGGAGAAGCGATTGAAGGTCTGGACCGGCTGCTTCAGCGTTTGAACACAACGCTCGACTTGGCTGAGGCGGAGGCGGGAGCTTTGCACCTTGATCGCAAGCCTCTGGACTTGTCTGAGACGGCCACGCAGTTGGCAGAAATCTACCGCCCGGCGATGGCGGAAAAAAATCAACGGCTTATTCTCGACCTGGAATCGAAGGTGGTGATCGACGCGGATGTCTCACTCATGGAGCGCGTTATCAGCAATCTACTCGAAAATGAGCTTATCCATCTACCGAACAACTCCGAAATTCTGATCCGGCTGCGAACCGAGCAGGGATCCGCTGAACTTATAATCCAAGACAATGGACCGGGGTTTCCATTCGAAATTCGTGAGAGAGCGTTTGAGCGCTTCGTAAAAGGGAAACAGTCTCCCGGACACGGCTTGGGGCTCGCCTTTGTGGATGCTGTTGTTCAGATTCATGGCGGATCAGTGAAGATCGGAATCGCGCCCTCTGGGGGTGCGCTCATTACGACGACCCTTCCGGTAGGAGTTTTCCAGCCTGCTTAATTAGCCGAGTTTCAGCGTACCTTCCCGTCCGCAGATTGCGGGTCCTGGACCAGATGGCCACTTGCAGCAATATCCAGGTCGATCTTGTCACTTACCCGCAGAATAAAAGTGCTGGGATTCTTCATGCCCCATTGCACATAGGGAATCACCAGCTGAGTCTTAAAATTAGCCGAGCTTCCGCTGATTTGCAACGGTATGAGCAGTGTAATCGGATGATCGCTGCCGTGAATGCGAAAGACCCCGTCGACTTGGATCTCCGAACTGCCCTGCAGTGAGAAAGGTCCGGACATCTTGGTTGGCGTGAACGTAGCATCCGGGTATTCTTCGCTCTGCAGAATCTCCTTGTGCATCTTCCGGTCGCGCGTGCTGTTGCCGCTCTGCCCGCTCTTGACATCAACCAGGACCGAACCCGACGCCGACCCTTTGGAAGGATTGAAGTGAATCAGTCCGCTCTTCGTCGCAAAGGTTCCATGCACAGTATGGAGTACGTCGGGCAGCGTAAATTCAACTTTGGTATTCGCAGGATCCAGTTCGAGTGTCATCTCTTGCGCCCACAGGCCAGAAGAACAACCCGCGCAGTAGAGAATGGCTAGGGAAATAGATGAGAAGATAATTCGATTTCGAAGGTTCACGATAAAAAGCCTACATCCTTTTGGAACAGTTCCGTCACGTTTGTGCAAATCCTCATGACAATCTCATGCGCGAAGAAGACGGCACCCAAACGATAGGGTTTCCTCGATGCCGATCTGAAATAGAGGCAACTCCCCTGTGTGAACGGCGAGCATACGCGTAAACAGGGTTGGACTTGCTTCCAAGGCACGCAAACTGCGGGCGCGAAGCCAGTGACTGCGATCCAGCAGCAACATCAGATTCGCCATCAGGCGCGGAAGGCGTTCGATCCGGCGATGCGCGTGCTGATATTGGGCGAGGTCATCGTTCACAAAAGCCTCAGCTAAGGCGTAGGCTTGCTGGAAAGCCATCGAAAGACCGTCTCCAGTAATAGCATCGACTGAGCCTGACGCTTCTCCGACGAGAACTGTCGATCCGCGATGAACCGACCGCAAAGCCCGTCTAGTGGAGACTGCCCCTTGCTCGCGAGTGATCAGATCAGCACCCCTCAGCCGCGCATTTATTTGAGGAAATACGGCGAATGCGTCTTCCAGTCTTAGTTCCGGATTCCGGCTAAGAAACGCGACGCAGATTTCCTCCGGACCGACCGGCGTGACATATAGTTGTCCGTGTTTCGTCCAGTAAACTTCCACAAACTCCGACCATGGCACAACGCGATAATGACGACGGAATCCGAAGCGTGTCGATAGCGGGGTGCGAACAGAGTCTAGACCCGACCAGCAGCGGACTCGGGAATTCTGGCCGTCAGCCCCCACCAGCCAGCGGCACCGAACATTGATCCCGTTTATCTTGACACCATCCGGCGCTGAGCCAGTGACGCGAGCCCCCCAATGCATGTCGATGCCAGCTGCGGCAGCCCTATCGATGAGAATCTCATGCAGTTTCGTGCGACGTGTACCGAGTCCAGAACCTAGTGCGAACCGGGCTTGCACCGAGGACTCACCGTCCGAGAAACGAATCCCTTGAAACGACGATGCCGCATCTAGTGGAATGTTTACACCCAACTTCCTTAACGCCGCCAAGCCGTCGGGCATAATCCCTTCGGCGCACGCTTTGTCGATCGGTGGTTGAGCAACGTCAGCAACGGTGACAGAAAATCCCCGATTGCGTGCCGCAATTGCGGCAGCCAGACCGGCTGGACCTCCGCCAACGACAAATACGTCTGTTTCGAGCCTCATTTTTGTCATTTGCTCTTTACCACTCGCGAAGGACTAGTTCGGAACAGAATCCGCCCAAGGCGACTCGCCGAGTTCCAGAACGGCCTGGGATCGAGGCGTCGTTGGCTTTACCGCAGGTTGAGAGACCTTCGTAGACAGCGATGAGAAGTCCCAGTTGCCTCCCTTGAACTCCTATATTTGAGTGGAGGTGATCTAGAATCTGAGGTCTTCCCAGTTTGTCAGACCAGTGGTTCTTCAGCGCTTCACGAATGACGTTTCGGCTGGAATAATTCTTTTGAAATGCGCTTCCGACTCCGCAAACTTTCATTCCTAATTAAAGACCCTCCGGCAAACATGCGACCTGGAAGTAAGCCACCTTCCTTAAAAATATCCCGTTGCGATAACCGGCGAATTGCTGCCAAATGACAATTCATTCATGCGTGCCGCAGAAGTACTCTAGATATTCGTAGTCGGCGAATGTGGACTAACCCCTATTTATGGCATCTGGATCAGAACTTGGAACCTTGGAAACGTGTCGCAGAACAGGCATGACACCGTCTGGCGGTCATCAACCGGGCTTCGCTAGCCGTGACGGCAAGCATAATGAGGGAGGACACTGGCTGGGAAGCTTCGCAGTCTATCTCGTCACCAAAAGAGGCATTCCCCAGAAGTGAGTGACCAGCGGAAGAGTCGAGGATGCCTGTTCCTATTACGAGGTTTTCGGGAGCGGACTCTGACTTTCCCTTAGCTTCGCTTCGTGGGCGAGTTGCTTCAGAGCCGCCATGGTGCGTGCCGTGTAGTCTATGCGCTTCGCCGACTTTGGGCGTCGGTGGGGTTTGGTGGGGGTATCATGTTTTGACATTGCCTTCTCCTGTTGCTGCCAGAGCACTTTGACGCTCTTATCTGGCAAGTCCAAATCTAGTCTCCGAGCCGCTCTCATGAATGGTCAATTTTGCACAAGTCTGCTCTTCCTTCGGCAAAGCGTGCATCCGCCGACCTTCATGGACGTTTTTTGGGCCTCAGCCATTGAGCGGCTGGCGGAAAATCGCAAGATTCTTGGGTCACCCGATTCGGGATGCTCAGATCAAAGGGTTCTTTGATTCGGCTGGCGTTTCTGTCCGTTAACAAGCCCTTTCGAGTTTTCTGTTACCCTTGCATACCCAATCGAAAAGGAGAAACCCTATGCGAAAACCTCTTCCGATAATTCTGTTGTGTCTTCTTGCTCTGCCCGCCTTTTCTCAGGAAAAGCAGTCCTCCGACAATCCGTTCAGCACCATCAACAAGCGCGGCTACGAACGGACAAAGGGAATCCTGCTTCGCTCGGCTGAAAAAATGCCCGAAGAGAATTACAGCTTCAAGCCCGTCGATACGGTACGCACTTATGGACAGATCATCGGACATCTCGCCGATGCCCAGTATCTTTTCTGCTCCACTGCCTCCGGCGCAAAAAATCCTGACCTGAACATCGAGAAGACCAAAACGTCGAAAGCCGATCTCGTCGCTGCCCTCAAAGACGGATTCGCGTACTGTGACAAGGTTTACGATGCCATGACTGACACCGCTGCCACCCAGACCGTGAAGTTTTTTGGAAACGATATGCCGAAATTTGCCGTGCTGAGTATCAGCATTGGTCACAACATGGAGCACTACGGAAACCTCGTCACCTACATGAGGATCAAGGGCATCGTTCCCCCTACCAGCGAGCAGGGCCAAATGCCCGCACCAAAGCAGGACAAGTCCGATACACAACCTAAGAAATAAAATGCGTATGTGGGGGCTCTGACGATTGTTCCGGCTGTCCTTGCGTGGCTAAAACTTCCTTCAACTCCTTCCAATATCAGCGGGAAATCCGTGATCTGAAGTCTGAGCTTCGGAGTACACGCCAGACTCTGCATAAGCTGAAAGCGCAAGTCGCCGCCGTTCAGCCTACGTTGGCGGCGGCGAAGTAACGCTGAGAGTCAAGAAGAACAAAAATGCCGCTCGGCCTCGGGCAGCCTTTCTTTTGCGTCAAGCCGAAGGCGGTTCCGCGCAACTGTTGTTATCAGGCCATAGCGCTCAAAACCCCTCAATGAGGGTAATCGAGATTTATCGACCTTTATAGGCTGCCAGGCAAGGAAAGGGTTACCCGATGTGCCTCTAAGGCGCGGACGGAAAGGCTCCCGAATGTGATCCCATCGGACGGGCGCCATGATAGACTCGTCGATGATTTGGGAGTGGGACTGTGAGGCGGAGAGCGTGGGCCTACATACGTCGAGTAGGGTGCGCTGCAGCCGGATTCGCGTTGTTTTCGTGTTTGGCACTCGCCCAAACCAACTCCGAAGAAAACTCCCTACAGGCGACCTCTGCAGCGAACTCGCAGCAGCCAGATGCGACCTTCCGAGCGTATACCGACCTGGTTGTCATTCCGGTAACAGTTACCGATACGCTGAACCGATTCGTTCTCGGGCTTCAAAAAGAAGATTTTCATTTGTTCGAAGATGGCGTCGAGCAGAACGTGGCACATTTCTCCGGCGAGGATGCACCTCTTTCGGTTGGCGTGCTGTTCGATGAGAGCGGAAGTATGGCCTATAAGCTTCCGACTTCTCGCGACGCTGTCACAAAGTTGCTGAACACGTTGACCAAAGATGATGAGGCGTTTCTCGTGGAGTTTGCGGACGTTGCCAAGGTATCGGTCGCGTTTACGGGCCACACGGAAGAGATTCAAGCTGCTCTGAAAAACGCTCAGGCGGGCGGTCTGACCGCGATGCTTGACGCCGTCGACATCGGACTACGCGAGATGAAAAAGGCGAAGAATTCCCGGAAGGCAATCGTGGTCGTTTCTGATGGCGGGGACAACCGCAGCCACTACACTGCGGCCCAGATCGAGTCGCTTGTTCGCGAAGCGGACGTGCAAATCTATGCCATGGGTGTTTTCGAATCGGTCTTCTCTTTAGGGCTGACTCCTGAGGAAATCTCCGGGCCGCGTCTGCTGTCCGAAATTGCGGCGCAAACCGGTGGGCGGGCTTTCGCAGCGGCGGTCCCGGGCGATATGCCGAGCGTCGCAACCCGGATCGCGGTCGAATTGCGCAATCAGTACGTCCTTGGATACTACCCGAAGAATAAAGCCAGAGATGGAAAGTACCGCAAGGTGGAGGTGAAGCTTTCGCCGCCCCCCGGTCTTGGTTCTGTTCTCAAAGTGCACTGGCGCCTCGGGTACTACGCACCCGCTCAGTAATTTCCTTGTGACTAGCGGTGAACCCCCACGTGCATTCCAACCTGTGAAACAGGGTGCGTCGGTGAAATAGGCCGCACCGGCGAAATAGGGTGTACCGGTATCAGGTGCGGACCGGGAGCACGTGGAAAAAGTGGTCCAGCGTATGGTGGTAAACCAAGAGGCATTCGAAACCCGCCCAGCCCCAGTAACACAGGCAGATAAGTGTAACCGGGCAGGTAGATGGAGTTGAACCCTGGCTGATCCGTGCCTAAAAAGCTATACGTGCTGTACAAACCCGGACCCGAGGCAGGAAGACCGAGCATCGGAAAGTAAGTAAAATTGGCAATGCCGGAGGTGTTAATCGAAGCGGGGTCTTGGATGTTCGCCGCTATGGTATTGTCCGCCGAAATCGATTGTTGGCGGCCTTCGGCCCAAGTGCTAAGCGCATCGTGGGGTTGGTCGGTCGATCGCTCCGGCACGAGCACGGGCGCGAATGGCAAATACATGCCTTGCTCAACCAAGAGCGCCCCTTGATTGGGGTTAGCGGATACTTCCGCCTTGCCTTGGAGCACCCACAAGCGCGGGGGATCGGAATCAATTCGGTAGACGCCCCGTTCGAAGAAGCGCACGTTCCAACTTCTGTAAATTAAGGTCACCGATGTGCCGGAGCTTGGCTCCGCGGAATCTACGACTGCCGATCCTCCGAGCAATTCGACACGAGTATCCGACAGTTTGTTCGCAACCATGCGAATCGTAGTCCGATCGCCTATGCGGACGAAGACGTCAGGCGTAAGCAGCACCTCGGCACGTCCTTCCCCCGTGCGTAGTTCGGCACCCTCGGGTACGCTTGAAAATTTTCCCGGATGAGATTCCAGCGGCTGGTCGCCCAGGTAAACAGCCCCTTCGCAAAAATGGACTATGCCGGAACGAGTAGAGATTACCGATTGCCCGTCAGCAGGAGGCGTCAGCACGGTGACTACAGCAAGGATCCAAAACGCACACGCGCGACCGTAAAACATGAAACAACCCCGAATAAGTATCTGCCCATCCGCAGCCCCAGTCAAGAGAACGTATCGAGCTTGCTGACGTCAAGCTGCTTGTGTAAATAGGTTGAGGGTGCGGGTTTTCCATTCCAGGTTGAATCTCTGGAAGATGGAGCATCTGCCGTCCACCCCCCAGTCAATGAGCGCCATTGATTCCATGACATCGAGGATGTCGCAGTCGAGGGGCCAGTGTTGCGGCTGCGGCCCATCATGATGACGATGCTGGTGGCGACTCTTGGACTGTTAACCCGCTGCCCTTTCGCACGCGATTGGTTCCGATTCCCAGCGCCCCTTCGCAATCGTCATCGCAGGAGGCTTTGTTAGGTCACGGCGTGATCTCAAACACCGAACCAAAGGTCTTGCTGCCGTCCCCTACGGTCGTGCCGAGGAGATTTCCAGCCCCATCGCCGATTAGGCCTTCTTCGGAGTGGGCTCCGTGTTGAGAATCTTCAAGGGACTGCCTCACTGATTCGCGTCCTGCTTTTGCTGGAGCTGTTCGGCCAGCTTCAGCTCACGTTCCGCGTCATCTGTTTTGCCCAGGTCGCGATAGCTCTGCCCCAGCAGATGGTGCGAGATCGGATTGTTCGGATCCATGGCC
>Ga0210390_10002512_pt1 | contig 16244 bp, 10 predicted proteins | sample IncBWH11OmetaG_FD_161050 | JGI IMG/M metagenome (GOLD analysis project Ga0210390, IMG submission 161050) | Forest soil microbial communities from Barre Woods Harvard Forest LTER site, Petersham, Massachusetts, United States - Inc-BW-H-11-O ... | reverse complement strand
CCTCGCCCCGGTTTCAACCTTTCGCCGGAAATCGGGAAAATAGTCTTCTGCCCGGAGAGGTCCGACCAGGAATGCAGGCTCCAATGGAGCTTAACCAGAAAGTTGCTTCAGCTTAACAACTTGACCAACATCTCACCGACCAGGTTCGGATTGGCCTTCCCTTTGGAGAGCTTCATGACTTGTCCTTTCAGGAAATTGATGGCAGCAGCTTTGCCGGCTTTGTAATCTTCGACGGACTTGGGATTGGCACCAATCACCTCGACACAGAGCGCCTCGATCGCTCCAAGGTCGCTCTCTTGTTTTAATCCTTTCTCCTCGACGATAACTCCCGCCGTTTTTCCCGTGGCAAACATTTCCGCGAAAACATCCTTTCCCTGTTTGCTGCTGATTTTTCCCTCATCGACCAACCGAACCAGTGCGGCCAACTGTTCCGCTGCCATCGGGCATGCGGTGATCGACTTGCTCGATGCGGCCAACGCGCTAAGCAAATCATTCAAAACGTAGTTGGCAATCGCCTTGGGTTTGCACACACCTTTCGCCGCAGTCTCGAAGTATGCCGATAGTTCAAGATCGCTCGCCAAGACCCCGGCGTCGTACTCGCTGACCCCGTATTCGCGGACAAAGCGTTCCCGTTTCTCCCAAGGCAACTCCGGGAGGAGAGTCCTGACTTCCTCCAGAAAAACCTCAGTTTTAACAGGCAACAGATCCGGGTCCGGAAAATAGCGATAGTCGTGGGCAGACTCTTTGGTGCGCATCAAAGAGGTTTGACCTAGATCATCGTCCCAGCGCCGCGTTTCTTGTTGCAGCGACCCGCCTCGATCCAGAACCTCGATTTGCCGGTCAATTTCGTACGCCAGGGCTCGCCGGACACCACTGATCGAATTGAGATTTTTTAATTCGATTTTCGTACCCAGCTTTGCCTCCTCCTTCTTCCGGACAGAAACGTTGCAGTCGCAACGCAGTTGCCCCTTTTCCATATCGGCATCGCTGACCCCTCCATAGATCAACGCCTGTTTTAATGAAGTCAGGTAAGCGAACGCTTCTTCAGGCGATTCAATATCGGGTTCCGAGACGATTTCCATGAGTGGAGTGCCGGCCCGGTTAAAATCAATTCCGCTGCTCGTATCAAAGTGAAAACTCTTTGCCACGTCTTCTTCCAGATGGATGCGCACCAAGCGGACCCTCTTGTTCGGATGGCGAATGTTCTTCTGAGCATCCTTTGGATAGGAGAGATCAGAAAGGGGGACTTCGCCTTTGAGACAGAGCGGTGCATCATATTGGGAAATCTGGTAGTTCTTCGGCATGTCCGGATAGAAATAATGTTTGCGGTCGAACTTGCAGATCTGCGCCAGGTCACACTTTAGAATCAAGCCGGTCAAGGCGGTCATTTTCAGCGCCCGCAGGTTCATCGCCGGCAACGCGCCGGGAAGTCCCAGACAGATGGGGCAGACATGCGTGTTTGGCTCCGAACCGTATTCGACGGCGCAACCGCAGAACATTTTGCTCCTGGTCTTCAGCTGGACGTGCACTTCCAGCCCGATCGTGGCTACGTAATCACTCTTCATGCGTGAGGCGGCTGAGGCACTACTCCTACAGGCAGCGGGTAAGAGCCGCAAGGAGAGACGTCTCGAATTTCGCCCGCGACGCAGACTTTTTGAGGCGGTGGCAATTTGTACTTGGACAACCATCCACTCAGCTATTCACGTCATCGCTCTGCCACCAAATGACTCGGCCAAAAAGGCCAAAGAGTGACCTGCGCCAGGATCGAACTTCGCTTCAGTCTCCGGTGCGCCGCGTGAAAACACTCATCGTCCAACCGATCAGTGTGGCCGATAAAAATTCCCTCGCTCTTCATCAGCTGGACAAATCCTCGCAAGTTGGTTTCGGCAGTCACAAAATCTCCCGCCGACAACCGGCCCTCTAACTTCATTCGCTCGGTACCTATCGCAATCCAAGCCCTTACGGAATGCGCACCACGTGGATCGAATTCGAATGGAATAGCGGCCTCTACAGCTACTTGCCAGAGCCTATCCTCCATCGCTCCTACTTTCAATGCGTCGACCGCGATTGCCGGATACCCCGGCGCCTGTTTGCTTTCCTTGCTTTTCATAGTTTCCAAGAGCTGTTTTCTTTCGATATCAATTAACCAGAGAAGCCTTATCCAATGTAACGAGACAAAGCTCGGCGGCCTTTATGTTGCGGAGCAAGACCGCTGATTGTTGAGTTAATGTTTGCGAAGATGATAGATAATTTCCGACGACAGAGCGGATCATCCAGATTTGCGGCGAGACCGATCAAACTCAATTCGCGGAGTCCATGGAGAGCAACGGCTTCGCTTCTATCTTTTGAGGTGGATAGTTCCTGAGAGTGCATGCGATCTCCTACGATAAACTTCACCACTGCAGCGCACTCGCTCGAACAAATCCGCGTCAGCCGTGAGACTGGTTTAGTTAATTCAAGAGCTGGAGACGTGGGATTGAAAAAAAGGTTACAGAAAAAATGCGTCTGTCACGGGTTGCGCGCGGAAAGCCCCGGTGCAGATAGGGCGAAGCTCCGCCTGGGCCGGGGCTTTCCGTCCGGCCTCGCCCGACAACGTCACCCCCTACAAAGTTTCGCTCAGATTATTGATATTTTCACGCTGCCCTAACAAGATGTTGAATTTAGCGCCGCGCATTTGTCCTGAGATATTAATGGTCGCGCATTTGTGGTAAACTCGAACGGCTGATTTAAGGGGGTGATGTCGCAGGGGAGTGCGACGCGGTAAGCCCCGGCTCAGGCGGAGCTTCGCCCTACCTGCGCCGGGACTCCTCGCTTCAGCCTGCCCAAATTCCTAGCTCTTATGAGACGATGCACTAGCTAACCTAACTAACGCTGGATCGCAGAATCCACCTTAGTCGGCTTTTTGCTAACCTCCGATGGAGTTGGCAGTTGCGAGACATCCCAACCCCCTCCCAGCGCCATGATCAACGCCACCGCCCCGGTCATCTGTTCAATTTGCACAGTGATGACTGTTTGCTGATCTGTCAGCAAGGTCGTCTGGGCGGTGACGACATTGACGTAGGGATCAATTCCCGTTTGATACCTGCCTAGTTCAAGCTTCAAAAACTGTTGGGCAGACTGCTCGGCTTGCCGTTGCTGGATCAATTCTTGCGAGAAAATGCGAACCTGCGCGAGGGCATCTTCCACCTGCTGAAATGCGGTGAGCACATTTTGCCGGTAGGCCGCCAGATCTGCGTTATAGGTCGCCACATTTTGGCGGACCGTGGCGCCTCGCAGACCTGCGTCAAAAATCGTTTCAGAGACCGAAGGTCCGATTGACCAGGTATGATTGGAGGCATTGAATAAAGTGCTGAATTCCGAACTGGCAAATCCGGTTTGGCCACTCAGAGTAACCGTGGGAAAATAGGCGGCATAAGCGATCCCGATCTGGGCATTGGCAGAGGCCATCGCCCGTTCCGAAGCAGCAACGTCAGGCCTGCGCTCAATTAATTGTGATGGCACGCCAACCGGAATTGGTGGCGGAGCGGCCTTCAAGACCTCGACCGGAATCGAGAAGTTGGAAGCGACTCTGCCAATGAGAACGGCGATCGCGTGCTCAAACTGGGCGCGTGCCACACCAAGGTTTGTCGCGGAGGCTTGCGCATTTTGCAGGGTGTTCTCAGCCTCGACCACGGAAATCTGATCGGTGATTCCGGTGTCGTATTGCGCGCGGTTGTAGTCCAACGCTTTCTGGTCCGCGACAATCGTGTCGTTGAAGAGCTTTATCAACGCATCCTGTCCGCGGATTTCGAAGAAAAAGGTGGCCAAATCGGCTTGCTCGGTTAATCGTTCGTTCTCCAGGTCAGCCGCACTGAGCTGGGCACTGTATTGAGCCGACCGCACGGCGTTGCGCACCTTTCCCCAAAGATCCGGTTCCCAGGAGACATTTAAAGCCGAAAGGATTGCGGTCACCGGGATAGCAGACCCAACACCTGATCGCGTGTAGGAGGCGTTCGCGGTGAGAGTCGGATAGAGCTGAGCTCTGGCCTCGGCCACCAAGGCGCGAGCTTCCATGAAGTTTTGGAAGAATTCTTTGATGTTCTGGTTGTTGATGTTGACTTGCTCTTCCAGAGCATTCAACTCGGGGTCTTTGAAGATCCTCCACCAGGGACCGCGCAGCATTGCATCCCGGGGACTCGCCACTTTCCAAGCCTGGCCGCCCTTGAACTGGGTCGGACTTTCCTTGTAGGCGGACGGTAGAGTTTCCGTGGTAGCGACCGGTCTCTGGTATTTCGGCCCGACCAAGCATCCTGTCAGGGTGCAAAGCATGACGCCGAGAAAAATTCTGAGCGTTTGGTGGAAGAAATTCATCGGATGTTGGCGCTTCACTGCCATCGTTATATCTCGCCCGGTAGGGGCTTCGCTCCATGGTGAAAGACGTCGAGTTTTTTGCCCTGCATTCGCAACCGGAGCCGGTCAAAGGCCAGGTAAAGCACCGGTGTGGTGTAGAGGGTCAACAATTGACTGACAATAAGTCCACCGACAATACTGATCCCAAGCGGTTGCCGGAGCTCAGACCCGGTACCGGTCCCCAGGGCCAGTGGCAGAGCTCCAAAAAGAGCCGCCATGGTGGTCATCAAGATTGGTCGAAAGCGGAGCAGACATGCCTCAAAAATAGCGTCAGCAGGGCCCTTCCCCTCTTGCCGTTCCACCTGGAGGGCGAAATCGATCATCATGATGGCGTTCTTTTTGACAATGCCGATCAGCAGCACGATGCCGATGATGGAAATCACGTTGAGATCGACTCTGAAGAGCGTCAGGGCCATCATGGCGCCCACACCCGCCGACGGTAGAGTGGAAATAATCGTCACGGGATGCACCAGATTTTCGTAGAGCATCCCGAGCACGATGTAGACGGCCAGCAGCGCTGTCGCCACCAGGACCGGCATGGTGCTCAGCGATTGTTGGTAAGCGAGGAGCGTTCCCGCAAAAAAGCCTTGGATCGAGGTCGGTGTGCCCAACTGTTTCTCCATGGCTATAATCCGACTGGTGGCCTCGCTCAGAGAGACGTCCGGCGCCAGGTTGAATGACACCGTGACCGAGGGAAACAAGCCCGTATGATTGATGGCCAGCGGAATCGTATTGGATTGATTTTTGGCCACCGCGAAAAGCGGAATATGGCCATTGTTCGAAGTCGTCGCGCTGTTCGAAGCCGTCGAGTTGATCGAGGTTGGCGGCAGGTAAACGTTGTTGAATCCCGCCGGGCTCTGCCAAAACTGGGGCGCCACTTCGAGGACGACGTAATATTGATTCAACTGCGTGTAGATGACGGATACTTCCGCTTGACCGAATGCATTGTAGAGGGCCGTATCAAGCGCCTGCACCGTAAGCCCGAGCTTCGCGGCAGTCACGCGGTCGAAGGTGAGTAGTTCATCGCGGCCCCCATTCTGCTGGTCTGAATTGACATCCAGGAAGCCGGGGAGATGTTTCATCGCGTTCAACAGGACCGGTCCCCATTGGGCAAGCTCTTTGGCGTGGTCGGATTGGAGAGTGTATTGGTACAAGGCATTACTGGCTCGTCCTCCGATGCGCAGATCCTGCGCGGCCTGGAGGAATGCCGAAGCGACCGGTAACCGGTTCAACTTCGGACGTAAGCGGTTGATGATCTCAGCCGCACCAATTTTGCGTTCAGAGAGCGGTTTGAGCGCGATGTAGATGAAGCCGGTATTAGTCGCGCCACCCCCGCCGGTGAAGACAATGACATTCGCGACCGCGGGATCGCTCTTGATCACTTTGCTGATCTGCGAGATGGATTCGTTCATCGCTTGAAAGGACGAATCCTGAGGGCCTTGGACTCCCCCCACCAGCGCTCCGGTGTCCTGCTGCGGGAAGAAGCCTTTCGGCATCTTGATCACCAACACCACATTGAGCCCGATGGTTAGCAAGAGGACGAGGAGCGTGAGGGTCGGATTGGCCAGGACCCATTCCAGGCTATGCCGGTAGAGCGACAACACCCACTCGAAAACACGTTCGTTGGCTCGATAAATGCGACCATGCTTTTTGTTGCGCTCATCTTTCAGCAGATAGGCGCACATCATTGGAGTGGTGGTCAATGAGATGACCATGGAAACAAGGATGGCGGTCGAGAGGGTAACGGCAAACTCCCGAAACAGACGGCCCACGATTCCTCCCATCATCAGCAGTGGGATAAAGACTGCGATCAGCGAGATGCTGATCGAGATGACGGTAAAACCGATTTGCTCCGAACCCTTGAGCGCCGCTTCCAATGGAGACATGCCATCTTCCAGATGGCGCGTAATATTTTCCATGACCACAATCGCATCGTCGACCACAAACCCGGTCGAAATGGTCAGGGCCATCAAAGAGAGGTTATCAATGCTGTATCCGCACAAGTACATCACGGCACAAGTTCCGATCAGCGAAACCGGCACCGCGACTGCAGGAATGAGCGTGGCGCGGCCATTGCGCAAGAAGATAAAGACCACCGCGATGACGAGAACCACGGAGATCAGCAACGTCCGCTCCACATCATCGACCGAGGCTCGAATGGTGGTGGTGCGATCCAGAACGATGGTCACATCAATGCCATCGGGAATCGATGCCTTAACCGATGGCATTTGGGCTCGTAACCGCTCCACCGTGGCGATGATGTTGGCGCCAGGCTGGCGGAAGATGATGACCGTAACCGCGCGCTTACCATTCAAATACCCGCCCGTCCGAATGTTCTGCACGGAGTCTGTGACCTGGGCGACGTCTGACAAGCGAACGGCCGAACCATTGTGGTAACCAATGATCAGTGGCTTGTAGTCCGCCGCCAGCGAGATCTGGTCGTTGGCCAGAATGTCCGCCGTCACATTGCCGTCCGACAGCTGGCCTTTGGGCAGATCCGCGTTCTGCAGGCTCAGCACGGACTGCACATTCGCCATCCCAATCCCATAATTGGCCAATTGCGTGGGGTTGACGTCCACGCGCACCGACGGCAACGCGCCCCCTCCGACATTGACTTGGCCCACTCCCTGGATCTGCGACAGCTTTTGTTGAATGACGGTGGACGCTTCATCGTACAACTTGCCCGGTCCGAACTTATCGGATGTCAGACCGAGGATCATGATCGGCGCGTCCGCCGGATTGACTTTTCGATAGGTCGGATTGGACGGCAGATTGGCGGGCAGATAGGTTCGCGCGGCGTTGATGGCGGCTTCGACATCCCGGGCGGCGCCATCGATGTTGCGGTTGAGGTCAAATTGGATGGTGATAGAGGTGGTGCCGAGTGTGCTCGCCGAAGTCATTTCCGTCACACCCGCGATGTGACCAAACTGCCGCTCCAAAGGAGTGGCGACCGACGAAGCCATGATTTCGGCGCTTCCTCCCGGCAAGCTGGCACTGACTGAAATGGTGGGAAAATCCACCTGCGGAAGAGGAGAAACCGGCAGCACCGAATAGGCAATCACGCCGGCAAAGGCAATCCCCACCGTGATCAGGGTGGTCCCGACTGGCCGGCGAATGAACGGAGCGGAGATGTTCATCCCGGTGCTCAATGTCCCGGCTCGTCGCCGGCCTTCAGTCCGGCTGACTTACGCGAGAAGCGGTGCGAAAGATTGTCAAAAAAAATGTAAATGACGGGGGTGGTGTAAAGCGTCAATACCTGACTGAAGATCAGTCCGCCCACCATGGCGATGCCAAGCGGACGTCTTAACTCCGAACCGATTCCTGAGCCGAAAGCCAGCGGCACCCCGGCCAGAAGAGCGGCCATGGTGGTCATCATGATCGGACGGAAGCGCAAGAGGCAGGCCTCGTAAGCCGCATCGGTGGCGTTCTTGCCGCGCTCCCGGGATGCCTGGAGTGCGAAATCCACAATCATAATGCCGTTCTTTTTGACGATACCAAGCAGCAGGACAAGACCAATGATGGCGACCACGCTCAAGTCCTGGTGAAAGAGGATCAGGGCAATCAAAGCGCCTACGCACGCGGAGGGAAGCGTAGACAAGATGGTCACTGGATGGATAAAGTTTTCATACAGGACACCGAGCACGATATAGACCGTGACCAGGGCGGCCAGAATGAGCAGCGGCTCATTGGTCAGCGAGGCTTGAAAAGAGGCAGCAGTCCCTTGAAAGGCGGCCTGAATGCTGGCCGGCATATGCATCTCTTTCTGCACTTTTTCGACCGCTGAAATGGCGGCGCCCAGCGAGGAATTTTCCGCCAGATTGAACGAGACCGTAACCGCAGGAAATTGCCCCTGATGATTGATGGAGAGTGGCTCAGTCGTCTTTTCGAAGTGTGAGAATGCGGTCAACGGCACTTGATTGCTGATGGCCGAATTGGTCAATCCGGCAGAGCCTGCTCCGGTGGTGACGATTTTCGCGGAGAGGGCGTTCGAGGGGGGTGCCAAAGTATCGGCACCTGCACTATAAAGTGCGGTGCCCGTCAGGGCATTGGACCCCGCGGAGGATGATCCGGAAGCGGAGAAGGAGGTCGAGGCACCGGTGCCGCTGGCTCCGGAAGAGGTATTGGCCAGGATGTAAAGCTGGTTCAGTTTCGCCGGGTCTTGCTTAAAGTAGGGATCAACTTCCAGCAACACATGGTACTGGTTAACCTGCGTGTACATCGTATTGATCTGCCGTTGACCAAAAGCGTCATACAAGGTGTTGTCGATCGTCGTCGGGGCGATACCTAGTCGGGAAGCGGTCACCCGATCAATCTTCATGAATACGGCAAGACCTCCCGGTTGTTGATCCGTGGCGACGCCTTCCAGCTCTGGCAGCGCCTTCAGCTTATCCACAAAACGATTGGTCCAGTCACTAAGTTCATGCGCGTTCGGATCTTCCAGCGTGTACTGGAATTGCGCGCGACTCACCCGGTCATCGACTGTGATATTCTGCACCGGCGCCATAAAAAGATGGATTCCCTGAACCTGCTCCAGATTGGAATTGAGCCTGCGGATCACGTCGGAGGCGCTGATCTTGCGCTCTTCAAGCGGCTTTAGATTGATCGACATACGACCACTATTGGTCGTCGTATTGGTGCCATCCGCGCCGATAAATGACGAGAGGCTTTCCACCGCCGGATCTTGCAGAATGATCTTCGCAAGTTCCTGCTGTTTCCGTGCCATGTCCTTTGAGCCAATGGTCGGCGGCGCCTGAGAAATCCCCTGAATGACGCCGGTATCCTGCACCGGGAAAAACCCTTTGGGGATGATGATATAGAGATAAACCGTCAGCATCAGGGTCGCCACGGCAATCAACAGCGTGACCGCCTGGTACCTGAGGACAAACTTGAGGGTGCGTCCGTAAAAGGCGATCATGCTCTCAAAGACCCGTTCCGAGGCCCGGAAGATCCGTCCTTGCTTCTCTTTCGGATGATGGCGCACCATGCGGGCGGTCATCATCGGCGTGAGCGTCAAAGAGACCACGGCTGAAATGACTATGGTCACCGCGAGGGTTACGGCGAACTCCCGAAAGAGCCGCCCCACCACATCGCCCATAAACAACAGCGGGATCAACACGGCGATGAGCGAAACCGTCAGTGAGAGAATGGTGAAGCCGATTTGCTCTGCTCCCTTGAGCGCCGCCGCCATCGGCTCCTCGCCCTCTTCGATGTAGCGAGTGATGTTCTCGATCATCACGATGGCGTCGTCCACCACAAAACCGGTCGAGATCGTCAGCGCCATCAGCGACAGATTGTCCAAGCTGTACCCTAGGAAGTACATGGCGGCGAAGGTTCCGACCAGGGAGACTGGCACGGCGACACTGGGAATGATGGTGGCCATCAGATTTCTCAAGAAGAGAAAGATGACCATCACCACCAGTGCGATGGTCAATAGGAGCTCAAACTCCACATCCGCCACCGAAGCGTTAATGGCCGTCGTCAGATCGGTCAGCGTGGTCACCCGAATGCTTGCTGGCAAGCTGGCTTCCAGCTGCGGCAGCAACTTCTTGATATTGTTGACCACGTTGATCGTGTTGGCCCCAGGCTGCCGCTGCACGTTCAAAATGACGGCCGGGGTTTCATCCATCCATGCCGCTTGCTGGTTGTTTTCGACCCCGTCCACAACCCGTGCGACGTCGGTCAGCATGACAGGCGCACCGTTGCGGTAGGCCACGACCACATTCCGATAGTCTTTGCTGGTGATCAGCTGATCGTTGGCATCGATCTGGAAATCCTGACGTGGTCCATCGAAATTCCCTTTGGCCGCATTTACGCTGGTTTCGGTCAAAGCCGTGCGCAAGTCTTCCAGATTGATGCCATAGGACAACAGCGCCGTCGGATTGGCTTGGATACGGACCGCCGGCTTTTGCCCTCCGCTAATGCTGACCAGCCCGACTCCGGTAAGCTGCGCAATCTTGGGCGCCAGTCGGGTGTCCACCAGATCCTCCACCTCCGAAAGCGGCATCGATATTGACGTCACCGCCATCGTTAACACAGGTGCGTCGGCTGGATTCGTTTTGTTGTAGATCGGCGGTGACGGAAGATTGGCCGGCAAAAGACTTTGCGAAGCGTTGATCGCCGACTGGACCTCCTCTTCGGCTACGTCGATATTCAGACTCAGGTTGAACTGCAGGACCACTACGGAAGTGGCGCCGGAACTGCTCGAAGTCATCTGGTTCAATCCCGGCATTTGACCAAATTGACGCTCCAATGGCGCCGTAACGGTAGTGGCAACCACGTCGGGACTGGCGCCCGGATAAAAGGTGACCACTTGAATCGTGGGATAGTCGACTTGCGGCAATGCGGAAACTGGGAGCTGTGTGTAGGCAACCACCCCGACCAGGAAGATAGCGACCATCAGCAACGAGGTTGCCACTGGCCGCAAGATAAATGGCCGCGATGGACTCATGAACCCTTGGCACCCTGTTTTCGGGCCGCGGGAGGTTTACTGTCGGTGGCGATCGTCACCTTGGAGTTGTCTTGGAGTTTGTCGAAGCTGCTATTCGCAACCACATCTCCGGGATTGATGCCTTCCACCTGCGTCAGTCCGTTATCGGTCACTCCCACCTTGATGTTGTGCAAGTGCGCCACATTGTCTTGAATTACATAAACAAACGAAGTTTGACCGTTTTGTTGAATGGTGGCCGAGGGAATCAAGGTCACGCCTTCCAGCGTCTGGACTAACAGGCGCGTGTTGACAAATTGGTTCGGGAACAACGCGAAATCATCATTGTCGAAAACGGCTCGCACCTTCACGGTTCCCGTGGTGGTGTCAATCTGGTTATCCAGAGCTAGCAGTTTGCCGCTTCCTAATTTCGTCTGCGCAGTGCGATCGTAGGCGTCGACGGTCAGCTTAGCGTCCTTGCGCAGCTGGGCCTCCACCGCACCCAGGCTGTCCTCCGGCAGCGTAAAAATCACCGTGATAGGTTGGATCTGGGTGATGACGGCCAGCGGATTCGCCGTACTGCTCGGACCCGCCGCCACCAGGTTCCCCGGATCCACCAGTCGCAGACCCACTCGGCCGGGAAAAGGAGCTGTGATATGGCAGTATTCGACCTGCAGCTGATCAAACTGCACAGATCCCTGATCGTTTTTCACGGTGCCTTCATCCTGCATCACCAGTTTTTCCTGATCGTCCAGGATTTGCTTGGCCACGGCATTTCGCGCCCAGGCCGCCTGATAGCGCTGAAGATCCATTTTGGCTTGTGCCAGCAGGTTCTCGTCCCGCTCGAGCGCCCCCTGCGCTTGCAAAAGAGTGGCTACGTACTGTCGATCATCGATGTCGGTCAACGGATCTCCCTTCCGGACAAGCTGACCCTCCTGGTAATCCACCTTAAAAACCACTCCGGTCACCTGGCTAAAGATGGATGCGGTATAGACCGGAGTGACCGTTCCGATCGCGTCTAGATAGTCTCCGATATTCCCTTTTTTGGCCGTGGCCGTCGTGATCGTAATCTGGGCCTGCGGGCGTGTCTTGGGCTCCTCCTTGCGGCCGAGAACCAAGTAAACCGCAAACCCAAAAAGGAGCAGCACCGCGATCCAGATCAGCGCTCGCAGGACCCATGGCCGACTTCGCCGTGCAGTGGTAGCGGGTGCCTGAAGCCCAACGGCATTTTCAACCGGTTCCATTATTTCCACGCGCAAAACTTAAGGATTGACGGCGTCAGTACCGAAGACGGATTAGAAAAAATACAGCTCCTCTCAACCATCATTCTTCCAATCTCCTGCAAGTCAGTATCTTCACTTATGGTGTACCTAGCTAGAAAAGGCCGGCATCTGGACGATCAGGCTATGTGTTAGCCGCTGAAGGGCATTATTCATGCCAACGCCCGTTGTCAACCGGCGCCGTCCGAGCAATGCGAGTACGGACACCGAGATGACGATAAGAGTTAGCTTGAAAAAGTCTTGCATTCTGAGCGATCACCCCCTGCAAATTGCAAATATTTTACAATCGCCACAATGATGAGATGGCGCCGACCAGTCTGCGAGTCGAGCTAAATATAGTTTAGTGCAACCGGAAAGCGTTAACGAAGCAGCTATTGGTTGATTGCGAGAGCCACGGATTGAGATGCAAATATTGCCTGTCATCGATCCACGGCACGATCACCCTATAACAACAGGGAGTGTAGAGGTTATTTATGAAGACCATCAATCAGTCAGACTCGCTTCCTGATCCAGTTTCTTGGTGCGTCTAGTTACTCCCTTTCTGTTGTTCTCTTATTTGATATTCCCGCTGGTCGGTTTTGCGGAGAGCCCCATTTCTGCAGAGGCCTCAGACTCGAACCCGACTTGTATCAAAACTAAGAGCGATGCGAATACGGCCCAGAAAGAGGTAGTCAGTCCAAGGTGTTGGAAATTCTGAATACGCCTAGCCGGACGGTGACTGAGCCCGTTGTCTTAAGAAATGATCACATAAAACAAGAGCTGCCATGGCTTCAACCATCGGAACAGCCCTGGGTAAAACGCAGGGATCATGTCGTCCGCGCGCCAGTAACTCGGTTGACTCGCCGGATACCGTTACGGTTTCCTGCGGGCGCAGAATCGTGGCGGTCGGTTTGAAAGCCACCCGGAAAAAGAGGTTCTCGCCATTGCTGATCCCACCCTGGATCCCTCCCGAGAAATTAGTCCGGGTGCGCACTCTGCCGTCTCGCATTTCGAAGATGTCATTGTGTTCCACGCCAGTGAGTTGACTTCCGGCAAACCCCGACCCGATCTCGAAGCCTTTGGTGGCAGGCAGACTGAGCATGGCTTTGGCCAGGTCTGCCTCCAGCTTGTCAAAAACCGGCTCGCCAAGCCCCGGGGGGACGCCGCGGACGACACACTCAATCACTCCCCCCACGGAGTTTCCTTCTTTCCTCATCGTCTTGATCAGATCAATCATCCGCGCTGAGGCGTCAGGATCCGGGCATCTCACCATGGATCCTTCAACAGCAGCAAACTCCACTTCGTCCGGATCGACGTCCGCGTCGATTCGATGGACGGACTTGACATAGGCGACGACTTCGAAGTCAGGAAAAAATTTGCGCAACACCTGCTTGGCAATGGCCGCGGCTGCCACCCGACCGATCGTTTCGCGCGCTGAAGCGCGCCCACCCCCCTGCCAATTCCGAATCCCGTACTTTGCCTGGTAGGTGTAATCGGCATGAGAGGGTCGAAACGCCGTTTCGATTTCGCGATAGGCTTCCGGACGCGCGTCCTTGTTCCAGACCATTACCGAAATCGGTGTTCCCAAAGTAAGACCTTCGAAAACACCAGAAAGAATCTGGCATTTGTCTTCCTCATCCCGCGGCGAGACAATCGCACTCTGGCCCGGCCGGCGCCGGTTGAGATCAACTTGTATCTCCTCCGCAGTCAGAGGAACACGCGGTGGACATCCATCCACGACCGCCCCGACGCCGCCCCCATGCGATTCACCCCACGTTGTCACCCGAAACAAAACTCCAAAAACCGAAGACATGCCAAGGAAGAGATTGACGCTAAGGAGCCAAGAATTCAAGGGTTCTGCGCTGCTGCAGTCGAGACCAGATTGCTGGCCCTCCTCGGATCTTGGCTTCCCCGCTTCATGATTTCCTGGATTTTTGAGATTGTTTGTAACCGCTTTGGTAACAATAGAGCAGATACTTTCTTTGACTAACGTGGGCCTGAGAACGAAATTCCAGCCAATGATTGCCCAAACAAAGCTGACGGTTCCAGAAACCTTTCCGCCATTCAGCCTTTCCCGCCTGTTGAAGACCGTATTCAATCCGAGCGCCGGAGAACGAGTGGCTATCTTGATCGATCTGGAGGATCCACACGAAATCACCAACTTCGGTTTTTTGAAAAATCCCGATCTGACGATTCAACGGCACGCTTATGACGCCTTTTACCTGGGCCTGAAAAACGGCGTATTGAAAGAATTGAATCTGACCGGCGGCGAAATATTCGCCTACAAAAACACGGGCGGCAGCAATCTGGATCTTCCAGATCTGGCGGTGGCGGTGGACGGAACCGAAGTAAGTCTCGAGAAAGACATTTACCCGAATTACAAACTCATTCTTTGTTGCTCAACTTATTCAGCCACTGCTCCGTTGACTGAATTCGCGAAGAAATATGGATTTAGAGGTGCCACGTTGCATGGCCTGAATCAAATCATCCTCAACAGCGGTCTCGCAGTAGACTATGACCAGGTGAGCGAGGACGCTGAAAAATTGCGCCTTGGTATGACCCGCGCGGATTGGGTCGAGATCGACTTCACCTACGGCAGGCAAAAGTTCAGTCTCCATCTCGAACTCGGCCGGCAGGAAGCACAAAAAAGCCACGGCCTCTGTCGCGGCGGTCCGGACGTCGCAAATTTGCCGGCTGGGGAGATTTATTACGTGCCGACCGGGGCTTCAGGCCAGTTTCCCCTCAAGTTCGAGGATGGCACCATCGGTCTGATGACCGTGAAGGCAGGCCGGATCGTTGATTCAAGTCTTCTGAAAGGAAGCCAGCGAACCATCGACGAACATCAACGCAAGATCCAATCCGACCCTGCTACGGGCGAATTGGGCGAACTCGGCTTCGGTACACAGCTTCTCCCTGTTTCGGGGCGCGATATTCAAGACGAAAAAGTGCTTGGGACATTGCATGTGGCGACCGGTCGCAGCGACCATTTAGGCGGGCATCTCACGCCGTCCAAATTTTTGGACAAGAAAAATGCCACCCACGACGATATCCTGTTTGCTCCGCACAAGACGCCGGAGATCAACGTGCCGCAGGTACGAATGTTCCGAAATGGCAAGACGGAGGTGCTGATCGAGAATTTCCAGCCAGCTGCTTACATGGCAGAGCTTTTGAGTTGAGGCGGGAACGGTAGGACGAAGCTCCGTCTGAGCCAGAGGATGAAGCTCCAACTGAGCCGGGACACAACGGGTTGACAATGAATGACCGGATCGTGCGGACGCACAGCCATGACGAATGTCTACGAGACTGATTTGCTGGTAGATCAGTATCTTCTGTTCCATTACGGAACAGCCGAGGATCAATTGCCCTACTCGTTTGGTCCACGGGAGGCGCTCTTTTATCCAGTCCGATGCGTGAGCGAATTTCTTCCTGCCATCGGTGTCGTTGAGCGGGCGCTGGATTTGGGTTGCGCCGTCGGGCGGTCCACCTTTGAACTTTCACGCTGGGCGCCGGAAGTTGTTGGAATCGATCTCTCTCATCGTTTTATCGAGGCAGCGAACAGGGTGCGAGAGACCGGACGAATCGAGATCAGACGAGTGGAAGAAGGTGAGCTGAGCACACGGTTCACCAGAGAATTGCCGTCCGAGCTGAGACGCGCACACTGCCGATTCGAGATCGGTGATGCGACGGAACTGCCGACCAATATTGGTCAGTTTGACCTGGTTCTGGCGGCGAATCTGATCGATCGGGTTAAGACGCCAGAAGATCTGCTCCGTTCGTTTTCCGCCCTGGTCCGTCCTGGTGGCCACCTGATTCTTTCTTCTCCCTATACCTGGTTGGAGGAATTTACTCCGAAATCCGCCTGGCTCGGCGGCCGGTACGATGCCGCAGGCTACCCAAAGTCGACAATCTCCGGTTTAAAGGAAATGTTGCACTCTGCCTTCGATCTCAAGGTGACAAAGGAGCTCCCATTTCTGATCCGCGAACACGCCCGGAAGTTCCAGTGGAGCGTCGCTCAAGCCACAGTCTGGCAAAAAAAACCTGCGACAGGGCTTTCCGATTTCGGTTCCTAGAGAATCAGTCCGCCGGAGGAGTGGGCTTTGCGACCGCTGGATTGGGCTTCGCGACCGGTGGAGTGGGTTTCGCGACCGGTGGGCGTTTTGGAGGTAGAGCCG
>Ga0210390_10002511_pt1 | contig 16245 bp, 13 predicted proteins | sample IncBWH11OmetaG_FD_161050 | JGI IMG/M metagenome (GOLD analysis project Ga0210390, IMG submission 161050) | Forest soil microbial communities from Barre Woods Harvard Forest LTER site, Petersham, Massachusetts, United States - Inc-BW-H-11-O ... | reverse complement strand
ATGCCGAGCATCGTCATGAGCCGCCGTAAGTCCGCGGCTGTCGGGGGCGCCTCGAGGTAGCGAACGTGCACGGCCTCGACGCCGCGCTTGTCGAGGATGGCGAGAGCGGAGCGGCATTTGGAGCACTCGTAGTTGACGTAGAGCTGTGTCCCCGTCCTGTTGTCGTCCCCGGCAGGCACGGCGGTCAGGATACGACGCGTCTGCTCGTCAGCCGGAAGCGTTTGGGACGCCCGACGACGGCGGAAGCGCCGCCAGCACCTGGCCCCAGGTGTAGAGCAGCGAGTGGGCCGGTGCGCCGGCGACGGCGAGCGTGACCGCCATGGACGTCCCGCCGTTGTCGCCGCTGTGGTGGTCGCCCGTGGTGTCGATCGCCGCGCCCATCACGAGGTTCGGGCCGGAGCCGAAGTCGTCGAGGATTCCCTTGCGGTGGCCCCAGCAGCCGGCATCCCCGCGATGCAGGCAGTCGAGATTGCCGCTGTTGTAGCCGTCGTCGTACATCCAGCCGTAGACCGCGTCGAGCCCGTTGGAGGATCCCCCGGCCCATTCGGCGTCGTCGAGGACGTAGCCCGGCCCGGGGTCGGGCGGGTCGTTGGCGTCGTTGGCGCCCCGCTGGGCGTTGGCGTCGAGGCCTGCGGTGAGGCCGTTGAAGGTCGGCAGGCCACGGTCGGCCCGCTCGAGGTTGACCACCACGAAGAGCTGATCCGGGATGGAGAGCCGGGGGAACCCGGCGGGAAGGACCATGGGGCGGACGCCTTCGATTGCGTGGGCGTGGTTGATGGCGTCGAGCGCCGCGGTGATGCAGGTGTTCGAGTTGTCGACGCCGTTGCCGGAGCAGATCCGGGTGTAGTCCGGGTCCGGTTGCACGTTGTGGGTGGGGTCGGGGACGCCGGAGTTGGACTCGGACGCGGGAATGGACCGCAGCGGCCGCAGCGTGCCCGTCCTGGTGGTGGCGAGCGCGGTGTTCCACGTATAGACGAAGCGGCCTGGGTCCGGACGGGCGGCGACGGCGAGCGTGGCGGCCAGCGACGAGCCGCCCTGATCGCCAGGGGAGGTGTCTCCGTTGGCGTCGTACGCCGCACCCATAACGAGCGCACCCGATCCGAAACGCTGGAGCACGATCTGGCGATCGGCCCAGCAGCCGGACGACCGGGTGCTCGAACAATTCGGCACGCCGCTGTCGGGACCGTCGTCGTACAGCCACTGATAGTCGGCATCAAGTCCGTTGTCGACGGCCCCGATCCATTCGGCGCCTTCCGCGGCGTAGGCGCGGCCCGGCCGGGGCGGCAGGTTCGCCGTGTCCGCTCCCTTCTGCGCAGTCGCATCGAGCACGGTGGACAATCCGGTGAACGGTGCGAGTCCCCGGTCGACTCGTTCGCGGTTCAACACCACGAAGAGCTGCTCGGGCACTGTCAGCTGCGCGAAATCGGCTGGCAGCAGCATGGGCCCCAGTCCCTCCCCGGCCCGGGCGTTGTCGATCGCAGCCAGCGTGAGACGGATACAGGTGGTCGAGGAGTCCTCGCCCACGGGCGCACAGGAGTTGGGGTAGTTGGGCGTGGGCACCACGGAATTCGACGGCGTGGCGAGCCCGCTCGGGTTGGACGACGGCCCCGACGAGCATGCGGCGAGCAAAACGGCGGCCAGGAGCACCGACGCGACCACGGTGGTCGCCTGGACGCGCTGCCGCCGGTTCCGGCCCCCGGCGTCGCAGGTCACGTCGTCGGAGGCCCGCATCAGGGTGCCCAACGTAGCCAGGGGTCGCATGGAGCCGATGTCGCGTGGCTGAACTTCGTGACGCGTGGGGGAGGCCCGGTGACCGCTCGGGCGGTGCTCAGGTCGAGGCGCGCCGTGCCAGCGGTTTGGCCGCGACGCCGAGGGTGACCCAGCACCACGGCTTGGGACCTTGAACGTAGCGTTGCTCGTTCCGCCGCATGACGAATCCCGCCTGCTCGACGAGCGACGTCGGGTCGCGGGTCAGGTGGCAGCCGTCGGCCAGCCGGCGCTGGAGCGGCTCCAACCGGTGCTGCCAGTTGGCCACTCCCGGATCGGGCGACAGCCCGTGTTCGAGGAAATGCACCGTCCCGGCCGGCTTAAGGACGCGGTAGAGCTCGGCAAGCGCCCGCGACGGGTCGGGCACGGTGCACAGCGTGAACGTGCAGAGCGCACCGTCGCAGCTGGCGTCGTCGAGCGGCAGGACCTGCCCGTCCAGCCCGACGTGCTCGACGGCCACGGCGGCCTCGCGGATGCGTCGCTCGGCGCGCCTGCGGGCCACGCTCGCCGGCTCGACCGCCAACACGGTGTCGACGCCCGGCGGGTAGTGCGGCAGGTTCAACCCCGAGCCGAAACCGATCTCGACGACGCGGCCCGAGAGGCCCTCGGTCGTGCTTTCCCGGTACCTGTCGAAGCCGCTCGTGCCCAGGGTCCACTCGACGAGCCGGGGCACGACCTGTTGGCTGTAGAAGCCCACGGTCCGAAGCTATCGCCGCGCTTGGGAGAGAATCACAGTCATGGAGATCCACGGCAGCGCACTGGTGACGGGCTCCAGCCGTGGCATCGGCCGGGCCGTCGCGCTCGAGCTGGCGCGCCGCGGCTTCGACACAATCGCGTCGATGCGGGACCCTGCGGCCGGGTTGGGTATGGAACAGGAGGCGGCCGGGCGCCTCCGGGTGCAACGGCTCGACGTCACGGACCCCGCAACCTTCGACCTGCCCGACGACCTCCGGGTGCTCGTCAACAACGCGGGGATCGACACCCCGTACCTCCCCGTCGAGCACGCAGACATGGACGACTGGCGCCGCATGTTCGAGACGAACGTCTTCGCCACGGTCGCGCTCACCTCGGCGGCCATCCCGACGCTGCGTGCCAACCGGCCATCGGTCGTCTGTACGATCACCTCGTCGTCGATCATCGCGGCCGTGCCGTTCTTTGCCGCGTACCGGGCTTCGAAGGCGGCTGCGTCCGCCTTCGGCGACAGCCTGCGCGTCGAAGTGGCGCCCTTCGGCATCCGCGTCGTCGAGATCATGCCGGGCCCCGTGGACACCGACATGTTCCGTCTGAGCAAGGGTGATCCCGACGCGGCGCGTTTTCCCGAGTACCGCAAGCTCGCCGACACCGCCGCGGAATTACGGCGCGCCCACGGCGACCAGCGCGTCGTCGAATGTGCCGGGGCCGCCACGGCCATCGTCGACGCGATCGTCGACTCGTCGGGACCGATGCGGTACGGCTGCGACCCGGTGTCCTACGAGCTCATCGACCTGTGGCGTCAGAGCGACGACGAAACGGTGTTCACGCTGACCGGCCAGTCCTTGCTCGATCACATGGGGCAGGGGGGAGACAACTAGTCGCACGCCCGTGGGTGGTTGTCGAGCCGGAAGAGCACCGACTCCAAGACGGTCCGGCGTTGGCGCCGGCCCTGCCGGTATTCGGCGTTGTCGGTATCGGCGATCTCGGTGCTCAGGTCGCCCAGCGCACTCTCCCGCAGCGAATGGAGCTCTGCGCTTTGTTCCTCGGAGAGTTCGATCAGCATGTCGTCGTCCAAACCGGTGTGGCCCCTCTCCAACGTACGCGGTTGCACCGCCGCCTCGTGCACTGCGGGCTACGTTCGACTCCGACAGAAAGGTCTCCTTGCAGCTCGACGTCGTCTTCGCAGTTCTTCCGATCGTCTTCCTGGGTGAGTTACCTGACAAGACGATGTTCGCGTCGCTGGTGCTGTCCACGCGCGGCCGTCCCGCAACCGTGTGGCTCGGGGCCGCCGCCGCCTTCACCGTGCACGTCGTCATCGCGGTCACCGTAGGCGTCGCGCTCTTCCATCTCCTGCCCCACCGGGCGCTGCAGGCGATCGTCGCGGCGATGTTCTTCACGGGGGGCGTGCTCGCGTTGCGGGAAGCGAGAAAAGAACGCGACGAGGAAGCACTGGTCGAGCGCGAGGTTGCGTCCCATCAACGGGTCGCGGTCACCGCGTTCGTGGTCATCTTCGTGGCCGAGTGGGGCGACCTGACCCAGATAATCACGGCAAACCTGGCGGCCCACTACCACGATGCGCTTTCGGTCGCGGTCGGCGCCCTCCTCGCCTTGTGGGCAGTGGCGGCGCTCGCCGTGACGGCCGGCCAGAGCGTGCTGCGGTTCGTCAACATCGCGACGATCCGGGTCGTGACCGCCGTCGTGCTGTTCGGCCTTACGGGGTGGGCCGTCTGGGAAGCCGTGCGCTGAACGCAGCGGTGGCGGCCATGGCTCCGGCAGGCCGGTTACGGCTCGGGCAGGTCGCGCAGCGCCTCGCCCAACTCGCGGCGGTGCGAGAGACCGAGCTTCTGGTACACCCGGTGGAGCCGGTTCTCGACCGTGCGAACCGAGAGGTGCATGACCTCGGCGATCTCCTTGTCCGTGCTGCCCGACGCCGCCTGGAGCGCCGTGTCGAGTTCGGCTGGTGTCAGCTGGGCCCGCACCCCGATGGCGCGGACGAACGGGGTGACGGCGCGCTCGCAACGTGAGAGCAGGCGAGCGGCGCGCTGTTGGCTCGACGCGGCCTCGCGGGACATGCCGGCGCGCAAGAGATGCACCGCCGACTCGCCGAGGGCCTCGGCGGCGTAGAGGTTCGCGCCGACGGCCTCGAATTTCGCAGCAGCCTCCTCGAGCCCGTGGCTGTCTCGGCGGGCTGCACCGATCGCATACGCGAGCCGCGCCGCCGTCAGCTCCCCGTCGACACGTTGGGCGAGCTCGCCCAGCTGGTCGACCACCTGGCGGGCGCGTCCCATACGGGCCAACCCGTGGAGGGCTGCGGTCGCGCCGAGCAGGTCACCGACCTCGCCGCCGAGGGCGGCCGCCGCCTCGAGGTGCGAGCGGCCGGACGCCATGTCGCCACCTGCGGCACGGACCCAGGCGCGGGCTTGCAAGACCTCGACCTCGTACGACAGGTCGGCCGGCAGGGCGAGCGCGTCGAGCTCGACGAGCGTCTCGGCCGCCTTGGCTGCATGTCCGGCAAGCGCCAACGCGGTAGCGCACAGTGTGTAGCAGCGGCGCGCCGGCACAGTGAGCCCCAGGTCGATGAACGTCCCGGTGGCGCTGGCCGCCTGGAGGAAGGCGCTCTGGACGCGGCCTTGCTCGAGGCGGAGCGCGCCGAGGACCGCCGCCACGACGGCGCCCTCGGGCGACGCAGCGGGACTGGTCAGATCGTTGCGCTCGCCGTCGATGAGGGCGTCCGCCTCGTCGAAGCGACCGAGCGCGACGAGGGTGAGGGCACGGTTCGAGAAGGGGCTCCACAGTTCCGTTCCCACCGGGTGTTCCGCCGGTATCGCCGCCGGACCGAGGACGCGCAAGGCCTGTTCCATGGCGCCTGTGCGGGTGAGGAACTCGCCGACGACCGCGTGCACGCTCGAAGGCATCGCCGAAGGTCCCTGCTTCAGCGGGATCGGTACGGTGTCGAGGGCCGCGGTCGGACCGTGCAGGGCCCCCTGCATGCACAGGCGTCGGGCCAGCAGTTCGCCTCGCCATTCCCCGTCGGTGGCGGTGTTCAGCAGCGATTCGATCGCCGACACGTCGGCCAAGCCGCGCGCGAAGTACGCGAGGTCGAAGCGCAGCAGGGCCACCCGGATACGTTCGGTGTCGTTCGCGGCTTGGCGATCGAGCGCGTCGAGGGCGTCGGCCGCCTCGCCATCGCGGCCTTCGAGGTGGGCCGCCTCGGCCGCCAGCAGCTGAGCTTCGAATCCCTCCCCCTGTTCCATCGCCGCGAGCGCCAGTCGTTCCGTCAGGGCGAAATCGCGCCGGTCGCGGGCCGCTTTGGCCCCAGCGAGAAGCAGGTCGGCGTCCCCACCACCGCCGACGAGTCGGAGCGACGCGAGGAGCAGGGTGTCCTCCTGCCGGCTCGTGCCCGATGCTTCGGCGAGGGCGCGGGCGAGCTCGCGCTCGCGGCGGGGGCTGATCCCCGCGCGCACGACATCGGTCAGGACGGGATCGGCCAGCTGGACCTGGAGGCGCCGGCCGTCCATGGCGCTCGTCAGGAGCCCCTTGTCCTCGAGGGCCTCGACCGCCGCTGGCTCGGTGAGCTCGTCGAGGGCGGGTTGGGCCAGGGGCTCGCCGATGGCGGTGAGCTCAAGGGCACGGCGTTCCGCCTCGCTCAGGCCGACGAGGCGGAGGTTGATCAGTTCGACGAGGCGAGTGGTGGGCCCGAGGCTGCCGCGCACACGCCAGATTCCGCTTTCGTCGGTGAGGGTTCGGCTCTCGAGCGCACCCGCGACGATCTCCCGGAGGTACAACGGGTCGCCGCGCGTGTATTCGGCGACCATGCGCAGGGAGGCGGCGTCGATGGGGCCGCTCAACACGCGCCGGAGCAATTCGTCGACGGCGTCGTCGTCGAGCCTCGCCAGCTCCATGCGCGTGGCGTCATGGTCCTTCCACAGCACGACCGTCGGATCGGCGGACTTCTCTGCGGTCCGGCCGCCGGCTCGGATGCAGGCGACGACCGTCGCCGTCGCGTTGAGCGACAGCTGGTGCATCAGCATCGAGGACCCGTCGTCGAGGAGGTGTGCGTCGTCGACGAGAAGCAGTAGGGGCCGTCCCTCGGCCGTCGCGACGAGCTCCCGCGCGTAGTAGCGGAGCAGATCGCCCTGGGCGCCGGGTCCCACCGCGGCCAGCCCCGGCGGCAGTAGAGAGGCGAAGGCGCCGAAGGCGTAGGAGCGCGCCTCGTCGCTGCCCGACACCACGGCGACCGACATGCCCAGGTCCTGTGCGAACTCGGCAGCGGCACGGGCCAGCGTCGTCTTGCCGCTACCGGCAGGCCCGACGATCACCGCCCCGCGTCGTTCGCGAACTGCTTCCTTGAGGAGCTGGAGCTCGCGTGCGCGGCCGACGAAGGGCCAGGAACCCGCGACGACGCGTGGTTCAACGGGTGTTCCGCCGACATCGAACGCCATCCGTAATGCCCCCTCGACAATCGAGAGATCTATTTTCGCCCAACGCCCTCGTAATTACGATAGGCGACACCCATATTGCAGGGGGGTCTTTCGACCTTTTTTCCCAGGTTTTGGCGACGAAGGTGCAATCTGGCGCCCTTTGCTGCAACGCGCATGCCGACCAGGCCCTCCTCTCGCCGCGCTCCTGGGGGCGCGTTCGCAGGCTCGAGCCGACGTGTGGATGTGCGCATAGGCAAACACACACGCCGGTAGCGGGTTATCTGATGGCGGGCCAGCACCCTCCGCCGTAGGCGGAGCGGCGCATAGGTCTCCGAAGCGGTGCGCCGTTATGCGGCGGCGGCCGACGAGAAGCGGTAGCCGATTCCTCGCACGGTCGTGATCCACCGTGGGTTCTCCGGGTCGGTCTCGATCTTGAGCCGGACCCTGCGCACGTGCTCGGTGACCGTGGAGCATCCCTGCCAACGGCTGGTAGAGCCCCACACCCGCTCGAGCAACTCCTCCCGGGAGAACACGCGGCCGGGGCAGGTGGCCAGGAAGGCCAGGAGGTCGAACTCCTTGCGGGTCATCGGGACCTCGTCCTGGCCGAGCGTGACCGTGCGGGTCCCGTGGTCGATCACGAGGCCCCCCAGGTCCAGCGTCGTGGTGGGTGTCGCGCTGCCGCGGCGCATCACCGCCCGCATCCGTGCCTCCAGCTCGGGCATGGAGTAGGGCTTGTCGATGAAGTCGTCCGCCCCAAGGTTCAGGAGCCGGACGCGATCTTGCTCGGTGGCCTGGCTCGAGCACACGATGACCGGCACCGTGCTGCGGCGGCGGATCTTGGTGAGGACGTCGCCCGTGACCCCGTCCCGATCGAGGTCGAGGACCACGAGGTCGGCCTCCTGGCGGAACACCGCTCGCAGTGAGTTCGCCATGCTGTCCGCTTCGATCACGCGGTAACCGGACTGCTCGAGGAAGCGGCACAACGCGCCGCGGAAGTTGGAGTCGCTCTCGGCCACGAGGATCGTCCGGGTGGTCCCGACGGGACCGCCCCCAGATCCCTGCGCGGAGATGTTCCGGCGCAGGGCGTCGTGGAAGGGCACCCGGGTGTGCAGGTCGAGCGGTGTCGTCATGACCGCTCCTCCCCGTGACTCTGTGCCGCACCGCGGCGATGCCGGGGGTGCCGGTGTGGCGTCCCGAGCATCATTCCGTTTCCCCCTCATCACACCGTGCCCAATGCACAGGTCTCTTGTGACGCTCGGCAAACCCGGCCCCGATCTGGTCCCGCCGCGACGGGTTTGCGTTCCGTCGAAATCCAGTGTCGTCAGCGCGTCCGCCCAGCTCAATAGGTCTAATGGACCAAATGTTGTGCAGGCGTGGTGCGGTCGCGGTGCCGTTGTGGTGCGGTGGTGGTGCGGTGCGATCCGGTGCGATCCGGTGCGATCCGCCGCCGGTGGCGGCGCAGTACTCCGCGCGAGGGAAGTGTCCGCCGCGTTACGGAGCGCAGAAGCGATACCCGATGCCGCGCGCCGTTGCGATCCAGTGCGGCGCGTTCGGGTCGTCCTCGATCTTCAGCCTGATTCGGCGGACGTGCTCGGTGACGGTCGAACAACCCTGCCACTCGTCGGTCGACGCCCACACCCGCTCGAGAAGGTCCTGACGGGAGAAGACGCGGCCCGGCGACGCGGCCAGGAAGGCGAGCAGGTCGAACTCCTTGCGGGTCATGGGCACGACGGTCTCGGACAGCGAGACCGTGCGCGTGTCACGGTCGATGACCAGATCGCCGTAGTGCAGGACTCGGTTCGCGGGCGTCTTGGCACCGCGGCGGAGCACCGCACGGACGCGGGCCTCCAACTCGGCGAAGGAGAACGGCTTGACTACGAAGTCGTCCGCACCGAGGTCGAGCGAGCGGATTCGCTCGCCCTCCGAGTCGCGTCCCGAGCACACGATGACCGGCACGGCGCTGTCACGCCGGATCTTGGCCAGGACCTCGAGGCCGTCGACCCCGGGCAGCCCAAGGTCGAGGATGACCAGGTCGGCCGAGCTCTGGAACACGGCCCGCAGCGACGCCGGGCCGTCGGCCGCCTCCGTCACCCGGTAGCCCGAGCGCTCGAAGTACTGGTGGAGGGCCAAGCGGCAGCTGTGGTCGTCCTCGGCGATCAGGATCCTGCGGTCGGCCCCGAGACGCTCGAGCACGTCGCGGGGTTGGGAAGCGGAATCCGTCGCGCCATGACGGAGGCCGTCGCGGTGTCGTGTCCGCTCCAGGTCGATCGAGATCGTCACATGTTTTCCATCGGTCCGCCATCGGCCGCGCTTGAGCGTGACGCGGGTGCCGAACAGTCGCATTTTGTGGCTGTTGACGGGGAATTTGACGAACGTGTACGCGCACGCGGTGGTGGTGCCGGCCCGACGAAGGGAGCCGCCCGCTGGACCTGACGAGCACCGGGGCGGTGCCTCGTGGGCCGAAAGAACCAGGGACGCTGACGCCGGCGAAAGCGGTCACCGGCATCAATTGGAGGCGGGGCACGGCGGATCAAACGTCGCTCGCGGCGCGTTCATATCGTTTTGGCGGGCAGAGAAAGTTGGTTGCAACGGCTCAAATCGGCACCCTGTTTCTGCAACCAACTAACAACGAAGAGGCAACCTACCAGGCATTTCAGAGCGAAATAGAGTGGTAGCTACTCCTGAACGGCCGCATCGGGCATGGTCAAATGGTGAGACCTCATTGGAAGGGTTGGTGCCTGTCGGAGGCTCCAAAATGAGGGAGGGGGAAACGTGGCAACAACAATGCTTACAGGCTCCGCTACACCGGAGACCGATGAAGACGGCGTCAACGGCATTTGGTCCGAATTCAAGCGGACCGGGGCCCGGACGCTGCGCAATCGGTTGATCGAGCACTATTCGCCGTTCGTGAAGTACGTCGCCGGCCGGGTCATGTCGAGCCTGCCGCGCCACTTCGACGAGGACGATCTGACGAGCTACGGCATCATCGGGCTCATCGACGCCATCGAGCGGTTCGAGCCGGACCGCAATCTCCGGTTTGAGACCTATGCGATCCCGCGCATCAAGGGCGCCATCATCGACGAGCTGCGGTCCATCGACTGGGTGCCGCGGTCCGTACGCAGCAAGGCGCGGGCCGTCGAGCAGGCGGTCACGCACCTCGAGACGACGCTGCGACGCACGCCCACCGAGGCCGAGGTCGCCGAAGAGCTCGAGATGTCCTCGGCCGACTTCCACACGGCCATGCGCAAGATCTCCTCAGCGGGCGTCATGGCGCTCGACGAAGTGCTTCGTGGTGGCAGCGGTGATCGAGCCGATCGCTCGACCCTTGGCGAATCTCTGCCCGATCGTTCCTTCGGACCTGTCGACACCTTCGAGGCCAAGGAGTCCAAGCAGGCGCTCCTCGACGCAGTCGAGGCGATGCCCGAGCGGGAGCGGACCGTCTTGACGATGTACTACTACGACGGCATGACGCTGACCGAGATCGGCTCCGTCCTCGGTGTCACCGAGAGCCGGGTCTGCCAGATCCACACGAAGGCGTTGCGCCAGCTCCGCTCGAGACTGGCGGACCGGCCCGACGGCCAGGAGTCGCGGCGACTGAGCCGTGAAGCGGCACAGCCGGTGTCCGCCGTCCGCACGGTCGCCGCCGGACGGCGCGAGGCACTGGCGCTCGCCAGCTGACGCACCCAACGGCGTAGTCGCCCGGGCCCGGCCCGGCGCCCTTCGACACCCGAGCAACTTCGTCACGGCTCTCGCGGCGTGACCGACGCGTGCCGCCCGAGGCACCGGTACGGTACGCATCCGAACCACCAACTTCGGATGACAGGGGACGTGCCATGCCATTGCACAAGAGGGAGTCGATCCGCGAGGGAATGCTCGACTCCATCTATGCGGACCGCGAGCTCCATTCCCGCCTGCCTGCGGGCCGGTGCCCCACCCAGGAGATGCGGGCCGCCGACGCGTTCCAAGCCATCGTCGACGAGCTGATGCTCGACGGCAACGCCCGCCAGAACCTGGCCACCTTCTGCCAGACGTGGGAGGAGCCCGAGATCCACCGCTTGATGGACATCGCCATCGACAAGAACCTCATCGACAAGGACGAGTACCCCCAGACGGCCGAGATCGAGCGCCGCTGTGTGCACATCCTGGCGGACCTGTGGCACGCGCCCGAGTCCGGCCGTGCCGTCGGCTGCTCGGCCATCGGCTCCTCCGAGGCGTGCATGCTCGGTGGCATGGCGGCCAAGTGGCGGTGGCGGGCCAAGCGCGCGGCCGCCGGCAAGCCGGCCGACAAGCCCAACATGGTCTGCGGTCCGGTCCAGGTCGTCTGGCACAAGTTCGCCCGCTACTGGGACGTGGAGATCCGCGAGATCCCCATGTCCCCCGGCCGTTACTGCATGGACGTCGAGCAGATGCTCGAGCGGGTCGACGAGAACACGATCATGGTGGTGCCCACCTTCGGCGTGACCTACACGGGTTCCTACGAGCCGGTCCTCGAGCTGTCCCAGGCGCTCGACCAGCTCCAGGAGGACACCGGGCTGGACATCGACATCCACGTGGACGGCGCCAGCGGCGCCTTCCTCGCCCCGTTCTGCGCCCCGGACATCGAATGGGACTTCCGCGTCCCGCGGGTGAAGTCGATCAGCACGTCCGGGCACAAGTTCGGGTTGGCGCCGCTCGGCGTGGGCTGGGCGCTGTGGCGCGACGAGTCGGAGCTGCCCGGCGACCTCATCTTCCACGTGACCTATCTGGGCGGCGACATGCCGGTGTTCCAGATCAACTTCTCGCGGCCGGCCGGCCAGATCGTGGCCCAGTACTACAACTTCGTGCGGCTCGGCCGGGACGGGTACCGCAACGTGCACGACGCCTGCTACCTGACTGGCAAGTACCTGGCCCACGAGGTCGCCAAGCTCGGGCCGTTCGACATGCTGTGCGACTCTGATCCCCAGACGGGGATCCCGTCGGTGGCATGGCGTATCCGTGAGGGCGAGGACCCGGGATACACGCTGTACGACATCGCCGACCGGCTGCGCAACCGCGGCTGGCAGGTCCCGGCCTACCCGTTGACCGGCTCTGTCTCCGACATCTCGGTGCAGCGCATCCTGGTGCGCCAGGGCGTCAGCCGTGATCTGGCGACGATTCTCCTCGACGACATGGAGCAGGCGATCGCGCACTTCGACCGTCACCCGGTGACAGTGCCGATGACCAAGGAGGAGTCAGGGGGCTTCAGCCACCTGTAGGCGACGCGGGCGCCGCCGGCGCCGCCGACTCAGCGTCGTCGGGTTCTGTCACGTTCACCGACCAGTCCACCGCGATGACACGGCGCCGCAGGAACCGCGGGCGGCCGACCTTGGCGGCTCGGTCGGTCGTCCACGGCGCCGGGTACGCGAACGTGAGGCCCGCCAGTGACCGTATGGCGGGCTCGTAGCTGGAGCGGATCCACGCGAAGCGGCGCCAAGCATCCTCCGTGTGCTCGGGTGCGACGCCGATGATCGGTGCCACGGCCGTCATGGCCTCGTCGTACTCGGCCCGGGTGATCGCGATCGGTGGCGCTGGATCGTCGAAGTGACCGACCACCTCGGCGATCCCCATGGGCTCGCCGATGGGGATGGACGCGGCGTGCGCCACGCGGACAAATCCCGGCATGCCGTAGACCAGCACCATCATCGGGCCCTTCTCGATGTCCTCAAAAGACGCGCCCCGCTGCGTCTCCGACGAGGAGATCACGAGCGCAGCGGCGTCCAGCAGTGTGCCGATGGTCGCGACCCAGGAATGGTCCTGGTGCGTCTCGGGGAAATACGTGAGGATCGGGAACGCCGTGTGCGTCTGCTCGATGTCGAGGATCCACTCGGACTGGTTGCGCCAGAACTCCGCATTTTCGAGCGCGCCGATGCGCTGGAGGTTCAGCAGGAGGCTGACGACGGCCGGCGGCGCGCCGGAGACAGGGCGGAGCCGGATGATGCCTTTCTCCCTCGCGTTGTACGCCCCGTAGATCGTCGGCAGGTAGCTGATCAGGAGAGCGACCAACCCCAGCCCGATTGTCGCGTCGATGATCGCGAGCCAGATCCGTCCTGTTCCGCTCGGCTCCGCGAATCCGAGCGTCGTCAACGAGGAACCGCTGATCTCGAAGGCGCGCTGCCACGTCAGCGATCCGGTGCCCCAGAAGATGAAGGTGAAGGCGACGACCATCGACAGCATCCATACAAGCGGCAGACTGACCAGTGCGACCGGCGCGTACAGCGACCGCAGCGCGCTGGCCCGTTCACGGCTCTGCGAATGGTGGACGAGAAGGCGATGGACCGCCGCGAACACGGCCTGCGCCAGACGCGGGAATCCCTCCTGCGGCAACACGACCGTCTTCAGCGCCGAACCGAGGATGGCCAAGGCGAGGATGGCCCCAAAGGCGACGGACAGTACGTGCGCGGCGATCATGGTCCTGGCGTGCGTCCTGGGTCAGGAGATCTCTTTGGCGGCGGATTGCACGGCGTCGTCGATCTGCTTCTTGTCGACCTCGAGCTCCTTCTGTACGTGCTTGCTGGCCTTGAGGCCCGCCTTTTCGATGGCCGCCTGCACGGTGCTCTCGCCGACAATCACGAGCGCCGCCTCGCCGGCATCGATGACGTCGCCGAACTCCTTGACGTCGGCCCTCGACATCCCCTTCCACAGGTGGCCGCTCACGCCGCCGATCGCCGCGCCAACCAGTGCCGAGCCGATGATGGAGGGCGGGAACAAGATCCCGACCAGCGCACCCGCGGCCGCGCCGCCCCAGGCGCCGTGGCGCGTCGCGGTTTCGTCCTTGTTCACGTGGACCTTGCCCAGGTAGTCCTTGGAGACGACCGCGGCGTCGTAGGTGCCCACCGCGCCGGCGGCGTGCAGCTCTTTGACCACCTCGTAGTCGGCACGGGCGTCGACTTCACTGGCGTACGTCCCGATGAAGATGAACACGCCGTCTGCTTTCGACATGATGTCTGCTCCTCTCTCGTGGCCCAGCCGTCCGGCCGCCGCCTCGGACCCGGGGGCCTGGTCCTCTTCTCCTGCGCGGCGACATTAGAGCCGGTGGCTCGCTCCGACCGGGTTTCGGTGAAGCGGCGTCTGGCATGATCGATCGGGTGCCACTGCCCCCGGCCATAGAGATCGCGCGCCGGGCCACCCTCCGCCCGGTCGTGGACATCGCGGCACAGATGGGTCTGGGGCCCGAATTCCTGGAGCCCTATGGCGCGCACGTCGCCAAGGTCAGCCTGGACGCCGTCGAGGCGCTGGCCGGAAGGCCCCGGGCGCGGTACGTCGTCGTGACGGCGGTTACGCCTACCCCGCTCGGCGAGGGGAAGACGACGACGACCGTCGGCCTCGGACAGGCCCTCGCCTGCATCGGGCGTCAGGCCACCATCGCGATCCGCCAGGCGTCCATGGGTCCGACGTTCGGCATCAAGGGCGGTGCGGCGGGAGGGGGCTACAGCCAGGTCGTCCCGTTCGAGAACCTCAACCTGCACCTGACCGGTGACCTGCACGCGGTGACGGCGGCAAACAACCTCCTCGCCGCCATGGTCGACAACCACCTGTTCAACGGGAACGAGCTTGGTATCGACCCGCACGGGATCACGTGGAAGCGAGTCCTCGACGTCAACGACCGCTCGCTGCGCGACATCGTGAGCGGTCTCGGCGGCCACCAGGACGGTGTGCCCCGCCAGACGGGGTTCGACATCACGGCGGCCTCGGAGGTGATGGCTGTGCTCGCCCTGTCGCGCACGCTGCACGACCTGCGGGCGCGGTTCGGCCGCATCGCCGTCGGATACACGGAGGGAGGGGATCCGGTGACCGCCGAACAACTCAAGGCGGCGGGTGCCATGACGGTCATCATGCGCGACGCGATCAAGCCGAATCTGCTGCAGACGCTCGAGAACACGCCTGTGCTCGTCCACGCCGGCCCCTTCGGCAACATCGCGCACGGCAACTCGTCGGTCGTCGCCGACCTCATCGGCATCCACGCGGGCGAGTACCTGGTGACCGAAGCGGGCTTCGGCTCGGACATGGGCGCCGAGCGCTTCTTCAACATCAAGTGCCGGACCTCGGGTCTGGTGCCCGACGCCGCGGTCGTCGTCACGACCGTGCGCGCCATGAAGCTGCATTCGGGCCGTCACCGGGTGGTGGCCGGCCGGCCGCTCCCGCCGGCCATGCTCGAGGAGAATCCCGACGAGGTGCGAATCGGGGCGTCCAACCTGCTCGCCCATCTCGCCATCGTGCGACGGCACGGGGTCACGCCCGTGGTGGCGATCAATGCGTTCGCCGGCGACTTCCCCTCGGAGCACGCCGCCATCCGCGAGATCGCGGCGTCGGTGGGTGTCCGCTCGGCGGTCTGCACCCACTTCGAGAACGGGGGCAAGGGCGCGGTCGAGCTGGCCGAGGCGGTGGTCGAGGCCGCGGGGGAGCCGGGCGAATTCCGGATGCTGTACCCGGACGGGGCCAGCCTCCGCGAGAAGATCGAGACGATCGCGACCGAGGTGTACGGGGCCGACGGGGTCGATTACGCACCGCTGGCCGCCCGCCACCTGGACAATTACGAGCGGGCCGGCTTCGGTGCGCTCCCCGTGTGCATCGCCAAGACGCACCTGTCGATCTCGTCGGACCCGACGCTGCTCGGGGCACCGCGCGGATGGCGCCTTCCGGTGCGCGAGGCTCGGGCCAATGTGGGTGCGGGCTTCGTCTACCTGGTCAGCGGCGACATGCGCACGATGCCGGGCCTCTCGCGCCACCCCGCAGCAGAGAACATCGACATCGACGAGAACGGAAACGTAGTAGGCCTCTACTGAGGCCCGAGGAGGTGCTCCCATGGCGATCGACTTCACCCTCGCCCCCGAACACGAAGAGATCCGCTCGCGGGTCCGTGTCTTCATCCAGGACACCGTGGTGCCCCGCGTCAAAGGGTTCGACGACGAGTCCCGGGTGACGCAGCGTCGCGAGTACCTCACCACGATCCTCGAGCTCCGCGAGGAGGCGAAGCGCGAGGGTCTCTGGTTGCCCCACATGCCGAAGGAGTGGGGCGGCATGGGGCTCGGCCACGTGGAGCTGGCCATGGTGCAGGCCGAGGCGGCCAAGACGCGGCTGGGGCCGTGGATCCTCAACTGCAGCGCGCCCGACGAAGGCAACATGCACACGCTGCTGCACTGGGCGACCGACGAGCAGAAGGAGAAGTACCTGCGGCGCCTGTGCGAGGGCACCGCGATGTCCTGCTTCGCCATGACCGAGCCGGAGGTGGCGGGGTCGGATCCGACGCTGATCCAGACCCGGGCCGAGAAGGACGGTGAGGAGTGGGTCATCAACGGCCACAAGTGGTTCATCTCCAACGCCCGCCGCGCCCAGTTCGCGATCCTGA
>Ga0210390_10002509_pt1 | contig 16254 bp, 13 predicted proteins | sample IncBWH11OmetaG_FD_161050 | JGI IMG/M metagenome (GOLD analysis project Ga0210390, IMG submission 161050) | Forest soil microbial communities from Barre Woods Harvard Forest LTER site, Petersham, Massachusetts, United States - Inc-BW-H-11-O ... | reverse complement strand
GCGGCCAGCGCCACTCATCTGGCCACCACGTCGTCGGGCTATCGGGCGGGCTTGCTCGGCTCCATCGCCGCCGCGTGCACGGCGGCCTACAGCGTTGCGCTGGTGTTCGGAGGATCGGCCTCATGACGTCCGCTGAGCCGTCAGGCCACAACACGCCCTACGACACCGCGCTGTGCGCTGCACTGACCACCGAGCACTCCGTGATCTACGGCTACGGCATTGTGTCCGCCCACTGCCAGCCCGACGCCAACAGCCTGGTGTCTTCTGCGCTGAACCAGCATCGCCAACGTCGTGACCAGGTGATCGCGATGCTCGCCGCCCGCTCGGTCAGCGCCCCGGTGGCCGCCGCGGGCTACCAACTGCCGATGCCGGTCAACAACCCGACCGATGCGACCCGGCTGGCCGTGCGAATGGAGAAGGACACCGAGTTGGCCTGGCGCGCGGTCATCGAACAGGCGCAGGACCCGCAAGACCGACGGTTCGGGGTGACTGCGTTGACCCAAAGCGCCGTGCTGACCGCCCGATGGAAGCAGGCGCTGGGCGACTGGCCGATCACCACGGCCTTCCCCGGCAGCGACTAACGCCACCTTTCGCGGCGAGCAGACGCAAAAGCCCCAAACACGCCGAGGCGTGACGGGCTTTTGCGTCTGGTCGGCGAGGCTAGTTCTAGCCCGACACCGCTACCGTGATGTCGGTGGCCAGCCCGGCGCCGACCGCCAGTTCACGGGTCTCGCCGGCGAACCGATTACGCAGCTCGACAGTGCCGTCCGCCCAGCCGCGTCCCACCACGACGATCCACGGCACACCGAGCAGTTCGGCGTCCTTGAACTTCACCCCGGGCGAGGCCTGCCGGTCGTCGAGCAGCACCTCGATGCCCAGCCGATCCAGATCGGCCGCCAGCGCGGTGGCCCCGGCGCGCGCCTCGGCATCCTTGTTGGCGATCACCAGATGCACGTCGAACGGCGAAACCTCGGACGGCCACCGCAGCCCCAGCTCGTCGTGGTGCTGCTCGGCGATGACCGCCACCAGCCGCGACACCCCGAGACCGTAAGAACCCATGGTCAGCCGCACCGGTTTCCCGTCTTCACCGAGCACGTCGACGGTGAAGGCATCGGTGTACTTGCGACCGAGCTGGAAGATGTGGCCGATCTCGATGCCGCGGGCGGAGACCAGCGGCCCGGCGCCGTCGGGAGATGGATCGCCGTCGCGCACTTCGGCGGCCTCGATGGTGCCGTCGGCGGTGAAGTCGCGCCCCGCGACCAACCCGACGACATGCTGCCCGAGTTTGTCGGCGCCGGTGATCCAGCTGGTGCCGTCCACAATCCGGGGGTCGACGAGGTAGCGAACATCGTTGTCGCGCAACGCGTTCGGGCCGATGTACCCTTTGACTAGAAACGGATACTTGGTGAAGTCGTCATCGTCGAGCAGTTTGTATTCGGCTGGATCGAGGGCGGCGGACAGCCGCTTGTCGTCGACCCCGCGGTCGCCCGGTACCCCTATTCCCAGCAGCTCCCAGTCACCGCCCGGTTGGCGAACCTTGAGCAAGACGTTCTTCAAGGTGTCGGCGGCGGTGACGGTGCGGCCCAGGTCGGCGCCGTTCGCCCACTCGACCAAAGTCGCGATGGTCGGGGTGTCGCCGGTGTTGTGGACCACCGCCTCCGGTAGCCCGTCGATCGGCCGGCTTTCCGGGCGAGCGGTGACGACCGCCTCGACGTTGGCCGCGTAGCCGGATGCCAGGCAGCGCACGAAAGTGTCCTCGCCGATAGCGCTCTCGGCCAGGAACTCCTCGGAGGCCGACCCGCCCATCGCGCCCGATACCGCGGACACGATGACGTAGCGCACCTGCAGCCGGTCGAACATGCGCTGGTAGGCCTCTCGGTGCGCGTGATAGGCGGCCTTGAGCCCGGCGTCGTCGATGTCGAAGGTGTAGGAGTCCTTCATCACGAACTCGCGGACCCGCAGCAGGCCGGCCCGGGGCCGCGCCTCGTCGCGGTACTTGGTCTGGATCTGGTAGAGCACCAGCGGGAAGTCTTTGTAAGAGCTGTACTCCCCTTTCACCGTCAAGGTGAAGACTTCCTCGTGGGTCGGGGCAAGCAGATAGTCGTTGCCGCGGCGGTCGTGGAGCCGAAAAATACCGTCGCCGTATTCGGTCCAGCGGTTCGTCGCCTCGTAGGGCGCGCGCGGAAGCAATGCGGGGAACAGGATCTCCTGCCCGCCGATGGCGTTCATTTCTTCCCGCACGATGCGTTCGATGTTGCGCAGCACCCGAAGCCCGAGGGGAAGCCAGCTGTACAGCCCGGGGGCGACCGGTCGGACGTAGCCGGCGCGAATCAACAACTTGTGGCTGGCAACTTCGGCGTCAGCGGGGTCGTCGCGCAGCGTGCGCAAGAACAGCTCGGACATCCGGGTGATCACAGCGCGCAAGCCTAGCGGCGATCGCGAGCGCGGCTGACAGCCGGGCGAAGCGGGTCGCCGCCATCAGCCCAGCGGCGATCGCGAGCGCGGCTGACAGCCGGGCGAAGCGGGTCGCCGCCATCAGCCTCTGTGGTCAGTACAGCTAGATCTCTCCGACGTCGATGGCGTGCTGGACTTCCTGGGCGTGGGCGACCTGCTTGGCGCTGTATCCGATGAACAGCGCCACGGCGCCAGTCAGGACGGCGACCCCGGCCACCCACAGCAGGCCGTAGGTGTAGCCGTGATCAAGCGCATGCAGCTGAGCGGCGTTCATGTTCTTCACCGGCCCATTGGTGCCGCCCAAATACAGCGTGCGCGACGTGATGACGGCCTGAATGACGGCAAGGACGACCGGCCCACCGAGGTTCTGCAGCATCATCACGATCGCCGACGTCGGTCCGATCCGGTCAAAGCCGACGTCCGTGATCGCCGAGAGCGCCAGCGGGACGATGATCATGCCGATACCGATGCCGCCGATAGTGACCAGCGTCACCAGAGTCGGGAAATACGGCATGGCGCGATCGAGCGTCGAACCGTAGACCATCGCACCCACCACCAGGATTCCGCCGGTGATCACCACGGCCCGCGGCTGAAACCACGACACCAGCTGAGACGAGGCGCCCAGGCCGATGCCCATCGCGATGGTGAACGGGATGAAGCCGACGCCGGCGCGCAGCGCGCTGTAGCCCATGAGCTCCTGCACGTAGAGGCCGATCAGCACGGTGACCGTGAACAACACGCCGCCGCCCAGGAAGATCGCCACAAAGGTAGCCAGCCGGTTGCGGTCGAAGAACAGGTCCAACGGCACGAGAGGGCTATCGGCGGTGCGCTCGACAAGCGCGAACGCGATGAACGCCACCAAGGCCACCACGCCCGAACCGATGGTGGTGACGGAGATCCAGCCCTTCTCCGGGCCGATCGAGAAGGCGAAAACGGCAGCGGTACAGGCCAGCGTGGCAAGGACGGCGCCGGTGGCGTCGAGCTTCATCCGCTCCCGCTGGGTTTCCCGCAGCGTGGTGCGGGCCAGGTGAATCATCACCAGTCCGATCGGCACGTTGACCAGGAACGCCAGCCGCCAGGACAGCTCGGTGAGGGCCCCGCCGACGACCAAGCCCATGACCGACCCGACGCCGGCCATCGCGCCGAACACCGCTGTCGCGGCGTTACGGGCCGGGCCCTTGGCGAAGGTGGTGGCGATGAGCGCCAGGCCGGTGGGCGTGGCGATCGCGGCACCCACACCCTGCAGTAACCGTGCGGTGACCAGGGTCGGGTCATCCCACGCGATGCCACACAAGGCCGAGGCGATGGTGAACAGCGCGACGCCGACGGTGAAGGTGCGTTTGCGGCCGATGGTGTCACCGAGGCGGCCGCCGAGCAGCATCAAACCGCCGAAAGTCAGCACGTAGGCGGTGATCACCCAGCTGCGGCCGGCATCGGTCAGGCCCAAATCGTTCTGAATCTTGGGAAGCGCGACGATCGCGATGGTGCCGTCCATGGTCGCCATCAGCTGCATTCCGCAGATGGCGATGACGGCGGAGAAAAAGCGTCGAGACGGCCGCCACGTCGAGGAAGTCCTGCTTGGAGGGCTTGCGGCCGTCTTGGGTGCGGGCGCTGGGGGCATATGAACTACTCGCTCGGAGCGTTCAGACGTCCATTCGTGGACAGCCCGCTCTGCGTCGTTGAGAGCCGTCATAAGAACTTACCCTACAGTAATCTTAGGAATCTTTTAACCGCCGAATGCCGCTACCGTACCGATCACGATGATCGCGGGGGGCCGAATTCCCTCTGAACGGATCTTTTCCGGCGCGTCAACGAGGGTGGCCCGCAACGTATGTTCGCCGGCCGTCGTTCCGTGTTGGACCACCAATACCGGCGTATCCGCAGGTCGGCCGCCTTTCAGCAGCGCTTCGGAGAAGAGCTCGATGCGCTCCACCGCCATCAGCAAAACGATCGTGCCGGACATCGCCGCCAATGCGTCCCAATTTACTAACGATTCGGGGTGCCCCGGCGCAACATGGCCGCTCACCACCACAAACTCGTGATTTAGGCCGCGGTGAGTGACCGGAACACCCACCGACGCGGGCACCGCTATGGCACTCGTCACACCGGGGACCACCGTCACCGGAACGCCGGCATCGACACACGCCAGCAGCTCCTCGTATCCGCGCGCGAACACGAACGGGTCGCCCCCCTTGAGGCGCACCACAAACTGACCGGCCCGGGCCCGCTCGATCATGACGGCGTTGATGGCGTCCTGAGCCATCGCCCGCCCGTAGGGGATTTTGGCGGCGTCGATCACCTCGACGTGCGGGGGCAGCTCGGCGAGCAGCTCCGGCGGCGCCAGCCGATCGGCGACGACGACGTCGGCCTGGGTGAGCAGCCGCCGGCCGCGGACGGTGATCAGTTCCGGATCTCCGGGCCCGCCGCCGACCAGCGCCACCCCGCCGCGCACCACATCGGTGCTCTCGGCGGTGATGACCCCCTGCTGCAGTGCCTCGCGGATCGCCGAGCGGATTGCCGCCGAACGACGGTGCTCGCCACCAGCCAGGACTCCCACCGACAGGCCGGCATAGCTAAACGATGCCGGAGTCACGGCGGTGCCCTCGACCGCGATATCGGCGCGGACGCAGAAGATTCGGTGCCGGTCGGCCTCGGCAACCACCGCCGAGTTCACTTGCGCGTCGTCCGTGGCCGCGATCGCATACCATGCGCCGGCCAAATCGCCATCGCGATACTCGCGCAGCGACAAGGTAATCGCGTTCATCGCCTCGACCGCGCGGGTGGCCGTACGGGTGATGACGTGCACGTCTGCTCCGCTGGCGATGAGCAGCGGAAGCCGGCGTTGAGCCACGGTGCCGCCGCCGACCACGACAACCTTCTTGCCGGCCAGCCGCAGGCCGACCAGATAGGGGTTCTCCGGCGTCGTCACCCGGCGATTTTCGCAGCTGCGGCGTGGGCCACGAAGCGCGCCACCGCCTCGGGGGTCGCAGCCGGATGCGTGTGCAGATACGAAGCGTGCACTCGGTCGTGGACCGCGCCATCGCGCACGGCATCCACGTTTGTGCCCCGATATATCCACGCCGGCTGGTAGGCGTCGGTGAATGTGACTGCGGTGCGGTGGAATTCGTGTCCGACGACCCGCTGGCCTGCGCGGTACAGTGGCGAATCGGTCACCGCGACAGCGTCGCGATAGGCCAAGGTGAGGTGCTCGGTGAAGCGTGCCGATCCGGCCAGCACGCCGCACATCGGATGCCCGTCGAGCTCGGAAACCAGGTATAGCAGCCCGGCGCATTCGGCGTGAATCGGCGCGTTGGCGGCCGCCAACGCGTTGACCTGGCGCCGGGCGACGTCATTACCCGACAGTTCGGCGGCGAATTGCTCGGGGAAGCCGCCGGGCAACAGCACCGCGTCGGTGCCGTCAGGCAGCGGTTCGACGAGCGGGTCGAACTCCTTGACGTCGGCGCCGCATGCCTGGACCATCTCGGCGTGTTCGGCATAACCGAAACTGAACGCCTTTCCGCCGGCTAACGCCACCGTGACCGGCTCGGTGACGGGTTCGGCCACAACGGCCGACGGGTCCCACGCCGGATCGGCGACACGGCACTGGGCGAGCCCGAACACAGCGCCGACATCGACGTGACGGGCGATCAGATTCGTCATCGCCGCGACCGCGTCCCGCGCACGCCGATCGTATTCAACGGCGGTGACCAAACCCAGATACCGCGACGGCACCTCTAATTCGTCGCGGCGCGGAATCGCGCCCAGTACTGGGACACCGGCCTGCTCGCATGCCTGCCGCAGCACCCGCTCATGTCGTGCCGACCCCACCCGGTTGAGCACCACGCCGGCAATGCGGGTCGCGGGATCGAATGTCGAAAACCCGTGCAGAAGCGCCGCGATGCTCTGGCTTTGGCCGCGCGCATCGACCACCAGGACAACCGGAACGGCGAGCATGGCCGCGACGTGTGCGGAGGACCCGGACGCCGGTATGCGCGCGCCGGAGTCGATGCGACCATCGAAAAGTCCCATCACTCCTTCGATTACGGCGATGTCCGCGCCGGCAGCACCGTGCGCGTAGAGCGGCCCGATCAGCTGCTCCCCCACCAGAACCGGATCCAAGTTGCGACCAACGCGGCCGGCTGCCAGCGCGTGATACCCCGGGTCGATGAAGTCCGGGCCGACCTTGAAGGGAGCCACGACATGCCCTGCCTGCCGCATCGCGCCGATCAAGCCCGTCGCGACGGTGGTCTTTCCGCTGCCCGACGCGGGTGCGGCGATCATGACAGCGGGGACCGTCACCACTCGATGCCCTTCTGGCCTTTGCGGCCGGCATCCATCGGGTGCTTGACCTTGGTCATCTCGGTGACGAGGTCGGCGACGTCGACCAACCGCGAGGGAGCGTCGCGACCGGTGATCACCACATGCTGGCGGCCCGGTCGGGCGAGCAGCGTCTGCACCACCTCCTCGACGTCGACCCAGCCCCACTTCAGCGGATAGGTGAACTCGTCGAGCACGTAGAAGTCGTGGCGCCCCGCGGCCAGCCGGCGGGCGATCTCGGCCCAGCCGTCCGCGGCTGCCGCGGCGTGGTCGTCGTCGCTGCCGGTCTTGGGTGACTTACGTATCCAGGACCAGCCGGTGCCCATCTTGTGCCATTCCACCGGCCCACCCAGCCCATGCTCCTCATGCAGCCGCCCCAGCTGGCGGAACGCCGCCTCCTCACCGACCTTCCACTTGTCGCTCTTGACGAACTGGAACACCGCGACGCTCAAACCGGAGTTCCATGCCCGCAACGCCATTCCGAAGGCGGCCGTCGACTTTCCTTTGCCCGCGCCGGTGTGTACAGCCAGCACCGGCAGGTTGCGTCTGGCTCGGGTGCTCAGCCCGTCCTCGGGGACCGCAAGCGGACGACCCTGTGGCATAAGCGGTTACCTCTCGGCGGTTCAGGCCGCGCCGCGCACGGCCCGGGTCAGATAGTCGGCTCGCAGCTGTTCCAGCCGCACCGACGGGGCGCCAAGCTGCGCCGCCAACTGCTGTGCCAAACCGAGCCGGACATACGACGTTTCACAGTCGACGACCACCGCGGCCGTGCCTTCGGCGACCAGCAGCGCCGCCGCTGATCGGCTGCGGCCCAACGGGTCTCGTCCGGCATTGGCCCGGCCGTCGGTGAGCACCACCACCAGGGGGCGTCGGGCCCGATCGCGCACCTTTTCGCGGACCACCAGTTCGCGTGCGGCGAGCAGACCTTCCGCAAGGGGAGTTTGGCCGCCGGTGTCGAAGCGCGACAGCCGCCGCCCGGCGATGTGCGCCGACGTCGTCGGCGGCAGTAGCAGCCGCGCTTCCTGCGCGCGGAAGGTGATCACCGCAACCTTGTCGCGCCGCTGATAGGCGTCGCGCAACAGCGACAAAGTAGCGCCACTCACCGCAGCCATCCGGTCTCGGGCCGCCATCGACCCGGATGCGTCGACGACGAAGATGACCAGGTTGCCTTCGCGGCCCTCCCGGACCGCTCGGCGCACATCGGCCGGTTGCAGCCGCAGCCGACCCGCTCCCTCGGCATGTTCGGCAGCAGCCAACACGGTGGCGAACAGATGCAGGCCATGTCCCTCGGCCTGCGAGTCGGTGGCAGCCACCGCGCTGCCCGAGGCGTTGCGGGCCCGCGATCGACGGCCCGGCGCGCCGGCACCGACGCCGGGCACAGTCAGCGCACGGGTTCGGAAAGTCGCCGACGGAGTGTCGCTGGGCTTCGCGTGTGTTTTTGGGAGCGGCGAATCATTCTGATGTTCAGCGTCATTCATGCTTTGGCCACCACCGGGCGGTTCGGGGTCGGGCTCGGGATCATCGGGCGGGCCGGCCGCCTCCGCCAATGCAGCGTCAAGTTGCCCCGGGTCGATTCCGGGATCGTCGAACGGGTCACGCCGGCGCCGGTGCGGCAGCGCCAACTCGGCGGCCACCCGAATGTCCTGCTCGCTCACCGTGTCGCAGCCACACCACGCCGCGTGGGCAACCGCGGTTCGGGCAATCACCAGATCAGCCCGCATGCCGTCGACGTCGAACGCGGCGCACAGTGCTGCGATCCGCCGTAACTCGTTGTCCGGCAATACCACATCGTCGACAAGCTCGCGCGCGGAGGCGACTCGGCGGGCAAGTTCGGCGTCGTCGGCGGCATAACGCTGCGCGAAAGCGTCCGGGTCCGCCTCATAGTCCATCCGCTGCCGAATCACCTGTGTCCGGACGTCGATGTCCCGCGACGCGTGCACGTCGACGGTGAGGCCGAACCGGTCCAGCAGCTGCGGGCGTAACTCGCCCTCCTCTGGATTCATCGTGCCGATCAGCACGAACCGAGCCTCGTGCGAATGCGAGATCCCGTCGCGCTCAATGTGCACTCGCCCCATCGCGGCGGCATCCAGCAGCAGATCGACCAGGTGGTCGTGCAGCAGATTCACCTCGTCGACATAGAGCACACCGCCGTGGGCACGGGACAGCAGGCCCGGTGAGAATGCGTGCTCGCCGTCGCGCAGCACCCGCTGCAGATCCAGTGAGCCGATTACCCGGTCCTCGGTGGCACCGATCGGCAACTCGACCAGACGAGCGTCAGCGCCGGCCGGGTCACTCGCTGCCGAAAGCAGTGCGGCCAGGCCGCGCACGGCCGTCGACTTGGCGGTGCCCTTCTCGCCACGGATCAGCACCCCGCCGATCTCCGGGCGCACCGCACACAAAATCAGCGCCAGCCGCAGCTGGTCGTGTCCGACGATCGCGCTGAAGGGGTAGGTTTTCACGGCTGGCCCACCGGACCGGCGCCGTGCCCGCCCACCGGGCCGGCGCCGTGCCGCACCATGGGCACGTGCGGAACCCCGTCGTCGAGGAAGTCGTCGCCGTCACGGACGAATCCGTGCTGGGCATACATGTCCGTTAAATAGATCTGCGCATTGATCCGGCACGGATAGTCGCCCACCTCGGCCAGCGCCGCGCGCAACAACCGGGTGGTGTGGCCCTGGCCGCGCGCGCTGCGTTCGGTGCACAGCCGGCCGAGCCGAAATGCCTTGTGTCCGCCCGCATGCTCCTCCATTAGCCGCAGCGTGCAGATCACCTCGCCGTCAGGGGCCTCCAGCCAGAAATGCCGGGTTTCGGCGAGCAGATCGCGCCCGTCCAACTCGGGATATGGACGGGCCTGTTCCACCACGAAGACCTCCACCCGCAGCTTGAGCAGCGCGTAAAGCGTCGGCACGTCAAGATCTTTGGCCCATGCCCGGTGCAATGCAGCGGTCATGGCTCGCCCGCCGAGTCGCCCACCGACGATGCCGGCCGCGAAGCGGCCTGAGGTGGGGGCACGCCCCCTCGCCGCTGCGCGGGCGGGGGTACCCCCACCCGCTTGCGGGGGCAAGGCGGGCAATCAGGGTTAAGCCCTAAGGCCTTGCTGGCCCATGACCACACCTCCTCGAACAGCGCCGGTTCACCGGAGAGTTCGGCTCCCAACGACGGCACCATGTCTTTAAGGGTAGGCAGCCAAGCCTGGTACCGGTCGGAAAAGCACCGCTGCAGCACGTCGAGCATCGCCGATACCGCGGTCGAGGCCCCCGGCGACGCTCCGATCAGGCCGGCGATGCTGCCGTCGGCGGCGCCCAGCACGGTGGTGTCGAATTCCAGTACCCCACCCTTGCGCTTGTCCGGACGGATGACCTGCACCCGTTGACCGGCCCTGGTCAGCTCCCAATCGCAAGTCTTCGCGGTGGGTGCGAATTCTCGCAGCGCGCTGACCCGGGCGGGTTGTGACAACTGCAGTTGGCCGATCAGATAGTTGACCAATTTCATCTGGTTGACGCCGGCGCCGATGATGGTCGCCAGATTGCCCGGCGTGACAGAGCGCGGCAGATCCGTGACGCGGCCGTGTTTCAGGAATTTCGGCGACCACCCGGCGAACGGCCCAAACAGCAGCCATGGCCGGCCGTTGACGATCCGGGCGTCCAGATGCGCCGCCGTCATCGCCGGGGCGCCGACCGCGGGCAAGCCGTAGACCTTGGCCCGGTGCGCGGCCGTGACCGCGGGATTGCCACTGCGCAGGAACTTTCCGGCGATCGGAAAGCCGCCAAATCCCCTGGCCTCTTCGATGCCAGACTTCTGCAACAGCGGCAGCGCCTGTCCGCCTGCACCGACAAAGACGAATTTGGCGTTCAGCTTTCGGTTTTCACCGGTGCGGCGGTTGTGAATCGTCAGTGTCCAGCTGCCGTCGCGTTGCCGGGCCAGGTTGCGGACCTCCTGGCCGAACAACACGGTTGTGCCGTTGCGAACGGCGTAGCCGATGAGCTGTCTGGACAGAGCGCCGAAGTCGACGTCGGTGCCATCGGCGGCCCATTCGAGGGCAATGGGTTTGGTGGGGTCGGAAAAATCCCGCCCGGCCGCCATCAACGGCAGCCGACGGGCGAATTCGTCGGCGTCGTCGATCCACTCGGTGTGGCCAAACAGCGGGTTGGCGGCCAGCGCGTGTCGGCGGCGGCGCAGGTAGCCGACGCGCTCTGCCCCCTGCACGAAGCTGACATGCGGAATCGGACGAAGGAAGCCGCGCACGTCGGACAGGATGCCGTTCTCTGCGGCGTAAGCCCAGAACTGGCGGGTGACCTGAAATTGCTCGTTGACGCGCACGGCTTTGCTGATGTCGATCGAGCCGTCCGACTGCTGCGGTGTGTAAAACAGCTCGCAGAGCCCGGAATGCCCGGTACCCGCGTTATTCCACGGGTCGCTGCTTTCGGCCGCGGCACCGTCGAGTCGCTCGACCAGGGTGATCGACCAGCCGGGTTCCAGCCGCCGCAACAACGCACCCAGGGTGGCGCTCATGATCCCGGCCCCGACCAGCACGACGTCGGCCTTGGCTGCGACCTTCGGGTCCGACACCGGGCTGTTCGTCCTTTGCGATCGAGGGCTGTTCAGATCGCCAGGTTATCCGGCCGGCTCGGTCGCCGTTGTTCGAGGTTGCGCCGCGGATTCCACCGTGATCTGCCACGCTGTGGGCCATGACCTGGCGAAATTTGGCTCCGGCCGTCGCGCTGGTCGCTGTGCTGGTGGCGGGGTGTTCCTCGTCGACCGATTCGGACGCGGCGCACGGAGTATCTGGCAGCGCCGCGACGCCGTCGCCGACGACCGCGGCACAGCCAGCGGCTCACGGTGTCGAAGCCGCGATCGCGACCATCCCCTGGTCGCAGGTCGGCCCGGGGTGGACGTTGGCCACCTGGAGCCCGGTTCCCGGCGGGAGGCCCGGCGCACCGCTCCCCCCGGGCTCGCCCAACCGTGAGACGGCCACCACAACGCTGTACCTGGTCGACTCCGCGGGTGGCCGCTATCCGATCACCACCTTCCCGCCGCCCGGCCAGCAGGCGAGTCCGGTGTTGGTGGACTGGTCGGGCGACGGCAGCCACGCCCTGTTCGACGCGCAGTACGCCACGCCGCGGACCGGCATCATGGTCGACCTGCACACCGGCAGGCAGACGACGTTGCCCGTGCAGGGGTCGCCCCGCTACACCCGCCCGAATGGCAAGGCGCTGCTGTTGTCCGTGCCGCCCGGCCCCGACTCCAAACTCGCGACGCTCGATCGGGTCGACCTCGCCGGCAACCACCAACTCACCTACCCGACCGACAAGCTCGGCAGCCCGTTCAACGGGAACTATCTCTCGACGCCCGACGGGATGCGCCTCGTCCTGGGCACGTCGGCGGGCCTGGCGCTGATGGGCAATGACGGCACTCCCGGGGCGACGCTTCCGATCCCGGGTCAGACCAACTGCAGCCCGTTGCGGTGGTGGGACGAGAGTTCCCTCGCGACCGTTCTCGCGGCGTGCGATGCTTCCGGATTTACCTCGCGGCTGTGGTTGGCGCGGATCGACGGCAGCCCACCCACCGCGCTCACCGCGGTCAACGACGGTCAGAAAGGACCCGATCTGCGCGACGTCAGCGCGTGGCTGCTCCCGGCAGGCACGTTCGTGCAGGCCGAAGGGGCATGCGGCTACCAGTACCTCGCCAAGCTCAACCCCGACGGCACGACGTCGCCGGTGTCGGTGTCGGGCGTGGAATCTGGCCGCAGCGTTATCGTGGCGGGTATCAACGGGGCCGATCTCGACCTGCGGGCAACGGCTTCCTGCGGGGGCGGTCAATCGCTCGTCGACTACAACCCCGGCACCAATACGTCGACCGTGCTGCTCGGACCACCGGTCAACGGCGGTGGCGTGATAGCCGCAGTGCCCTTCGCAGGCCAGCGCTAGCCGGGCACGCTTTAAGCTGGCGTGCGTGACTGGCTGGCAGCCCGATGTCCTACCCGGCTACTGGCAGCTCACCATCCCGCTGGGTGACGATCCCGACGGCGAAGGCGATATCGTCGCGACGCTGCTCCGTCGTGGCCACGCCGGGACGGCCAGCGATGCCGTGCTCGCCGTGCACGGATACACCGACTATTTCTTTCACACCCCGCTGGCCGATCACTTCGCGGACCGCGGCTTCGCCTTCTATGCGCTCGACTTGGACAAATGTGGGCGGTCGTGGCGAACCGGCCAAACCCCGCACTTCACCACCGATCTGGCCCGCTACGACGCCGAACTGGACCGCGCGCTGGCGGTCATCGGCGAGCAGACCGGTTCGGCGCCGGTGCTGGTGTACGGCCATTCCGCCGGCGGGTTGATCGTGTCGCTGTGGCTGGACCGGTTGCGACGACGCGGCGCGACCGCGGGCGCGGGCGTGACCGGACTGGTGCTCAACAGCCCGTTTCTGGATCTGCCCGGTCCAGGGGTGCTGCGCTGGCCGACGACGGCCGCGCTGATCGCCGCGATCGCGCGGGCCGGCGATAAACGGGTTGCCCGGGCCCCGGGCGACGGTGTTGGTGGTTATGGCGCCAGCCTGCACCGGGACTACGACGGCGAGTTTGACTACAACCTGCAGTGGAAGCCGCTGGGCGGCTTTCCCATCACCTTCGGCTGGCTGCGCGCGGTCCAGCGTGGCCAGGCGCGGCTGCATCGCGGGCTCGACGTCGGCGTGCCGAACCTGATCTTGCGGTCAGATCACAGCGTGTCGGAGACCGCGGACCCCATCGCCCTGCAATGCGGCGACGCCGTTCTCAACGTGGCACTTATTGCCCGCTGGGCCGGCTGCATCGGCAACCGCAGCACCATCATTCCGGTGACCGACGCCAAGCACGATGTGTTCCTGTCGATGCCGCAGCCGCGGCAAGTGGCCTACCAGCAGTTGGACATCTGGCTTGATGACTATCTCGGTGCCGACTCCAACGCCACGACCCGGAACGGCTGAGGGGCCAGCGGATGGAAACCTACGATCTCGCGATCATCGGAACCGGTTCGGGCAACAGCATTCTCGACGAACGCTATGCGCGCAAACGAGTGGCGATCTGTGAACAGGGGACATTCGGCGGAACCTGCCTGAACGTCGGGTGCATCCCCACCAAGATGTTCGTCTACGCCGCCGAAGTCGCCGAAACGATCCGCACCGCCGCCCGCTACGGAATCGACGCGCACATCGACCGGGTGCGTTGGGAGGACATCGTCTCGCGCGTCTTCGGGCGCATCGACCCGATCGCGATGAGCGGCGAAGACTACCGGCGGGCCTCCCCCAACGTTGACGTGTATGACCGGCACACCCGTTTTGGAGCGGTCCAGCCCGACGGCCGTTATCTGCTACGCACCGACGGCGGCGACGAGTTCACCGCCGAGCAGGTGGTGATTGCCGCCGGAGCACGAGCGGTGATCCCGCCGGCCATCCTGGAGTGCGGGGTCCACTACTACACCAGCGACACCATCATGCGGATACCGGAGTTGCCCGAGCACCTGGTCATCGTCGGAGGCGGTTTCGTCGCAACCGAATTCGCGCACATCTTCTCCGCGCTCGGTGTCCGGGTCACCTTGGTGATTCGCGGCGGCGCGTTGCTGCGGCACCTGGATGACACGCTGTGCGAACGGTTCACCCACATCGCGTCGACCAAATGGGAGTTGCGCACCCGCCGCAATGTCGTCGGCTCCCATCAGGACCGTTCCTGCATCGTGCTGGAACTCGATGACGGTTCGACACTGAGCACCGACGCCGTGCTGGTGGCCACCGGCCGGGTGCCGAATGGCGATCTGCTGGACGCCGAACAGGCCGGCGTCGACGTCGACGACGGCCGCGTCGTCGTAGACGAATACCAACGGACTTCGGCGCGCGGCGTTTTCGCGCTTGGCGATGTGTCGTCGCCGTACGAGCTCAAGCATGTGGCCAACCACGAAGCGCGCGTCGTGCAACAGAATCTGCTCTGCGACTGGGACGACACCGACGCGATGGTGGCCACCGACCACCGCTACGTCCCCGCCGCGGTGTTCACCGATCCGCAGATCGCCACCGTCGGGTTGACCGAGAATCAAGCCGTCGCAAAGGGTTTCGACGTGTCATGCACTATCCAGGACTACGGTGGCGTCGCGTATGGCTGGGCGATGGAGGACACCACCGGCATCGTCAAGCTCGTCGGCGACCGCGGGACCGGGCGACTCCTCGGTGCACACATCATGGGACACCAGGCCTCGTCGATCATCCAGCCGCTGATTCAGGCAATGAGCTTCGGGCTCCCTACCCCACAGATGGCTCGCGGTCAGTATTGGATTCACCCGGCGCTGCCGGAGGTCGTCGAGAACGCCTTACTTGATCTGTCCTGAAGAGCCGTCCTGCTGGCATTGCGGGCACAGGCCGTGCAGGGTGAGGCCGGCGCGTTCGGAAAGCGTGAACGAACTGCCCGCCATCGCATGTTCCAGTGCCGAGGCCAGTCGTCCGGCCGGCACTTCGATGATCGAGCCGCATCGGGTGCACACCGCGTGATGGTGCGGGTCGGCGGCCAGGCCGTAGGTGGTGACCCCGCCCTCGAGCGTCAGCGCATGCAGCACACCCTGATCGACGAGCGTGGTCACCGTGCGATAGATCGTCGCCAAGTCCGGCGGCTGGTCTTCGGTGGGCAGGCCCTCGCGCAGCCGCTGATCGATTTCGGCCACCGACAGATGACCGTGGATCGGCTCGAGCACTGCCAGGACCGCGATCCGAGACGCCATCCGACGCAGTCCATGGGCCCGCAGCAGTTCGCCGATCCGTTCGGTGATAGCCGGATCCAACGCCGAGGGCTTGGCCACCCACCCAGTATGCGCCTGCCAGACTGACCTGATGACCGGTTCGATCTGCGACGTGCTGCCGGCCGCGGCCGCGCTGCTGTCGGTACCCGGTGCCGTGGACGCGCTCGGAGTATCGGAGTGGGTAAGCGATGTGAACCGCGTCGCGGTCGTGCTCGTCGACGGGATGGGCTGGCATCTGCTTCCGATGTTGGCCGCCGATGCGCCGCTGCTGGCGTCGGTGCTGGCCGGCGAGACCGGGCGGCTGGACGAACTCGCCTGCACCTTCCCCTCCACCACACCGACCAGCCTGGCGTCGTTGACCACTGGGGTAGCGCCCGGCCAGCACGGGATCCTCGGCTTCACCGTCAAGCTTCCCGACACCGACCGGGTGCTCAACCACATCGTTTGGCGTGACGATCCCCCGGCGGCCCAATGGCAGCCCGTCCCAACGTGGTTCGAGCGGGCGCAGCAGGCCGGCGTCGACGCGCGGGCCGTACTGCCCGCGACGTTCCTCGGCAGCGGCCTCACCGAGGCGACCTACCGTGGCGCGGAGCTGTGTGCCGCCAACCCCGACGACGACTACGCGCAATTAGTGGCCGACCAATTGCACGCGGCGCCCGGATTGCTCTACGCCTACACCGCCGAACTCGACACCGCGGCACACGTGTTCGGCATCGACTCACCG
>Ga0210390_10002508_pt1 | contig 16256 bp, 18 predicted proteins | sample IncBWH11OmetaG_FD_161050 | JGI IMG/M metagenome (GOLD analysis project Ga0210390, IMG submission 161050) | Forest soil microbial communities from Barre Woods Harvard Forest LTER site, Petersham, Massachusetts, United States - Inc-BW-H-11-O ... | reverse complement strand
GTGCGCAAACCGACCCGCTGGCTGACACCGCAGCCGGCATCATCCAGCACATGAACACCGATCACGGTGATGCGCTGGTCTTGCTTGCCAAGGCATTTGCTGGAATCGAGTCTCAGGAAGTGACGATGAGCTCGGTCGACCGTCTTGGTTTTCACGTTCGCTTAAAAATGCAAGACGGCATCCGAGGTCTGCGGATCGCCTTCCTGCGAGAGGTAGGTAGCCCGGCGGAGGCCCGACAAGTTTTGGTGGAAATGGTGGCGCAAGCACGGCGAATGTGAACGGTCGTACGACGCTCTAAAGTCTGATCAACTCAACGACCTGAAAGGTGAAGTACTACTTGTAATGTCCGGGATCGAACCCACGACCGAGGAGTCTAAAGGCTCGCCCCTTCTCATTTCTCAGTCGTCTCCGTCGAGCGCTTCGATTTATCTTCCTTTTCCGCCGCTCCTTTTCTTGGGCACAGCTTCGGGATAATTCCTGCGCCCGGCAGCTTCCCGGCTTCTGCTTTCCCGGTTCCTCCCTAAGAATCTTTCGGGTCCCTCCCAGAATGCAGCCGCTCGCCTTGGGAGCAGTATCCTCTTCGCCCTTGGGTGCCCCAAGGAAATGGGGCAAAAAAGGAGAAATAAACATGTATCTGAATCACGTACAACTCATCGGCTTCCTCGGAAAAGATCCGGAGAAGCGGCAAGTCCGCGGCAACGGAGCAAGCTTCACCGTTCTGTCCGTCGCCACGCAGCAGTCCTGGAAAGACGCGAAGGACGAATGGCAATCCAAGACGGAGTGGCACCGTGTCGTGGCGTTCAACCGTCTCGGTGAGTCTCTCGCGGAATCCCTCCACAAGGGAGACCACGTCCTCGTGGACGGCCTGCTCGTCAGTTCGAAGTACGAGCGCGAGAACGGCAAGTCCAAAAAGGCCAAGGCCGCGCAGTTCAGCGTGTTCTGGAGCGTTCGCGCGAACTCCGTGCGCAGGCTCAGTCGCGCGGAAGCTGATGCACCACCAGTGCCCAGCACGGAACCGGGAGCCGAGTCAGGAGAGGCGCCGTTCTGAACGTCGCCCATGAAGGCCCTCCGGCTCAGGCCGGAGGGCCTTTTCGTTTGTCCCGCATTCCTGCCAACCAAAACAAATCTGATCATCCTCACGCCGAATTGCAGAGGATACGCCTCCGCCGCAGTCTCCCGGCCCTAGGCGGCGATTCAGCACCGGTTCCACCCCGCAACCGATGCCTGTCCCTTGGCTGTTCGAAGTCATCGAGAGCAGGACCGCTCTCGGACCTAGGCCCAGTCTGTTACTGGGCGTGGGGGGAGTCAGACCATGCCGGCGGGAGGCACCTGTGGCTGCACACTCTGCAAAATCGAATTGCGACTGCTTCGCGATTTGTCTCACACCGACTCTCGCGCTTTAAGTGAAGTTTTTTCGGTGTCCGAACTCCTGCGTACATATCCCTCCGTTTCAAGCTTGCTCTCGGATCTGAAAGCCTCACCGGCGGATGCGCGTTCCGATCAGTTGCTGCACGAGCTTTTCGCCATTCGGGCGTCGACACCCGCGATTACCGAAAGCCTTCTCATCCTGACGTTCCTCCCGATGCTGCACGGGACCGTCCGGCGCGTCTTCAAACAACAGCCCGGGCTATCGCTGGAAGACATCTCGCAACAGGTGCTCAGTTTCCTGCTGCAATATCTGCGCTCCCAGGAACTACACGCTCGACAGTCGCACTTCGCGTTCGCAATTTCCCGCGCGGTGAAACGTCAGGTGTTCGAATGGGCCAGCCGCGAAAGCGGAAAGATGGGAGTCACGGATCACTACGACGGCGAGGCTCCTGCTTTGCTGACATTTGAGGAGTCCTTCGAACGATATGCGTTTCTGCGTCATTTCTTGCTTCGCTGCGTCACGAAGGGCCTGCTGACAGATTCCGAGTTGAATCTCTTGATTGATCTTAAGCTCAACGGAACCAACGGAGAGGAATTCGCGGACTTCAACGGAACTTCATCGAATGCGATCCGCCAACGACTCAAGCGCTTGCTCGCGAAACTCCGCCGTCTCGCGCGCTGAGAAGCGACGCGCCGCCAAGCGGCGCCTCGCTTAGCCCTAGGCGGAGAGCCGGTACGGGCTTGTCCCTGTTTTGCGCGAAGGAGTTGGTGCTGCTGATGTTCTATATCCTAGGTACTTATTGACATCTACCGAGTATTTGGTACACTGGCCCGGGACACGCCATGGAATCCAAATCCAACCGGCTGCTGGCTCTCGCCGCAAAGCGGCAGATCCTTCGCGCGAAGGACATCTTCGACCTTGGCATCCCCCGAAACTACTTGCCCCGCCTTGTCCGAAAAGGAGTCCTCCGGAAGCTGGGGCGCGGACTTTACGCTCCGACCTCGTCCCGCGCTACCGAACACCTGTCGCTCGTCGAAACGGCTCACAAGGTTCCCAAGGGCGTCGTTTGTCTGCTGTCCGCACTGCAATTCCATAAGTTCACAACGCAAGCCCCACACCAGATTTGGATGGCCATCGCCGTGAAAGCCTGGGCTCCACTCGTAACATCTCCGCCGGTGCGCTTCGTGCGCATGTCCGGCCCAGCTCTTCGCTTTGGAGTGAAGGAATATCCCCTTCGCGGCGCAACCCTCAAGGTTTATACACCGGCAAAAACAGTGGCCGACTGCTTCAAGTTCCGCAACAAAATCGGGACGGATGTGGCACTCGAGGCCCTCCGAGAGTGCCGCCGCCTCAAGAAAGCATCCATGGACGAACTCTGGGTCGCCGCCAAAGTCTGCCGGGTCGCGAACGTCATGCGGCCCTACCTGGAGTCGCTCTAATTGCCCAGACCGAAGCTCAAGAATGTTCCCGCCTCGATCCGCCAGAAGCTGCTGGACCTCGCCCGAGGGCGCAATCAAGACTTCGGGCTCGTACTTACCAAGTACGCCTTAGAGAGAGTCCTTTTCCGCATCGGCAACTCCCAGTACCGGGACGTCTTTGTCCTAATGGGAGCTCTGCTGTTCGAAGTCTGGACGCACCAGCAATACCGTCCAACCCGGGACGCCGACTTTCTGGCAAGAGGAGACAATTCCCCGGAACGCTTCGTTCAAATCTTCCGCGAAATCGCGGCCGCGGAAGTCGAGGATGACGGCTTGCGTTTTGACCTCAAGACTGTCAAAGCGGAGCGCATCAAGGAGGATGCCGATTACGAAGGCGTTCGCGTCACCTTCGCCGCTCTTCTCGACAAAGCTCGAATCCCCATACAAATCGATGTTGGCTTTGGCGATGCCATAACACCTGGGTCCGTCGACACACCGTTTCCGACGCTTCTTAATCTTCCCGCTCCCCGCCTACTTGCCTATCCGCGCGAAACCGTTGTCTCGGAGAAGCTCGAAGCGATCGTGAAACTGGGCATCGCCAATAGCCGCATGAAGGATTTTCACGATCTGCACAGCCTGTCGACCACCTTTGAATTTGACGGGAAAATCCTCGCCGACGCCGTCCGCGTCACCTTCGAACATCGCCAAACCGATTTGCCGGCAGACGGCATGCCACTCGCCTTCACCCGAGAGTTCTACGAAGATCAGGGCAAGGTCAAACAGTGGAACGCTTTTTACACGAAAAATAGTCCATACGTAGAGCGAACCGAATTCAAGAACATCATCACTCAACTCACTTCATTCCTCGCCCCTGTAATTAGATCCGCGCGCGAAAATCGAATCTTGGGTAGTACCTGGATTCCCGCGCGCGGCTGGCAACCTCCTCCCAACCAGCACTAGTCTTCCTGGCTTGATTCCGTATTTGTCGAGAACTCCATCAGGTTGACGACTCGCTCTTCCTGCTCGCATAAGAATTTGCGCCTCGCGATCCTTGGACTGTTCTTCCCCGGTCTCCACTAGCACGCTTCGCGCCGCCACAAAACCGGGCGTCACTCACGCGTGCGGCCCGTTGCGACCGGGAAGTGCCAGTCCTTCCGTTTCTGTCCACCTGTTTCGCGTCCTTGCTCCCTCGACTGTGGGTGAAGGGAGCAAGGACTCCCCGAAACAGGAGGACACAAAAAATGAAAGTCGAACAAGCAAAACAGATCGCAAGCAACGCTATCGAGCAGCTCAGGCAGGCTCTCGAAGCGGGCCACAGTGAGCGGCTGACGGAATATCTTGCTGCCATCGCGCGGTTCCATCGCTACTCGTGGCACAACATCATGCTCATAGCGTCACAGAAGTCCACAGCCACCCACGTCGCCGGCTTCCATACGTGGCACAAACTGGGTCGCTTCGTGAAGAAGGGCGAGAAGGGAATTCTGATTCTCGCCCCGATCATTAAGCGTAAAGCCGAGAGTACTGAACAAACCGAGCCCAATGCTTCGCCGTCGACGGTTGGATTCCGTGCCGCGTATGTCTTTGATGTCGGCCAAACGGACGGGCAGGAACTGCCGGCAATCGGCAGCGTCAACGGCGATCCCCGGGAGCACCGTGACCGCCTTGCGAAGTTTGTGGCGGAGCAGGGCATCGCCCTTGAATACTCGCAGGACATTGCACCGGCCCGTGGCGAATCCGCAGGCGGCAAGATCATGCTGCTGCCGGGCCAATCTCCGGCTGAGGAGTTTGCGACTCTTGCGCATGAGGTCGCCCACGAGCTCATGCATCGTGGCGAGCGCCGAAGGAGCACTTCGAAACGCGTCCGCGAGACCGAGGCGGAAGCCGTCGCCTTCGTCGTATCGAGCGCAATTGGCCTGGACACCGGCAGCGCAGCCCAAGACTACATCGGGCTGTATGGCGGCGATGCAAAGCTACTGGCTGAGACCATGGAAGCTGTCCAGCAAGTCGCGAGTCAAATTCTCAAGGCTATCGGCGCGGATGATTCATCCGCGCCACTTGCATGACGGCGTGTCATCCTTGAGTGTCTTTGGTTTGCCGTCCCTTCCAAGTGGAGACGAAGCCCGGACATGAGCGGATCTTAAGGACGGGCTGCGCCAACTGCAATGGAGTTGCACGCACGCAGTTTGTCCCCGTCTGCGGACAACGCGCGATCTTCTCCAGCTCCTCGAAATATTTCGGATTTCCAGCGACACATTTTTCTCTCCAAACACTGAATAGGTAAATAGAGGGAAGCTCACGCAACAGACCCCTTGGCTGCTGCGGGCGTCAAGACGCAACGGGCGGGATTCTTGCGGGGTAAGCCTAGCGTGTCTTCGGACCAGTGCGTTCCGACTGCGACCCGCAGTATGTGACGGAGACGTGGACTTCCCTCGCATCGCGACCTGCGATGCAAACTCTTGCCGAGGTGTGGACATGAAAAGACGTTGGAAGATCGTTTCTTGCCGGCTTCGCTCGACTCGCGCGGTCCTCGCCTCGACTGTGGCTCTGTTCCTGGCCGCGCCGGTGTTCGCGCAGGGTGGCAATTCTCCCTGGGAGAATGCCGTCAATGTTTTGGAGACGGCTTTCACCAGCACCATCGCTCGCGGTCTCTCGCTCGTTGCGATCGTCGTAGCCGGGCTCACGTTCGCTTTTGGGGAAGGTGGATCGAAGCGCGTGCTCGCCGGCGTTCTCTTCGGCGTGGGAATGGCCATCGCCGCGGTGAATTTCCTCGCGTGGCTTTTTCCCGGCAATTGATTCCTGACGGTCCCAATGGAGAAGCAGATGGCGGAACCAAGACGCATCAACCGAGTACATCGTTCGCTTTCCCGGCCCCTCACGATCCTCGGGGCCGAACGAAAGCTCTTCTTTTTCGCGATGTGCCTCGGTGCCGCGACCTTCAATCTGCTCAATAGCTTGCTCGGAGGGCTGCTGATGTTTTTGTTGCTGTACTTTTTCGCTCGTTGGGCCACTCAAACCGACCCGCAGATCCTGCGTTTTCTGCTGACGGCCGCGAGGCTGCGCCCGCAATACGACCCGATGAAATTCAGCCCCGTTCGAGTGCGAAGGGATGGCCATGCTCAGGCTTAGTCGAATCTTCAAGAACTACAACGAAACCGGCTCGCTCAGCGAGCAGATCAATCTGTACGGATTCATTGGCCCATACGTTTTTCTCACCAAGACAGGCGAAGTGGGCGTCATCCTGGAAGTCCGCGGCGTGGACTATGAGTGTCTTGACGACGCTTCGATTGATGGTCTGACGAAGCGCCTGGAATCGGCGTTGAAACTGTTCGATGAGAACCACCGCGTCTACCAATACCTGTTCAAGAGGAACAATGAAGCAATTCCGTACAAGCTCTACGACAATCCCGTCGTAAACACGGCGATTAAGAACCGCATCGCTTATCTTGGCAGCAAGGCTGACACGCTGTTTTCTCTATCCGTCTATTACGTGGTTCTGTACCAGGGATTGCAAGCTACGCACAAGCTGGGAAGCGCGTTCGCCGATCTGCCCAAGAATCCAAAGAAGGCCCTCGCGGATCTGTATGCGCATTTTTCCTCACAGACGCAAGTCGTCGCTCTTGCCCGGGACATCAGTGATGCCGAGGCCGCGCTTCTCCAGAAAGCGCGCAGCTTCATCCTGCAGGTCAGTGACTTCCTTTCCGTCCGGATGCTCGAGAAGCAGGAATCCTTCCGCGTTCTCAAGAGAACTCTCAACTTTCGGCCCGAGAAGCTCGAACTCGCCAAACTCAAGTACGACACCTTTCTCGATTACTACCTTCCCGAATCGCCTATCGAATGCCACCGCGGATTTCTGCGCGTGGACGATTACTACGTCAAGGTCCTAACCCTCAAAGAGCCTTCCGCGCAGAGTTTTCCTCTCATCTTCAAACGATTGCTCGAGGTCGAGGCGAACTACTACGTCGTCACGGAATGGAAAAAGGAAGACTCCGGAAAGATGCGGCGGACCATTCAGACCAAGCGCCGCCATTTCCATAACACCAAGCGTTCCTTCGCAAGCCAGGTGAGTCTCAACGACGCGCCCACTCAGGACGTGCTCCTCGACGATTCCAAGGAATCCCAGGTCCGGGAACTCGGCGAAGGAATCAAGGAGATCGAGTTGCACGGGAACTACTTCGGCCAGTTTTCCCTCACCGTCGTGATTTACGACCTAGACATGGCCAAGGTGGACCGGGCCTGCGCCGATTTCTACAAAGTCTTCAGCGTCCACGACGCCCAGCTTTATGAAGAAAATTACAATCTGCTGAATGCCTTTCTCGCGGCGGTTCCCGGCAACCACGTTTTCAACTTGCGTTCTCTGTATCTGCTGAACACGAGCTATGCGGACTTCTCCTTTCTCTTCACCCTGCACAGCGGCCAGCCACGCAACCAGCATCTCCGGCACGAATATCTTGCCGTGCTAGAGACCAACCACCATACGCCCTACTACCTGAATCTCCATTACCGTGATGTGGCTCATACCATGATTCTCGGGCGAACGGGAGCCGGGAAAAGTTTTCTGTTGAACTTCCTGATCACCAATCTTCAGAAATACGATCCGCACACTTTCATCTTCGATCTGGGCGGAAGTTTTGAAAGTCTCACCCAGCTTTTCGGCGGCTCGTATGTTCGCGTGGGGCTCGAATCCGAGGGATTCAAGATCAATCCGTTTTCACTCCCGCCCAGCAAGGAGAATCTCGACTTCCTGGCTCTCTTTTTGAAAGTGCTGATTCAAGGAACGAAGACGGGGGAGCTTGACCCCGCGACCGAGCGCGACCTGTTCCACCAGGTCGAGAATCTGTATGCGGTCGACCCTTCCCTCCGCACGCTCGGCGTGCTGGCGAACACGCTCGGGCGCGACATGGCGAACCGGCTCTCCAAATGGACTGGCGGCGGACAGTTCGGATTCCTGTTCGACAATGCCGAAGACACCATTTCCTTTTCCCGCTTTCAGTGCTTCGACTTCCAGCGCATGAACCAGTACCCGGAACTGCTGGAACCGCTCCTCTTCTACATCCTGCACCGCGCCAACGCCGTTATCGCGGACCGCCAGATCAGCTCGGTTTTCAAAGCGTTCTTCATCGACGAGGCTTGGGTGTTTTTGAAGAACCCCGCCATCCAGCGATACGTCGTGGAAGCGCTCAAGACTTGGCGGAAGCACAACGCCGCGATGGTTCTGTCAACGCAATCGCTCGACGAACTCAAGCGCTCCGACATCCTCGACGTCATCATTGAAAGCTGCGCCACCAAAATCTTCCTCGCGAATCCCGATATGGACAGGGGACTGTACCGTCGGCAGTTCCACCTGAACGAAAACGAAGTCGAGCTCATTTCCGGCCTTATCCCCAAGCAGCAATTCTTGATCAAGACCCCGGAGCTGGCGAAGGTCGCGAACCTGAACGTCGATCCCAAGAGCTATTGGCTGTACACCAACGATCCCTACGACAACAAGAAACGCAAAGAGGCGTTCGAGCGATACGGTTTCGAGAAGGGTCTTGAAACTCTCGCAGGAGGAGAGCCGTGATTCTTGTTTTTGGTCTGCTCAGCTGGGCAGAAAAGTATCAGACGCCGTACCTCAAAACGTTGGCAGTCGCGGGAACCCTCGCCGCGAGTCTCATCTTGGGCTTGTGGTTTGTCTCGGCTTACGTCGGCCGCGACAGGACTTGTTCCAAACGCTGACATTTTTAAAAAGGAGCGGACTATGAAACATCGCATTGGCATTCTGCGGCAGTGGAGATTTGTTGGTCCCGTTGCAATCGGCGTCTTGAACGTTGTGGCCTTCTCGTGCTCGCCTGCGCGTGCCGCAGCCGACCAGGTCGCGCGCGTCGTCAAGTATTCGAAGGAAGATATTGTCCCGGTTCACGCCAAACTCCGATTCTCCACACTGATTGTCCTGCCCGAAGACGAAGAGATCCTCGATTTTACGACCGGCGATAAAGAATTCTGGATCATCAACGGCGCCCACAACCTCTGTTATGTCCATCCGGCCCAGGCCGGCATTCGCAGCAATCTGAATCTGATTACCGCGAGTGGGCACGTCTATTCCTTCTTGCTGACCGAAATCAGCGACCAACCGAATAGCGAACCCGACCTCAAGATTTTCATCGAGCCCAAGGAAGGCTCGCATATCGCGGGCAATACTACGCTCCGTGGATATGTGAGCGTGGGAGAGGCCGAAGCGTACAAGAAGGAAATGGACGCGATGCGAGCGCAGACGGCGGATCAGGTGCGTTCCGCGCAGGCTGCGGCCGCCGACCAAGTAAGTCGCTTTCGCTCCAGTTACGCGACGAAGCTTCAGTTCGACTATGTCCTGGATGCGAAATCAGCGCGCGACCCGTTTCTCGTCTCCGCCATCTACCACGACGACTCGTTCACCTACATCCAGTGCGCGGCACGTGAAAAGCCCGCCTTGTATGAAGTCAAGGACGGAAAACCCAACCTGATTTCCTTCCAGTTCGAGAATGGCGTGTACATCGCGCCCAAGATCATCGACTCGGGCTACCTGGTCATTGGCAAAAAGAAACTATTGTTTGCGCGTCGCGTGGCCGCGAACTGAGGGACGACCGATGACCCAACCTGCCGAGGTTCAGGAAAAAGCTCCCAAGCCACAAGGTCTCCTTCCCAAGAATGTCCAATCCTGGCTGCTCATCGGGCTGGCATTCCTGATGGTCGCGATCATGTGGCTGACCGGAGGGAAGAAGCCCCAGGCGCCCGCGAAATCGGCCTCGGCCGCTGTGCCCGTACAGGCACCGCTCGAAGTGAACGAAACCAAGATCAACGAGTTGCAGAACCGAATTGAGGAATTACAGCGCCAACAATTGGTAGCGCAGTCGGCGCTCGCCCAGCAGACTCGTTTGCTTAGCGCCGGTCCGCAAGATCCGCAGGAGGCACCGCAGCCCGGCGCGTCCGGTAACCCGCCCGAACAGCGAGCGGAAGATCCCATTCAGGCGGAGCGCAAGAGGCGCGCGTACGTTTCTCTGTTTGCCTCGAATGTCGCTCTGACATACCGCAAAGCTCCACCCGCTGCACCGGCAGCCGAACCCGAAACAGCGTCCGCCGCACCCAGTCTTGTTCCCGTGGGACCTGACTCGGCGCAAGTCGCACAACTCCTGAAAGAGATGCAACCGGTTTCACCCGCGCCCATACCGCCATTACCCACGCGAAGCGATTCCGCGGAATCAACCCACGATCGAAAGGAGGAACCGAGAAACCCTGCCGCCGTGCCGGCTGACCCCCCGAACGCGGCGGCAGGAAAGACCCATGTACTTTTTGAGGGAACCATCCTTGAAACCGTTCTTATCAACCGGCTCGATGGAGGTTTTGCGGGTCCGGTCGAGTGCTTGCTCTCAACCGATGTCTATTCCAACGACCGCCAGCATCTGCTCATCCCGGCCGGGTCGAAGTTGCTCGGTGAAACCAAAAAGGTCGACACCTTCGGCCAGACGCGTCTGGCCGTCGTGTTCCATCGCCTGCTCATGCCCGACGGCTATTCCGTCAGCCTCGACCAATTCAAGGGACTCAACCAAATCGGCGACACCGGCCTGCGGGATCAGGTCAACAACCACTACCTTCGCATCTTCGGAGTTTCGCTCGCGATTGGAGCGATCGGCGCAGTTGCGGAAGGCGGAACAGCGGGTTCTCTGAACGCGTCCAGTTCTGACCTCATGCGCCAGGGATTCGCGCAAGGCACAGCGCAATCTTCGGCGCAGATCCTCGACAAGTTCCTGAACATCATGCCCACGGTGACCATCCGAGAAGGGCACCGGGTCAAAGTCTATCTCTCGGGCGATCTCGCGTTGCCCGATTACACCAACCACAAAATGCCTTCCGACATGTGAAGGCCAAAGAGGAGAAGTCCATGAAAAGAAAGATTCTGATTTGCTTGCTTGTCTTGGGATTGGGAGTCGGTACCGCGACCGCGCAATTCGGGAACGGTGTCGTGTTTGACCCGACCAACTACCATAACGCGTTGCTTCGCTACTACCAGCTCCAGCAGCACCTGGCGGAGCTGCAGAAGAGCTACACCCAGATCACCAACCATCTCAACCTTGCCCTGCAGATGGCGCAATTCATCAAGAACATGCCGGCTCGTTACCGGGCGCTGTTTTCGCAGTGGAGAAACGTCACTTCGCTCAACACCTTTGGGAACACGGTGTCGTGGATCAACGGGATCAATACCGGTGTGCTTCCGAATATCAACACCGGATACCTGAAAGCCACCAACCCGCTCTCTCAGTACGACCCGTATGAACTTTCGGGGATGGATTCTTCCGAACTCGGGCGCGTCCAGTCGCAATACGCGTCAATCGAACTGGCTGATGGAGCAAACATGAACGCCATGGCCACCATCGGCGCGATTCGCGGCGGCGCCGGCAACGTCCAAACGCAGATCGGAAACCTGGAAGACGACTCGTTCTCGGGCGATTCCGGTCTCAACAGCGAAGTGTCCGTCCTGAACAAGATTAATGCGGCGGGGGTCTTGACCCTCCACACCGTTCAGGACTCGAACAAACTTCTCGCCGCGCTTCTGGAACAACAGACCATCCTCGCGAAACAACAGCGCGACTCGACGGCGAGTGCCATCAACCTCGATATCGACCGCCAAGCAAGCATGGGCGCGAACCTGGCCCAGGTCACCGGAACCATCACCGATTCGCTTCAGAACTTCCGCATGCAGTAGGCGTGCGCGGCGAGATGCCCGGCGTCGAAGGAGCTGACGGCAGTGCAAACCGATTTCCTGCAGTACATCTTTCAGGCGATCAACAACCTGCTCACCCAGAACCTCGGCTTCTTCGACACCATGGGCCAGAATCTATTCCGCTCGTTTGCCACGATCCTGGTGGCCTGGTTCGGGATCAAGTCCGCTCTCGCGTCCGCCTCGGGCCGGCCGGCTTTTCATTTCGATCATTTTGCAAGCTTGCTTTTGACCATCAGCTTTGGCTTCGCGATGGTCAATTACTACAGCGCTCCGATCCCCGGCATTGGAACCAGCTTTCACAATCTCGTCACCGACGAAGCCCAGTTCCTGTCGAGCCAAATCGACCAGGCGCAACTACAAACGGTAGTGTCCCAGGTTGCCGACTTTGAATCGCGCATGGACTCACCGAGCTGGGGAGATTTTTTCGGAACCGCAATCTACGTCATCGTGACCATTTTGCTGGCCGCCGCGCAGGCGATTGCGATTGTGGTCATCGCTTACGGGTTCATTGCCACGGCCGTTTGCGTATTGGTCGGACCCGTCTTCGTTCCGTTTTTCATCGTTCCAAAGATGGAATGGCTGTTCTGGGGATGGTTCCGCTGCTTCCTTCAATATGCCTTCTACCAGGTCATCGCCGCAGCCGTCGTGTATGTCATCGGAAATCTCATGCTCGGCGCGTTGCGCCTTCCGCCGGCAGGGACTCTTTCCACCGTCCAGCTCGTTGCCTGGTTTCCGGTGCTCTTCATTACATTTCTTGGGTCAATCTACGTCCTTCTGAAGATTCCTTCGCTGACGAACCACATCTTCAGCGGCACCGCCGGAGGATCGTCCGCCGCGCTACTCGAAGCCCCCGCCGCCGTCCTCGATCGGGTGATCTGATGGATCACGATGCGAGCTTTCGTGACGCCAAGCGTTTGTATCTGGAATCCTGCGGTGACCCAATGGTGACCAATACCTATCTCAAGATCGCTCTGGCTCTGCTGTCCATCGTTTGTGTGGCCCTTGCGCTCATCGATCTCCGGACCATCCGCACCTTCCAGAACTTTCGACCCCTCGTGATCCGCATTGATGACCTGGGCCGCGCCGAGGCCATCAATTATCACAATCTCGAATACAAGCCTCAGGATGCCGAGGCGAAATATTTCCTTTCCGAGTTTTGCTCCCTCTACTACCGCCGTAACCGCTACACGATTCAGGACGATTTCTCGAAGTCTCTCTACTTCCTCGACGGCAAGCTCGCCAACGGCATTCTCGATGCCTATCGGAAAGGCGACATCATCAAGAAATTCATCACCAATACCGCCGCGCCCGAGATCGACGTGGATGTGCAGAAAGCGTCGCTCGAAGAGATGCAGACACCGCCCTTCCGCGCGCGTGTGGACTTCTATATGGTCTATTACTCACCCGCGGATCACAGCGAATTGAAACGCGATCTGTACACCGCGAACTTTGTCTTCGTTTTCAAATCGCAGGTGCCCAACGAACTGATCCCAATCAATCCTCTGGGAATGACCATCACCTACTTCCGCGAGGACCAGGCCTTCAAATGAGGAACCCCGTCCAAACGCAAACTGAAGAGGTCGCGGGCGGACGCAGGGCACACTCGGCCCAACCTCGACGCGCCACCGCCGACCTGATGCCGCAGCTGTACTCCTCCGGACGGCCACGTCCCCACTCTCGGGCTTCCGCCACCCGAACAACCGGCGCGCCTCAGAAGGGCCTCCTTTTCGCCCCGCTTTCCGCCTGCTCCCGGAAACTCCATTGTGTTGTCGGAACACCTTCGCGAAAACCGAGGATTTCAAGATGATTTCGAACGCACTCTTGTTGACCATCGCCATCTTGCTCGCTTATGGATTCTGGCTCCTCGACCAGCTGAAGTTCATGGCCCCCTACAAGAGTGTCTTGATTCACTCCTATGGGCCGACACTCCTGGCCGCGCTTGCCGTGCTCTTCGTGAACGTGTTCGGCGCAGCCCTTCTGCTGCAACGGAAGTTTTTCTTGAAGGATACCGGGCGCAAGCTGTCTCACCTGGACCGCCAATTCCAAGTCGGTCAGGTTGAAATCCCGGCGCCCGAAGGCGACTTGGGGACGCCGCACGATGTCGCGTGACCCGCATTCCATCGATCCGCAAGACGAGCGCGGCGAAGGTAGTCGGCGATTGAGCAACTCATTCGACTCTCAATCTCATGTGGGAGCCCGCTCGATGGAACAAGTGAAAATTGCTCCGGACGACGTCCGAGCCGCTGATCATTTGACGAGAAACGAGAGAGTGCCAGAGGCGCTCGATTCCCCCCGCGCCCACTACACACGCGACCGGACCTATTTCCTGCGCGATTCGGAACTCGAAACCCTGACCGAAGTGGGAACCTTTCGGGTCATCGCCGCACGCGATCTTGCTCGTGCCGGGTACGGTGGCGACGCCGAACGCATGGAACGCGAAATCCGCCGCCTCAAGCAACAGTCTCTTCTAGCCGAAAAGCGATTTCCCCTTGGGCAAAACAACGCGACTCGTTTGTTCGCCCTTACCAAACGGGGTGCGCGGCTTGTCCGGAAATCGGGGCGTGTGCCAGACGAGCAGGCCATCTATCACGGATTTGCCAAGCCGCGCGAAGCGAAACACGATGCGGACCTCTACCGCCTGTATCAAGCGGAAGTCGGACGGATCGAATCGACGGGAGGTCGTGCGACGCGCGTTGTTCTTGATTACGAGCTCAAACGGAATCTCAATCGCGATCTCGCAGCTCTCGACGAGGAAGGCCGGACCCCGGAGGCCCTGGGGCAGATTGCCGAGCGGCATGGATTATCGGTGGTGGGCGGCAAGATACCCGTGCCGGACTTGCGAGTCGAGTACGACACATCCGACATGGAACGACAGCATGTGGACCTCGAACTTGCGACCCGCAACTACAGACCGCGCGCCTTGGGTGAAAAAGCGAAAGCCGGCTTCTCTCTGTATGCCCGCCGCGAGGATACTTCGCGGCTGCGGCGTGTTCTCGATGAGAGCGAAATCACGGCAAAACTTCTCTCGCTATGAATCTGCCTCAAGCACAGATCGACGCGCTCGAAGCTCTCGGCTACACCGAAGAGGAGGCGCGCTTTCTCTATCTCGTCGCCACTCATTCGGGCTACTTTCTGGCGCGCCAGTTCCTGGGCTTTACCGGCGCTTCCTGGGGCAAACGAACGATGCTCTTCTGGAACAAACTTCAGGCGGACCGGCACGCACGAACCTATCGTTTCGCCAAGGGCGGCGCGGCTTACCATCTGTTCTCACGGAAGGTTTACCGCGAGATTGGCAGGGAGAATCTCCGCAACCGCCGCGAGCACGCGCTCGAATATATCCGGACCCGCATTGCGATGCTCGACTTCGTGCTGGGGAATCTCGATCTCGAGTACCTCGAAACGGAGCCTGACAAGGTCGCTTATTTTTGTACGGAACGGAAGCTTCCCAAACACGAACTGCCCTCGAAAACCTACACGGGACGCCACACCGTCACGCCGACCGTCCGCTATTTCGTGGACCGCTATCCCATGTTCTTTTCGCCCGCCTCGGCCGGCTCGCGGACCCTGACGCTCACCTATATCCAGGACGCCGAGGCGAACCTCACTGGATTCGTCCATCACTTGCAAATGTATTTGCCGCTGTTTCGAGAGCTTTCCGAGTTCCGATTTCTCTTTCTGGCACGGACCGATGCGCACTTCGTCAAGGCCTCGGAACTGTTCCGTGATCTTGTCACCATTCCTCTCTCGTCCAATCCCGCGGATGATCTGCTGCGCTATTTCGCGATTCGCAAAGCGTGGGACTCCGCAAAGTACACGTCCCTAACCGAGGGAGATTTGATCTTTCGGAACCTCGCCAAGGAACGTTTCGCAGGCACGCGCTTCGAACATCTCTACCGCGTCTGGAAAATAGGACGTGTAGCCGACGCCGAAATCCGCGACGACCTGCGCGGGAGCGACAAGCCACATACCGTTCAATTCGAGACCCAAACCCTGCGAGCGATTGGTTCTTCCGACGGCGAAACAGAGGAAAACCGGTGAAGAAGGTAAATATGACACTCTTCACATCGTTCTTCACCCCCGTCTTCACCGTGTGGCCCCGCATGCTCCTTACACACAACGCGATGTCTCAAACGAAAACGAAAAGCAGCAGCGGGAAAAGTACCAAAACGGGCGGGAGCGACCCCACTTTTTCGGCTTGCAGCCGCCCAAAAAGTGCGTGGGGTCGCTCCCGCCCTGAGGCACCGTACCCGGTGCCTGTAGTCCTTTCCAGCTCTTCAGATCAAACGTTCGCAATTCACTTCGAAGGAGACAACTATGCCCATCATTAAGAAAGCACCAGCGATTCTCACGAGGGAAGTTCGTATGGAGGAACCCGTCAGCGCGCTACTCGATGACTACGCGCAATTCATTGAGAGCAGCCCGGATCACGTCGTCAACTCCGTATTGAAAAGAACCCTCTGGCGTGACCAGGATTACCGCAAGTGGCGCGAAGGGCGCAAAGCTCGCCCGGACGCCGCGGCGCGGCCTCCGTCCGAGCGGCCGGAGCGATCGTAATGCGTCGCGTTCTCGCATCGCGGAACTTTGTCGCCGCGATATTGGCGATGGCTACGGGAATGGTCCTGTTTTATGGCCGGCCTTTCCCTGAAGACCAGGTGTTCCTCCGGGTCGTCGCCATGCGAGCGCCGCACGTCTTCTTGAGCTTTCGCTGGCTCTACAACGGGGCACTTTTTACGAC
>Ga0210390_10002506_pt1 | contig 16263 bp, 7 predicted proteins | sample IncBWH11OmetaG_FD_161050 | JGI IMG/M metagenome (GOLD analysis project Ga0210390, IMG submission 161050) | Forest soil microbial communities from Barre Woods Harvard Forest LTER site, Petersham, Massachusetts, United States - Inc-BW-H-11-O ... | reverse complement strand
TCTGCTGCGCTATGGACCGACCCCGGAGGAGCTTATCGAATGGATGAGTAACCCAAAAGAGATCGACAATCGAGTCGCTCGCACCGAGGTGGCCAACTTCATCGACGCCTCAGCGCCCCCGCAACGGGTTGGCGTGTTGGCCTCTCTCAGCAAGGTGGCAAAGAGTCTTCGGCTGTTGCCGCACAAGGGTGCTGGCAACGGCGAGTGGACCGCAACCGAGTGGTCGGAAACACGCCAGGGTTGGATCTTCATCACCTCGCTTCCAGCCGAGCGGGAGGCGCTTCGTCCGCTGCAAAGCGTATGGATCGACATGCTCGTGCTGCGCCTCCTGAACGAACCGAAAGTCCACCAGAAACGGGTCTGGTTTGTGCTCGACGAGCTGGCCAGCTTGCAGCGTCTTCCCCAGTTTCACACTGCCCTCACCGAGAACCGCAAAAGCAACAATCCCATCATCATGGGCTTTCAGGGGAAGGCTCAGTTGGAAGTGATCTACGGCCACCTGGCAGAGGTCATGCTATCCATGCCAACGACCAGCATTTTCCTGAAGACCAAGGAGCCGAATGCAGGCGAGTGGGTCAGCAAGGCAATCGGCAAGGTCGAAATCGAGCGCATGAAAGAAAGCCACTTCGACGGAACCCGCTCGGGCAGAAATTTCGCGCTGGACATCCAGGTCGAGCCCGCAGTGATGGAATCAGAAATCTCGGGATTGCCCGACCTGCACGCCTTCATCAAATACGAGAACTACGTCACGGGTTTCTCCTTTCCTTACATCGATATCGAGGGGCATCAGATTCCATTCGAGCGCAGACACTTGCCGGACGAGAAGCTCACCTTCGACCCCAAGAACATAAAGGCCAAAGCCCGCGACGGCACCGCCGCGCCCCCACCCGCCCTGCCAGCAGCGCCGCGCGCAGCAGTTGATCTTGAGGCAAAGCCGGTCGAAGGAACAAACGCCGCTGGGGCTCCGCCCGACGCCGGAAAGACCACTGGCGCGAAGACCTCCGACAACATTGTCAACGCCGAGGAGCCGACACAAACAACTTTGGACTTTATTACGAATTAAGAGGCGTATTGCTCACCATCTCAAAAGCTCTCAGCTCCGCCCAGGCGCAGACCTACCACGCCAAAGAGTTTACGTCTGCCGAGCAAAACTATTGGAAGCAAGACGGCGCCGTCGTCGGCGAGTGGCAGGGCAAGTTGGCCGAGCGATTCGGGCTTGCCGGAGCGGTCGACGCACAGCACTTTGCCCGGTTGAGCGAAGGCCAAAACCCCATCACTGGCGAGCAACTGGTGCGTCATCGCGGCGGGCAATCCTATACCACCGCGGACGGAACCACCGTCAAGCCAGTCGAGCACCGGGCCGGTTGGGATGCGACGTTCTCCGCCGCAAAATCCGTTTCGTTGACGGCGTTAGTTGGCGGCGATCAGCGGGTGAGAGAAGCCCATCGGCAAGCGGTGACCGCCGCTCTCACCGAGTTGGAGCGGTACACGCAGGCGCGGATCGGTGGCAACCACGCCGCCGAGACCACCGGCAAATTCATCGCGGCAAAGTTCGAGCATGACACCGCCCGCCCGGTCAATGGCTACGCCGCTCCCCAGCTTCACACCCACGCCGTCGTCTTCAATATGACGGAGCGCGAAGATGGCTCTACACGCGCCATCCAGCCGAAAAGTCTTTTCGACAGCCAGCAGTTTGCCACCGCTGTTTATCAAGCGGAACTGACCTTTCGGCTTCGCAATCTCGGCTATGAAATCGAGGCAGGGAAAAAAGGCGCACCTGAGATTAAAGGGTATTCGCAGGAGTATCTGGACGCTTCCAGTCCCCGCCGCCAGCAGATCGAGCAGGCAATGGTTAAAAGCGGCTTCAGCGGGCCAGAGGCCGCGCAGATCGCCGCCCACAACACCCGCGACAAAAAAGAAATTCGTACCCCAGCCGAGGTTATGGAAGCTCACCGCCAGCTTGCCGCGAAGTTCGGTAATCAGGCCGACCGGGTTGTTCGAGAGGCCCACGAACGAGTTCATGCGCAGGGACACAATCGAGTGCCAGACGCGCCCCACCGCGCACAGGAAGCCGTCTCCTATGCCAAGGAACGCAACTTCGAGCGCGAGGCGGTCATCGACCAGCGCGACATCATGCGCGACGCGCTTCGCCGTGGTATGGGAGACCTCACCTTCAGTCAGGTGCGCGACAACTTCGAGCACCGCCACGCTATCGGCGAATTCCAAACAGTAGAGCCTCAGAAGCACGACACTGGGCCACGATTGACGACGCCCGAAACCATCGCCGCCGAACGAGCGACAGTTGAGCACATGCAGCGCGGACAGAACACCGTTCCGCCCATCATGAGCGAACAACGCGCTGCGTCTCACGCCGCTGCGATTGAGTGTTTGAACCCGGCCCAGCGCCGTGTCATCGAGGAGATACTCACCTCAAGAGATCAAATCCACGGTTTGCAGGGACTCGCGGGGGCTGGAAAGACCACCGCTCTCGCAGCCATCCGCGAAGCTGCCCAGCGCAACGGCTACACTGTCGCGGGCTTCGCCCCGACCGCACGCGCCGCTCACCAGCTGCGCCAGGCCGCGGGCATCTCCGCCGACACCTTGCAAGCCTATTTGGCGATGGGAACCCGCGAGCAGGCCCAGACCAACCGTGACGACCCGGCCAACCGCCGCCTTTTCCTGATTGATGAGTCGAGTCTGACCAGCACCCAGCAGATGAAGGACTTCCTCGACCGGCTAGGCCCCCATGATCGCGTTCTGCTCATCGGCGACACGCGCCAGCATCAGGCCGTAGACGCGGGAAAGCCCTTCGAGCAACTGCAGGACGCCGGAATGCACACCGCTCAACTCGACCAGATCGTGCGGCAGAAAGACCCCGAACTCCTCAAAGCCGTCGAACATCTTGCCAGGAATGAAACCCACACCGGCATCTCGCTGCTGCAAGCTCAGGGGCGCGTCACCGAGCTCTCCAATCCCCAAGAACGCATCGCCGCCATCGCCAGGGACTACGCCTCGAACCCCGAAAAAACTCTGATCGTCTCTCCCGACAACGCTTCCCGGCGAGACATCAATCAGGCCGTGAGAATCGAGTTACAAGCCTCTGGCGCACTCGGAAAAGAGAATGTTTCTTTCCCCCTGCTCGTGGCTCGGAACGACATGAGCGGCGCAGATCGAGCATGGGCGGCCAGGTACACCCCCGGCGACACCGTGCAGTACATTCGTGGAAGCCAACACCTTGGCCTGGAAAAAAACACTTACGCCACGGTCCTCGCGACAGATCACGCAAACAATCTGCTGACCGTCGCCAGAGCCGATGGCCAACATGTGGCCTACGATCCGCACCGCTTGCGCGGAGTGAATGTTTACACCAACTTTTTGTGCGAGTTCTCCACCGGTGATCGCATTCAGTTCACGCACAATAATAAGGATCTCGACGTGCACAACCGCGATCGCGGCCGGATCGAAGCCATCGACAATGACAATCGCTTGACCGTGAAAATGGAAGATGGACGAACCGTCAATTTTGACCCCGCTCGGATGCGACACTTCGATCTCGGCTATGCCGTTACCAGCCACAGTTCCCAGGGTTTGACCGAAAACCGCGTCCTCGTCAACATGGACACCAATGCGTTCTCCGAACTCCTCAACCCCCGCTTTGCCTACGTTTCCATCTCCCGCGCGTCCCAGGACGCCCACATTTACACCAATGATGCCGCCACGCTTGCCCAGCGCCTCAGCACCGATGTGAACAAAACCTCCGCCCTCGATTTTCACGAGGCACCCGCCGCGCATTCACAATCCCAAACTCCGAAGGAGCAGACCGTGCAACACCACAATGAATTGAAACCGGAACAACAATCTCAGCTCACCCCCGAACAAGCCGAGCGCAACCGCCAGTACGGCCCCATCCAAACAGCTCTTCCAACAGAAGCCCAGGTCTACAAGTGGCAACGCGAAACCGACGGCATCCACAGCTACCAACATCCTGAAACCCACCGCTGGTTACACATCGACAGCCAAGGCCGGTTCTTTGACCGGCACGCGCAGCCCATCACACGCGAAAATGCGCTTGACCAAGCGGGCCACTCGCTCACGCAGTCCGTCGCGGAAAACGCACAGTCTCCTAACGGCAGCGGACTCAACCTCAACGGCGACGGAATTAGTCTCTAATCGTCGCCGAGAGCAAACATGGAAAGGCCGCTCAGTATTAATGGCAAGGATCGGATCGATCAAAATAAACCGGGAGGAAAACTGATGAACAAGTCGAATGCTCCTCGCCGCGCTCGGCGCTCATTATCGCAAGTTGCCGGCGCACTTTTTCGGGAACCATGACCTGTACAGGCACATCTCTTTCAGCACTGCGCCCGTTATGCCCGTTCAGCCCTGTGGAAGATTGTCCCGATGCCATTTGCGCTCCTCTGCGTGAATACTATGACATCATGAAGTCATGATCAAGACACCTGATCCTGACTGGATAATGCGACCGTCCCCTTGAAGTGCGTTGCATCCCAGAATGCCTTTTCTCGCCATTCGATTAGCTTGAAAGTACAATCTGACACGTATAAGTTCCGCCCTGCAAGCTGATTGACTATGGGCACCGTAAGAGGAACAGTATCTATCCATGAACGTATCTCCCTGACATGAAGCCCACCCTTGGCTGGACAATGCTGTCTCGGGAGGAAATGCGCCAGGTCGAGCGTTCGCTGGCCAACACCGAACAGGATACGCGGGATGAAATCGGTTTTCTTCTCATCCACCAGGGCTTCGCGGACCGATTTTTTCCCGGCACCTCCGTGCTTCACACCCGCGTTCGTTATGTCCTCTTTATACCGTGGCTCTACCAGCAGGCCGCCTCAAGCCGGCGGCGCGGCAGTGATCTTGATACCACGATCCGCCATCAGCTTATCCAGTTGGCGAGACGGTTGAAGGAAATCGGCCGGGAACCTTATGATGTCATCGGCGGTGACAAACTCGGACAGTTGACTTCACAGCCGCCAGACCGTGTATATTGGACCGCGCTGCGCGGATGGGGCCTCTTGCTTCCCGACGTTGTTTCCCGTGCGGAGGCATTGCGGCGCCTGCAAGCAGGCGCGCGCACGACACTCGACGATGACGGCGGCCCGCTCGACGATGAAACCACGGAAGTCTTCGTTGGGTTGCCCGAAACGCCCGCAGGTTGGGACGATCCCCAGTCTCCGCTGCACTTCAAGATACCTCCCAAAGAGCGCGATTTTCTACGCCGAAAGCTCAGCCTTCTAGCACGCCCAGGAGACGGTGCGCAATCGCTGCTCGCCCGCCTTGTCGAGGCTCGTGATTTCCCTCAGGACACAGCGCCGGTCCTTCCCAAGGAAATCGAAGCGCGCGCCGACGCGGTCGACAAGAGTGCGCTCGGTGTTGCGCGTGATGCCGCCGCCCTTGCCGCTATCGGCCGCGCTGTTTATGGCGCGCTCGTGGAGCAACTGCGGGCCAACGATGGCGGTCCGGACGAGAGAACATATCGCACACAGCTCCGCACCCATTTTGCAAGCTACGGACAGGCTGCGGGCCACTGCGACCTGGATGCTCTTGAAGCTTTCATTCCCGAACTTCCGTTACATGTGAGAAACGTACTTCGGCAAACACAGGCGTATGTGCGGGACGAAAAACCTGAGAAGTTCGCAGTATTACGCGATTGCTACCAGAAGGCAGAAGTGACGCGCAAGACCGCGCGTCGTGCACGGCTGCTGGACACAGAACGCTCGGCTCAGCGACGCGCAGAATGGGACCCAGGGCGGCACAATACAACACCATTACATTACCGGTGGTACATCGTTCGCGCGATGCTCAAAGACCTGAGTGGTCCGTAATGAAGAACGAGGCGTGGCCTACATTTTCGTTCACCGAACTCCTCAGCCCACCCGAGGGATGGAAGACTGATTGCGCCATTCTGAGCACCTATTCCGCCGATCTCGTGGTGATCGTCACGACATTGCTGGCGCTCACGGGATGTGACCTCGATAGCCGGCGCACCGGCAGCCGCGTCGAATTAGTGAAAGCGATCGAGGCTCTGCGGGGGAAGGTTTGTGTGCTTGCTCAAACCGGCCGCGTGGCGATTCCGAATACTTTCCGCCCAATTCTCAAACTTCTGGACAAGTTCGTGAAGACTGTTGATACCGATGAGACCTTTAGTTCCTGGCATCCCAAAGTATCTCTCGTTCGGTACAAGAATCTTGAGGACGCTACTGATCTCCAATGGCGCGTGTGGGTCGGCAGCCGTAATCTCACGCGGGCTCTGAACTGGGAAGCCGGTCTCGTTCTCGCGAGTCAATCGGACGGCAAGGGCCAGCATATCGACGGGCTGGCTGCCATCGGCGAAGCACTTGCTGTGCGCGCGAAACTCGCGCCCCTTCCCGCGAAGAACATTGGCAAAGAACTCGCTGACTTAACTTGGGAGTGCCCGCCCGGAAGCGAAATTCAACAGGTGAGCCTTCTCGGTCCGGGTTTGGCCAAGGGCTTTCCCCAAGCGCCGCCTGATACGGATCGCATGTTTGTGGTCAGCCCATTTCTCGACGCGACGACCGTCAGGGCAGCTTCTAACTGGGGCAGTGCCAAGACACATCGCGTAATCGTCTCGACTTCGATGGAGCTTCAACGCCTGTTGCATGAGGACGATAAGGCCTTCACCGGTTTCGACGACCTTCGGGTTCAGCCACTACCAGACCTTCCGGCCGAGGGTGCCGCCACTCTTGATGAAGAAACTCACACCGTGGTCGAGATCGCTGAAGACGAAGAGGCCCCGCCGGCCGGTCTACATGCAAAGTTGTTATTCGCAGCAAAAGGCAACCGTCGCCAGCTTTGGTTGGGCAGTGCCAATGCGACGGAGCGCGGATGGGATGGGCGCAACGTCGAGGTCGTTGCGGAGCTATCCATCCCGCGCGATACAGCCGATGCCATCGAGGGCTTTGTTGCCACCTGCGAGCGGTTCAACGCCAACACCATCCCTCCCAAAACGGATGAAGATGAGATAGCACTTGAGCGGGCACGAAAGCTCCTGAGTGGCCGATGGCCCCTCCGACAGCGAATCAACGAAGACGAACTGCAGATAGAAGCATCCACGCCCCCGCCTCTCACCGACCCCACGATAGAGCTTCACGTGGCCGTATTGGGAGGAGCATGGAACGGCTGGCCGGCCAATGCGGATCGCATTCTGCTCCCCAGCATGCGGCGGTGGCAAAGATCGGACTTTATCCAGGTCCGTGTACTGCGTGGAGAGAGGATGTGCGCGTGGCTTCAAATCGCGCCGTGCGAACCCCCGCCGGATGAGGAAAGAGACCACGCTCTCATCGCCCAGTATCTCGATCCGCGTACTTTCCTCTGGTGGCTGCGCAGCCTGCTTAGTGACGATCCGGCGCACGCGGCCGGTGGTGATTGGGACGCGGAAACTCATACACCGGCCACCGCAGGAGTCAACGATTCGCGCGCTGCGGACATCGGGTTTATGCCCACTGTCGAGGAAATCCTGCGGTCCTGGGCGCGCGATTCATCGGCCTTCGTCAGTGCGGATGAAAAGGTCAAATCCTATCTTAAGGAGCTCGAACGCCGGGCGGATGAAAGTGGTGCGGGGGCAGATGTCGAGTTGCTGAAAGCATTTCGCCAGACTTGGGAAACCCTGGCGCTGGAACTCCGATGAGCGCACGACGAATCAGTGAACCCAAGGGATTCCAGCTTGCGACAGCGGAGGCGGCGCTTGAGACACTCACACGCAAGGACGGGCCACGCCGTTTCCTCGTGGCCGATGAGGTCGGTCTTGGAAAAACTGTCGTGGCCCGAACGATTATCAGCGAGCTAATAAAGCGCCGACGACGACCGCTCGTGGTCTTCTACGTTTCAAGCAACCTCAACATCGCGCACCAGAATCGCGCCAAGCTGCTTGAGTTGCTTCCGACCGAGGCAGAGCAAAAGGAAGCGTCCGCGTCGGCAGATCGTCTTACTCTCGCCGCCAATCCCCGCAACCGTCCGACGCACGAAAAACTGCGTCTCTATACGCTGACGCCCGACACTTCGGTGCCGATGCATCGCCGTCGTGGCGGTTTCGGACGTTTGGAGGAACGAGCGTTGATCTTCCGCCTTCTCAAGGGTCGGTTTCCATCGCTCGATAACTCTTGGTTTTCCGAAAAATGCCGGGGCAACCAGGCCCGCGAGGCCAGTTGGAACTGGGCTCTTCAGCAGCACGAACAAATAGACGGCATAAGGGAACTCCAGAATCATTTTATCGAGGCCCTCACTGGCGATCCGCACCTAAATCTTCCATGCATCGATGCTGAGACCATTTCCTCGCTTGCCGAGCAGAAACGCCCATCCCACATGATGGGGAGTCTTCGTACCGCTCTTGCTTTAGCGGTCTTACGAGACGTTCAGCCAGATCTCGTCATCTTTGATGAATTCCAGAAGTTCCGTGAATTGTTGATTGATCCGCCGAATGTCTCTCCCGACCCGGTGACGCAGGCGCTCCGTGGCGGGAATCGCGGGAACGATCATGCTGTACTGCTCCTCTCCGCCACCCCGTACCGGCTGTATTCATCCCGCCAGGACGAAGCGGAGGGCGCCTCACACCATCAGGATTTTTTCGAGCTTATCCGCTTTCTCTTCGGCCCGCAGACAACTCAGCCTAAGGAGATTGAACGCGCCTTCCTCGACTTCGGGACGAAGATGCTGGCGAAGGAAACGCCCGATTTCATGCAATTGGAAGCCTTACGGGACAACATTCAAAAACGTCTGCGCACGGTCTTGAGCCGTACGGAGCGCCCCGGCGACGCGGGATCGTCATTCAAAGCAAATCACCCGCCGTCTGAAGTACGTCCGGAGGACTTGAGGATATTCAAGCATTGGGTAGCGCGCCTGCAGGAGGCGGAGACGCCGCAGCGGGGCAAACTCGATCTCATGAGCTTCGCTGTGCCCTACTGGCTGTCCGTCCCCCTGCCTATTCAGATGATGGGGCAAGGTTACGTAGCTTGGCGCCGTGCCGAAAAGCATCGTCGCCGACGTGACGAGCCGGTGCTACGGCGTTCTCAGCGTGATCGCCTGGAAGCGCCAAAGGTATGGCCTCACCCACAGCTGCGCGCGCTCAACAAGATTGCTCCAGCGTCGCGTCTTGCACTGCCGTGGATTGCGCCGTCGCTGCCTTGGTGGGATTTGCAGGGACCTTGGTCCGCGCCGGGCGCCAGCGGAGGGAAGTTGCTGATCTTCACGCGATTCAAAGCCGTACCTCCCGCGCTCTCAAGTCTCCTGAGTTTCGATCTGGAAGCCTCTTTCGCGCATCGCCTGCGGCGCAACTATCGCCGCGCCGGCGAGGCGCAGCCCCTTCAGTTCAAGGAAGACCGCCCGACACTTCCGGCGCTGTTCTTTCCATCGCCGACGCTCATTGCATTCACCGATCCGCGACGCGACAAGCCTTCCAGTCTGGCGGAAGTCCGGAATTCAATGCGTCGGCAGGTAGGCCAGTTCCTGCGCGAGCAACTCAAGGTCGAGGTGCGCAAGAGCGGCGGGAAACGCCCGCTGTGGAAGCTTCTGCCCGCCCTCGAACACGCGCGTGCAACGTTTATCCCTGACAGCGACCTGCCGTCCTGGTCCGAACTTCGTGCTTATTTGCGTGGTGCTGGTGCCGGGCAAGCTGAAGCGATGAACCAGGTTCTCGCGCACTGGAGCGAATCTGCGCAGGCGGGTCTGCAGTTAGTAACGCAAAGCGAAGTAGCGTCCTTGGCAGAGTTTGCTCTCTCCGGTCCCGGCGTTGTCCTCGGACGCGCGCTTTATCGCTTTGACCGGACCTGCATCACGAATCAGGGTTACGGCCGCCTCTTGGACGCGAGTTGGAATGGCTTGCGCCCCTATTTGAGCCGGTCGTTGTTTCAAGCCGCGCTGACGCGCCGAGGCCAGGCTTACACCAAAGCGATTCCCGAAGCTGTCGTGGCCGGAAATCTCGAATCGGTTCTTGACGAGCATTTATGGATAGCGGGCAGACTTGACGCGGATGCTATTGCGCGCTTTCCTCGCGATCTCCTCAAAACCCTCGGATTGCACGAAGGGCGTCATCGACTGCACGAACCCGGCGCGGGCGACGAAGGTTTTTTGCTTCGCTGCCATGCCGCAATGCCGTTCGCGGATGCCAAGGTCGAAAATGTTCTTACCGGCGGCGAGGATCGCCTGCGTACAGATGATATGCGGCGATCGTTCAATACGCCCTTCTGGCCGCATGTACTCGCGACCACTTCGCTCGGACAGGAAGGCCTGGACTTCCACGTCTGGTGTCGTCAACTCCTACATTGGGATCTGTGCCCGAGCCCACTTGATCTCGAACAACGCGAGGGACGGATTCAGCGTTTCGGTGGACTCTCCGTCCGGGCTGCACTGGCAGAAACTCTGCGCCAGCGAACACTCGACGGAGCCGGCGAGAAAACAAGTCCGTGGGAGGTTCTTGCTGATCACGCCGATTATGAATTCCGAGAAGATACGTCTGGCCGAAGCCCTTGGTGGACGTGTCCCGGTGAAAAGATTGACCGACTGTTTGTCGTCCTTCCTCAGTCTCGGCAGACAATCAGATTCGACCAACTTAGCCGGCTGCGATGGGTCTATAGGCTCGCCCTCGGCCAACCCCATCAACAGGATTTCATCGAGACGGTCGCACAGCTCCCCGACGACGGGAGGCAGAGGTTTGCTTTGTCCTTGTCAGCGTGGCCGCGCGACGACCGTAAAGCAAAACTACTGTAAATTACCGAGCACCTTCATGGCCGCTGTCTTGGGGTCGCCATAGAAAACTGGATCGACGTGCTCCACGATGTCGGCGCTCACATCCAGGAAGTTCCGCTTGTTCTCGATAGGAATGAGCGCGCGCTTCGCGCCATTGTCCCTCGCCACCTGAAGCGGCTCCGTAAGCGACCGAAGGGGCTTGATGTTTCCTTGGACGCTCATGTCTCCCAAGACAAGCAGAGCAGGGCTGACGGGTGCCTTTCTCAGAGCGGAATAGGACGCCACAAAAAACGCAACCCCCACTTCTGCCTCAACGCGATTGCCAAGCAGGTCGATTACCTCGACGTGTAAATCTGAAGTTTCGAGGTCGTGCGCAATGCCGAGCTCAGTCTTCTTCGCCTGAACGTAGCTGAATGCTCGCTGAACCGATTCCTTCATTGCTCCGGAAACGCCGCCAGCCAGCTTCAATTTCCCAGTTCCGCTCGAAACCGAGACCTCTAGCCGATAGAGTCCAACCGTTCCGTCTGACGTGACACCGGCGGTGTAGACCGTGCCTGGAGACAGCGGATCTGTTGAGATTAGGTCACGACCGCCCTGCTCAGGAACACCAACGAATTTCTCCTCGCCCGTCTCCTGGAGCGTGTAGCTGAACGATGTTTGGTAATACTCGAAGGAACCCATTTTCTTAAGCTGCTCCTTCACGCGGCGCCGCCCCTCAAGGGCGAATTCGAGGATTTCCGCGAGTTCTTGCTGCGTTACCTCGCCGTGCGGGAACAGAATCTTCATCAGTCCTGACACTGTCTTGCGGACCGCCTTGCGATCACGGGCGTTGAGGTGGGCGCCCATCGAGAAATATCGGTCGATAATCTCCGTGAAATTGTGTTTCCGCATATCACGGAGTGCTTCGGCCAGATAATCAACAACAAACCCGTAGTGGTCTGTGAACAGCTCATTCCGCATCTGCGGGATCTCCCACCCCGGCAGATAGAAGTGCAGACGGTCGATGAACGCCATGTCGTCGCGAATTATCTCCGGCATCGGTGCGAAGAGGTGGCCGGTCTGCACCATGACATCGATGGGCTGATTGGTATTGCCGAACATTGCGATGCTGGCGTCCCCCGACACGGCTTCCTGCCCGCGCTGGAATGTGCCGGATTCGCAGTAGGTCTTCATCGTCGTGATAACTTCTTTCGGCATCTTTTGAAGGTCTGCAACCTCGTCGAAACCTACGACATCCCAAATCTGTACCATGCCCTTTTGGCGCCCGGACATGTGACCGAACAGATTAGCGACGGTCGTTCCGCCCGTGAGCAGAGCAGTGTAAGGAGAGACTTCCTGCACCACATAGCTCTTGCCGGTGCCGCGCGGGCCGAGTTCCACGAGATTGTAGTTTCGCTCTGCCAACGGAATGAGCCGCACCAGGAAGAGCAGCTTCAGCCTCCTAGACATCTCGCCGGGCTCATATCCCATGCTTCGCACGATGAGATTAAGCCACTCATCCGTCGTGAATTGCCTGCGGACGTTTCGATATTCGTCCAGGTCGAAGGTCGCGATCTGGATCGGGGTCAATTTGTCGATCCAGAACGGGTTCTTGCCCCCCGCCTCTTCGTCGTATTCAAAGCGCATATCGACCTGAGCCCAGACGCCTCCCATTAAAAGGCGTTCGTAGTCGCGCACGTATTGATTGGGCACATGCAAGAATTTGTTATTGAAGTTGACGGCTTCGGCCCAGTAGTCGGAATCAACAAGTCTGACCTTTACCTTGTCGATGAATGAGTATCTTCCATTTTCCTTAACTTTACTCTGCGCCTTCGCAGATTCATCCGGGCGGATGTAGTTGTTTGCCAGCGTGTCGTTAACGACTTGTAATCCCATTTGGATCGCAAGTTCGTCAGAGGAGGCGCAGTACTTCCCGAGCAAGAATTCAAGAACGAAGACTGGAACGTTAGCCCCTACCTTGACCTTACGGACGAGATCCTTGCGGACGACCTTTCCGGCAAACAGCCGGTTTGCCTTGTCATCAAGCGTGTCGCGCGCGGGGGATATTGCATTGCTCATGCTCAAACTCCAAGACGTACGGGGATGTCGATAGGTGATCGATACAACTCTGCATCTGTTGTTGGGTCTTGAATAACGATGCGCAGGGAGGCGATGCTCTCATCACTCAAAAGGAAAGCAACTGTAACAGGCTTTCCAGGTTGTAGCTTCACGCAGCCTGTAGCGCGATCGAGGTCCCCATCAATGGCCATTCCAACGCTGCCAACTTGTTTCCCCGAAGAAACAAGGAGTGGGCGCACGAGGAGCTCTCTCGAAAAAAGCGAGAGGTTCTTGCCGTCAAGTTGAATAGTTACGCTGAAGATGCGGTTTGTCACGGCGTCGGGGATGCCTGTTGCTGTCACGGGGCCAGCAGTCGAACGTTCTGGTCGCAGCGCTTTCATGCGGACCGTGAGCACCGGTATAACCAACTCCTGCAGCGATGGCCCGCCATGATGAAAGGCAAGATCTCCTCCTGCTTTGAACACTCCACTGCCTAGCGGAAATACAAAATCAAGGTCCGAGTCGTAGCCTAGTGAAGCAGCACTCACCCTAACGCAACCAGCGGGAGTCGCTCCCCCGCGTCCGATCCAGCAGCGGCGGTGCAGATCGACCTCGTCACCACCCGGTGAAGCTATGCGCATTGATTCATCGCGATCCGAAGGAAAGAAGAGATGGCCATGATCGGCCGTCACGACGGCTTGTTCGATGCCCGCCGCTGCAAGCTTACGGACCGCTCGCGCTAGGTTATCAATGACCGTGTCCATCACCTGCCGGGCCTGGAACGTGAACCCAGTTTCGCCGGCGTGGTCAATCTCCTGTGAGCGCACCACGACGATTTGCGCGCCATCTATCTTCTTGGCGAGCTTCGACGGCTGCAGGCTCAAAAGCTCGTCGAGAGAGACATCAGCCCAGTTCGGCACACGCGCGGCGGCAAATTTCTTGCGAGCCGCAAGGTCGGGAAGAAACGCGGTATCGATCCGCACACCGATTGTGCCGCCCTGCTCGACGACGCTGAAACTGGAAGCCGCCCCCGGCTGTAGTGCTGCCATTCCAATCGGCGTGATACTTGGCAGCGCACAAATGGCGTGCCGAACAATCACTTCGGTGGTTCTTGGGAGCCTTTCAGCGAGCTCAACGCCCATCTCGAAACGCATGGCATCGACCAGAAAGTACGCCGTCGGCTTCGGCCGCTCGGCGACAATCTCGCTGTAGATGTGCGTCTGGTGCAAGGACGCCGGCAGAGTCCAGTTGGCGCGCACCATGGCTTTGGTAAAGCCCTCGGCCATTGCACGGCTGGCGTCTTCGTAAGCACCTCGAACAATACCGAGCGGGTGCTCCTGAGGGTCGTCATCGAGGTTTGCTACCCATGCCTCAAGGCGCCGCTGCGCCTGGTCTAGCAGGAACCATCCGTCTTTGGACGTATACGCGTCGATCCAGGCATTGGCATCGCCCCCAGCCTTGCTGACTGCCGTTCGCACACTGACGCACAACCGCCCCAGCTCTGCCATTCGGCGGCAGGCTTCCCACTGGGCTTTGCGCCCAACGTCGCGGTCAAGCCAGAAGCTGTGCTCGCACCTACTGATCATCGCGAGGGCTTGGTCGAATTGTTTCGCCGCGATGAGGTCGCCGCAATGCGCGAGTAGCGCGCCCTCTTCAAAGCGGAATGTGTCAATCGAGCCCAGAGCGTCAGGTGATATTTTGGCGTCACGAAGCCCCAGCTCTGCCTCCACGCGATCAGCCATCTCTGGATAGGCCTCGGAGAAACTCGCGCGCAGCCGCCGGGCGAGCTCTCCCACTGCGGTTTCTTCATCCTTTGTTTTCGGCGACGGTACGGCGTCGAGAGCCACAGGTGGTGCGCTGCTAAGATTGCTCCTGAATTCTCCGGCGAGGACGTACCGAAGCGTAATGAATCGGAGTTTCGTTAGTGACACATCATCGGGAAGCAGCAGACCCAGCCTCGATAGAACCAGCTTCGTGAGCTCGCGGGTCGCCTCTTTACTCTCGATTTCGGCGTCGCGTGCGTCACTAGCGAGCCACGCCCCAAGAAGCCCGTCGTTTCCGGGCGTCTCGTGAAAGATGGATTTAAGAATTGACGGAGGCTCGGTCGACGACGTGTCCGACGATGCGCGCGCAAGGTCCTGATAGGAGACCCGCTCAGGGGCGAGCATCTCGTCGATGACGCCATCGGTGTAACGCTGACGTAAAACGTTTCGCGCAAGCCGTTTGAGCTGCGGCTCATAGCACTCTCCCGCCTTTTCAAGCTCCATAAGCACAGAGCCCCGGCGGTCGCGTTCGCAGCTAGGTAGGTAGAGAATCACGCATTCCGGCATATCCCCACAGACGTAGGGCTCCACGATCGCGCGAAGCTCGAACATTGAACCGTCGTATTCGGCGAGGCGCGTTGACAATCCTGCGACAGTCACCGACACGGCTTCGCTGTTGATCCGTGTCCCTCCCCGCACTTCGCTGATGAACGGCGCAAACTCACGGCGCACATCGTACCAGACCACGATCTTTCTGCTTTTCAGCTTCTCTGCGAGCTGCGTGGCGACGTAATCGTGAAGCGGGTGCATCAGCGTGCTCCTCCGTCGGCAGCGGCGTTTGCGGCCTGTCGTCCCCGTCCTCGGCCACCATTAGCGTTGGCAACAGGGGCCTCGAACAGGCTCTTTAGGGAAGACTTGACAGCGATTGAAGTCCGTTCGCGCACAAGCTCGTCGACCCGGCGTGTTGGGGTTGGACGCGCCTTCCACCTGCCATCATCTCCCTCGACCCAAAAGACATCCTCAAGTCCGTGCGCGATCGCGAGGCTACGGTCTGTCGTGCATTTGGGAATGACGCGCTCAGGCCACATGTGCATGGCGAGTTGGGCCCAGTCGTATTTGCCGCCAGCGAGCTGTTCCCACTTACTCTTGAGCTCCTTCTGCCAAGCCTTATGCTGTGGCACGAGTCGCCAGAGCGGCGCCATCGTCAGCACGACGCCGTCGTCGAGCGTGGGATTCCACAGGGGCGCCAATCGCTTCACTTCGTCGAGGAAAGATCGAAGCTCCTCCACAAAGGCCTGCTGTGCCGCAATCTCTTTGCGCGCCTTGGCTGACGGATTGGAACCCGCGCTCTGGATCAAGCTAGTCAGCTGCCGCTCCTCGTGGGCAAGCTTGGGTGTTGCCACGTCGTTCTGGATCTGGAAGAAACTATCGCGGGTGAGTCGGTGAGCGTAGAGCCAGACGCAATAGCGACCCGAGGGAACGGCGAGCTGCCAATAAATCGGAGACTTGCGGTTGCTTCTTGAGTAGCGCTTTAGATGGTACTCGAAGAGGCTCGCCGCCAGCCAAGTCCGTAGGTTCTGGCTTTTCGGGTCGAGCAAGGCAGCAGCCTCATTCGACCAAGCATCGATACTCGCGCCAAAAACCTCATCCAGTACCGCACGCACCGACGTTGCTAAGTCGCTCGGATGTCCGGGATCATCCATCAGAATTCCATTGTGAGGGAACGCGATCGGGTAGCCGG
>Ga0210390_10002505_pt1 | contig 16273 bp, 16 predicted proteins | sample IncBWH11OmetaG_FD_161050 | JGI IMG/M metagenome (GOLD analysis project Ga0210390, IMG submission 161050) | Forest soil microbial communities from Barre Woods Harvard Forest LTER site, Petersham, Massachusetts, United States - Inc-BW-H-11-O ... | reverse complement strand
GGGGACGACGAGACTCGAACTCGCGACCTCTGCCGTGACAGTACAGCGTTTTGATGTAATCGCTTGATATCAAACGGTGTCGGCGGACATCTTTTGATACCGCAAGGTACCGTAGGTCACCTCTTATGGCGGGGACGACGAGACTCGAACTCGCGACCTCTGCCGGGACAGCGCAGCGTTGTGATGTAATCGCTTGATATCAAACGGTGTCGGTGGACATCATTTGATACCACAAGGCACCGGATGTCACTTCTTATCGTCCCCTTATTGTACCCAGATTGGTCAACCGGTTTGTCGGTCCTAAGACGTCAAATTCTTCCTGTACTGCTTGACATTTAACGCGACGCAGTATAGTGTTTGGATTGTGATTCAGTCCTTCCGCTGCGCCGATACCGGGCGCCTATTTCATCGAGAGTCTGTCCGCCGGTTTAAAGCTATCGAGCGCCAGGCTCTTAGGAAGTTGGACATGCTAGATGCTGCGCAGGACATCCGGACTCTCTCAACGCTGCCAGGAAACAGATTAGAGCGCCTGACAGGGGACCGGAAAGGGCAGTACAGCATTCGCGTCAATGACCAATGGCGCGTCTGTTTTGAATGGCGCGATGGGCATGCCTGCGAAATTGAGATCGTGGATTATCACTAGGAGACAACAAGATGACGAAGAAAATTAAGCCGGTGCATCCAGGAGAAATTCTCCGCGAGGAGTTTATTGTCCCTCTTGGGCTGAGTATGAACAGAGTTGCTATAGACTTGCGCGTCTCTGTGACGCGAATCGCCGACATCGTCAACGAGAAACGCGCAATTACTGCTGATACAGCCCTGCGTTTCGCGCGCTACTTCAACAATAGTCCGACGTTCTGGATGAATCTCCAAACGCGCTATGACCTGGAAGTCGCCGAAGATGAGATTGCTGATAAGGTTGAACGCGATGTCCGCCCTCTGGAAGCAGCGCCAGCCAGGTAGTTCGAACGAAGGATGAAGGATGGGCCAAGTACAAATGGTTTCGCCGAAATCTGCGTAAGTGTTTTGAAAAGAATGGCGGGGACGACGAGACTCGAACTCGCGACCTCTGCCGTGACAGGGCAGCGTTCTAACCAACTGAACTACGTCCCCAACCGTGGAATCAACAACTTAGCCTAAAACCTTGCAAATAAGGGCTTTGCAAGTTTCGCATACAGCGCACTGTTCGCCTGGATTGCCTACGATAGCAGTCCTTCCTGGAAGAACTGCCCATAAACTGCCAGTAAAAAATAGTGCGCTCATGCGAGTTTTATCCTAACACAGATGCGTGCAAGAGGCGATGCAGCATTCCTAGTCGATTAATTCGAAGAGCCAGTCGCGCACCTCCTTGGTTGCCGTTCGGTAACCCAACGTGTTCCCCCGTTGGTCCCACACGCGCCGCCTCTCAATGTGTGCAATATTGAACACCTAGCGTGAGACCCGTGGGTCTAGGATTTCGGGACTCAAACCCGGGCAACAATCTTCTCGGGGGGACCTTATGCCTGGAATAGATTCGGAGGCTGGGCGAGCCTTGCAGTCCAGGGACGATTACCAATAATCGCTAGGTCCACAGACGGAAAAATCCAAACTATTCAAAAGGAGGACACCATGACCCAAACCACTGGTACACAACGAGGCAGCGAGCAGGCAGATGCTATTCGTCCTTTTCGGAAGGTGAATTTTCCAGAAGCGGAGCTCACCGAATTGCGTAGGCGCATCAACGCGACAAAGTGGCCTGAACGAGAGACCGTCACAGATGCGACCCAAGGAGTACAGCTCGCGACGACTCAGGCGCTGGCACGCTATTGGGCGACAGATTATGACTGGCGCAAAGTCGAAGCGAGACTGAACGCGCTGCCCAATTTCGTCACCGAGATCGATGGGCTGGACATTCATTTCATCCACGTCCGCTCGAAACACGAAAACGCGCTGCCCCTCATCGTCACGCATGGATGGCCCGGCTCGGTCACCGAACAGTTGAAGATCATCGATCCGCTAACCAATCCCACCGCACACGGCGGAAATGCATCCGACGCGTTCCACATCGTGGTTCCGTCGATGCCCGGCTATGGTTTTTCCGGCAGGCCGGCCACGACCGGGTGGGACCCCGCCCACATTGCGCGTGCCTGGACCGTGCTGATGAAGCGCCTCGGCTACAACAAATTCGTAGCGCAAGGCGGCGATTGGGGTGCAGCCATCACCGAGCTGATGGGCGTGCAAGCGCCTCCGGAGTTGCTCGGCATTCACACCAACATGCCCGGCGTCTTCCCGCCGAGATCGACAAGGCTGCTTTTTCAGGAGCGCCGGCGCCATCGGGTCTCTCCGCCGACGAAAAGGTCGCTTACGACCGTGTACAGTTCGTCTATCAAAAGGGAATCGCCTACGGGTACCAGATGGGGCTGCGCCCTCAGACGCTTTACGGAATCGCTGATTCCCCTGTCGGCTTGGCCGCTTATTTTCTCGACCACGACGCGCGCAGCTACGAGATGATCGCGCGTGTCTTTGCCGGAGGCAGCGAAGGCCTCACACGAGACGACGTCCTCGACAACATCACGCTCACTTGGTTGACGAATACGGCGCTCTCGGGGGCTCGTCTCTATTGGGAAAACAAGGGTTATTCGTTCTTCGGCGTCAGAGGCGTCGTTGTCCCGACCGCCGTGAGCGTTTTTCCCGACGAACTCTATCCTGCTCCACGAAGCTGGGCCGAGAAGGCCTTTCCCAAACTCATCCACTACAACAAGCTCCCCAAGGGCGGGCACTTTGCGGCATGGGAACAGCCGAAGCTCTTTTCTGAAGAGGTTCGCGCGGGTTTCCGATCGCTGCGGTAGGGTTCTTCAAAAAGGAGGCATTATGAAGCTCACAGGGAAAAAGGCTCTTATCACCGGCGGTAACAGTGGCATCGGTCTGGCCACAGCCCGACTTTTCATTGCTGAAGGCGCACTGGTCGCCATTACCGGTCGCGACCAGAAGACGCTCGATGAAGCGATCGCCGAACTTGGATCTAGCGCGCGTGGCTACCGCGTTGACGTCACCATTGCGGAAGATCGCAAGCGGCTGTTCGCAGCCCTGGCCAAAGATTTCGGGAAGCTCGACATTGTCTTCGCCAATGCCGGCATCTCCGGCCGGACTCCTACCGGTTCGACCGACGAGGCCATTTTTGAGAGCGTGATCCGCACCAACCTTAATGCCGCTTTCTTTACGGTGAATTCAGCGGCGCCTCTGCTGAACGACAACGGCAGCATCATCTTTAGTGGGTCCGTACAGAACTATCTCGGCCAACCTGGCGTCGCCGCATATGCAGCCACCAAGGGGGGTCTCGTCTCGATGGCGCGTTGCATCGCCGCCGACCTTGCACCGCGCAACATTCGCGTGAACGTTGTCGCACCAGGCGCGATCAAAACTCCCATTTGGAAGCGCGGGCCCGGCGCCTCTGCTTCCGCAGAGGATTCCGCTAAGTTGGCAAAGTTCTTTTCTTCTGCGGTTCCGCAGGGCCGCTGGGGCGAGCCGGAAGAAATTGCCAAAGCCGTGCTCTTCCTTGCGTCGGACGATTCCTCCTACGTCAACGCGGTCGAGCTGATAGTGGATGGCGGATTCACGGGTGCCCCGTTTGGAGCTCCCATTTTTCAGGACGTATTTAGGCCGCTTGGTAGCGAGGCGAAGTTGGCAAAAGCTCATGCGGATTGAACGGCTAATTGAACTTCGGCCGGTACCTCCCTGCGTTCGGGCGGGCGAACGTCGATCACACGGATACGCAGCCCGGCTGATCGTTGCCATGGATTTCTGAACTCGGTACCGATGTTCGACATCCGCCGGCTCCCCATTAGGATTTTTGAGTCGCAGCGAGTCGCTTATATTGAGCAGAATTCCAAGTCCTGGTAAGTCGTGCCGGCTCGGGACAGGAAGGTAGACATGAAACCTTGGAAAGCAGTTTCACTGATTCTGTTTGCGCTGGTGGCTGCAGCCGCGGTTTACGGAATCACTCTCGTGCGACGAGGCTTCAGCGCACTTGGGACACCATCAGCGCTTGAGGTGTTCGCGGCCACCACGGCACGGAAAATAGCCGTGCCATCTTCGTCTCGTCAACTTCGCAATCCCATCGTGGCTTCCACGGAGAACATTCGGGGAGGCATGGAACATTTCTCCTATCATTGCTCGGAGTGCCATGGGAATGACGGAGCGGGCCAGACGGTATTCGGCAAGGGCCTCTATCCGAAACCGCCCGACTTGCGCGCCGCCGAGACCCAGAACAAGAGCGATGGTGAGCTCTACTACACCATTGAAAATGGTGTTCGTTTGAGCGGCATGCCCGCCTTCCACGGAACGCACACTGAGCCGCAAACCTGGCGCCTGGTTTTGTTCATCCGGCACTTGCCTCAGATCACGCCCGACGAACTCAATGACATGAAGGGGTGGGACCCCAAGAATCAGGCCGATCCAGCGCATTTCTGAAGGGCTGATACTCCAAAGGAGCACCCGATGAGAGAACCAGACGGCAGATCGCGCCGTTGCTTTCTCAAGGCGAGCTCGATGTTGGGCCTGGGAGCCGCGTTCATGCCGCCAACAATCGGCGAGGCGTTCGCAGATTCCAGAATTGCTGGAAAGGACGACACCATGACCCGAACCAGTGCTACTCAGGCAACCGACAAGACGACTATTCGTCCGTTTCAGGTGAATGTTCCGGAAGCGGAATTTGCCGAATTGCGCAGGCGCATCAACGCGACAAGGTGGCCTGATCGGGAAACGGTCACGGATGAATCGCAAGGCCTGCCGCTTGCGACAATTCAGGAACTCGCGCGCTATTGGGCGACAGGCTACGATTGGCGCAAGATCGAAGCGAAGCTGAACGCCCTGCCGCTGTTCATCAGCGAGATCGATGGGCTGGACATTCATTTCATTCACGTTCGTTCGAAACATGAAAATACGTTGCCGCTGATCGTCACCCACGGATGGCCCGGCTCAGTCATCGAGCAACTGAAGATTATCGATCCACTCACCAACCCTACGGCACATGGCGCGAGCGCGGCGGACGCCTTCCATCTGGTGATTCCGTCGCTGCCGGGGTTCGGTTTTTCAGCAAGGCCCGCCACTTCCGGCTGGGGTCCGGAGCGCACCGCAAGTGCCTGGCTAGTGCTGATGAAGCGCCTTGGATACGCAAAATTTGTGGCGCAAGGCGGCGATTTGGGCGCGGGCGTTTGCACCATGATGGCCAAACACGCACCTCCAGAATTACTGGGAATTCACACCAACTTCCCTGGAACTATTCCATCTGACGTTGCGAGGGCGCTCCAGTGCGGCGATCCCCCGCCATTTGGCCTATCCCCCGACGAAAGACAGGCTTACGAGCAGCTGACCAATCTATTTGCGAAGAAACGTGCCTACGCGCAAATGATGGCCACTCGCCCGCAAACGCTGTACGGATTGGCAGATTCGCCCGTCTGCCTGGCAGCTTGGCTCTTTGACCACGGTGACGGTTGGGGCCAGCCCGCGGCACCGATCACCTCGGCAGTACTCGGGCGCACGATTAATGGACACTCCGCAGGTGACCTGACACGAGACGACGTACTCGATGACTTCACACTCTACTGGATGACGAACACGGCGGTTTCCGCGGCTCGTTTCTATTGGGAGCTTCACCTCAACCTTTACAACGCGGCCAATGTCTCTATCCCAGCTGCGGTGAGCGTCTTTCCCGGCGAGAACTATCAAGCCCCGCGCAGTTGGACGGAGCGGGCGTATCACAAACTCATCTACTACAACCAAGTTGACAGAGGCGGGCACTATGCGGCCTGGGAACAGCCACGACTCTTTTCAGAAGAAGTTCGCGCGGGCCTCAAATCACTGCGGTAGGGGTTCTTCACACGAGAAAAGGAGATGCGCCATGCCTGGCCATTCGCAGTTCACCAGTAAAATGTACAATTAGCGAGGTAACTTTCAGAAGCAAACTCATACTCGTGCAAATTGAAGAACAAGATCGCATCGACGACAAGACGGCCTTAACATCAAACGGAACTAAGCGGCATAACATGCCAGCGCAGGTGGCAGTACGATGAAGACACTACTGGAAGTCTTACAAGATGCAGAGAATCGGCGAGTAGCGGTGGGGCACTTTAATTTCTCGGAGCTAACGGTATTGAAGGCTGTAGGCGAGGCCGCGCGTGATCTGGATACGGCCGTTGTAGTGGGCGTGTCGGAGAGCGAACGTGAGTTTGTGGGGGTGCGCGAAGCGGTCGCTTTGGTTAAAGCGATACGCGATGAAGGCTTACGCATATTCCTCAACGCGGATCACACCCATTCCCTTGAAAAGGCCGAGGAGGCCGCGCGGGCTGGATTTGACATGGTTGTTTTTGACGCATCCGAGAAACCGATCGAAGAAAACATCAACTTGACACAGCGCGCAGTCGAAGCAATAAAGTCCATCAACGGCGCAATCCTCGTTGAAGGTGAAGTTGGCTACATCGGTTCAGGTTCAGAGTTGCATGATAAGCGCCCGGAGAACATCCATATGACAGAGCCGGCAGATGCGCGAGGTTTTGTCGTGGAGACGCGCGTCGACTTGTTGTCGCCGTCTGTGGGCACGACGCACGGGATGATTCCGAGCATGGTCCGGGGCGCTGAGCACAAGCGATTGGATGTCCCGCGGATTGCGGCGATAAAAGATGCGGTCCAAATCCCGCTGACATTGCATGGTGGATCCGGAACCGATGCGGAAGACATTCGGAAAGCGATCAAGGCAGGAATCACCATGATTCATATCAACACCGAACTGCGTGTGGCATGGCGTACCGGACTCGCTGAAGCCCTTAAGAGGAATTCCGACGCTGTTGCACCTTACAAGCTGTTGCCGGATGTTGTGAAGGATGTGAAGGCGGTGGTGCGTGGCCGTCTTGAATTGTTTGGCGGTTACGCGGCTGCGGCGGGACGGTGAAACCAAGGTCTTTTTTTCTCAAGGACTCGGGTAGCGAAAGCGAAGAACGTGCTGAACCTTTAGAGTGTGACGTGGAGCTGCTTGCCTTTTCACTCACACCCACCGTAAGGTCCTGAACGATCGCTCGGGAGGCGAGTGGTCGGGTCGATCCCGGCCCGAGTCTGGGGTTGGACAAACGGACGCACTTTGAAAGCCGAATCGGAGGAATTATGAGCATCGCCACCGGGTCCTCTCTCCTGCCGCGCGAAGGGCAACTTCTCGGCAAAACCGTCGTTGTCATCGGCGGTAGCGCAGGCATCGGCCTCGAAACCGCTCGACTGGCCCGTGATGGGGGAGCGAAGCTCGTCCTCGCCGCCCGTAATCCTGAGGGCCTACGGCGCGCAGCGAGCGAGCTTGGCGCACAGCACACCGCGGCCTTTGACGCTACCGACTTCGCTCAACTCGAGCGTTTCTTCAACGAGCTGCCGGCTGGGATTGATCACGTTCTTCTCACCGGTCCCGGCCCTTACTATGCGAAGTTGGCCGAGTTCGACTTTGACAAGGCACGCCGAGACGTGGAGGCCCATCTTTTCCTGCCCATGCAGGTGGCTCGCATGGCGAGGAAAAAGGTTCGTGCCGGAGGAACGCTGCTCTTCATGGGCGGCACTGGCGGCCGCCAGACCGCGCCAGGAATGGCGCTGGTTGGGGCTCTGACGGCCGCAATGCCAGCGTTAGTGAGAAACCTGGCACTCGAGATCGCGCCGGTTCGCGTCAACCTCATCGCCGCTGGGTTTGTCGACACACCATTGTCGGCATCTCTGCTCGGCAATCAGCTTGATGCCCGCCGCGAACAGCTCCGCAATACGCTGCCGATCAGGCGCGTCGTTGGCCCGGCCGACATAGCCGCGCTCGCCGTGCACATTATGACTAACACAAGCCTTACAGGCGGCACTTACGACATCGACGGCGGGCAACAGCTCGTCGTCGAGCAATGAGCCCTGTCTAAGGAGACGAAGAATAATGTCTGAGATAGAGCATTACGAGATCCTTGTTATCGGCAGTGGCGAGGCGGGCAAGCACCTGACATGGAATATGGCACAGGCCGGCCACCGCACGGCTGTGGTGGAACGAAAATACATCGGCGGCTCGTGCCCGAACATTGCCTGCTTGCCCAGCAAGAACGTCATTCGCAGTGCGCAAGCGAATTGGTTCGCTCGTCACGGCACAGAATACGGCATTCAAACTGGACCCGTGTCTACCGACATGAAGGGCGTCCTGAATCGCAAGCGCAAGATGGTCGAGGCCGGAGTTCAGGTTCATCTCGATCTCTTCAAGGCGACCGGAGCGGAACTGATTAGAGGAGAAGCCCGGTTCGTGGCTCCCAAGACGGTCGAGGTGCATCTTAACGAGGGGGGCCGCCGGACGATCACAGGTGATCGTGTCTTTCTTGATCTTGGATCGCGCTCTGTTATCCCGGACATTCCGGGCCTAGCGGCTGCAAAACCCATGACTCACGTCGAAGCTCTCGATCTCGACCGTTTGCCGGAGCACGTCATCGTGCTCGGTGGAGGATACGTTGGCCTCGAACTCGCGCAGGCCCTGCGCCGCTTCGGGTCTGAGGTGACCGTCATTGAGCGAGGCCAACAAATCGCCGCCGCTGAAGATCAAGACATTGCGCACGCCCTTTTGGAGAATTTCAAGAGTGAAGGTATCGAAGTGCTGCTCGACACGCGAGTGCACGAAGTGGGCGGACTCTCGAGTCAGAAGGTGCGAGTCGTTGCCGAAGACGGCCACGGGCAACAAAAGATCGAGGGAACCGACTTGCTGATCGCTACCGGACGGGCGCCCAACACCCAGGGGATCGGGTTGGAAACAGCAGGGGTCGAACTTGATGCGTGTGGGTATATCATAGTGAACGACCGCTTGGAGACCAGCGCGGCGGGCGTTTGGGCGATGGGCGATTGTGCGGGCAGCCCGCAGTTCACGCACGTCGCCTTCGACGACTTCCGGCTGGTCCGTGACAACCTGAATGGGGGCAGCCGCACTACGCGAGACCGCCTCATACCGTTCTGTATGTTCACCGATCCCGAACTCGCACGGGTCGGCTTGAACGAATCTGAAGCGAAGCGACGGGGCATCGCATACCGCCTAACGAAGATGCCAATGGCCGCGGTACTGCGAGCCGTCGCTCTTGGCGAAACCCGTGGTTTTGTGAAAATGCTCATCGACGCTCAAAGCGACCGCATTCTGGGATTCACCGTGCTGGGCGTTGAGGGGAGCGAGATGATGGCGGCGGTTCAGACGGCGATGGTGGGCGGATTGCCCTACACAGTGCTCCGCGACGCGATTTTCACCCATCCCACCACTGCGGAAGGCCTAGTTTTTCTATTGGCGAGTGTTCCCGCCATAGCTAGGCAACAACCAGCCTAGGCTCCTCGGGATAAAGCCCGATTTTTATTCGTGGATGCCGCAATGGCCCCCGGATAGCAAGTCGATCGCATTTTCCAGCGTGCGAGAGATCTACATGGTATCGACGGACGGCGGCGTGGCGGAAAAGTTGACGACGGGCAACCCATTAGTTATGCCGAGCCTCAAGTCCGCTTCCGGGAAGACAGGCTGTATTTCGTGGATATCACGGGCAAAAGGGAACCGATTGATTTCTTGCGTGGTACCTGTTTTAGTTTCCATCTAGTTTCCAACTAAGGCTGTGATTCGGAAAGCTAAGTGCCGCCAGATCAATCGTTTTCAGAGTTTTATTTCGAGCTTCCCAAGCTTCAGTTCAATCGGCCGCCCACGCATTAAGAGGACTCGCGAAAAGCATCCTGATATATATGTATGTATGCCGATTTCCCGCGCGTTTTGTCGAATAGGGAGGAATTGGCCGTGACAGTGTGGGATTCTAACCAAGCGCACAAGTTGGCCGGCCTGAGATAGAGAGTCTTCCTCACAAAATCGCAAGATCGACTGCAAGACGCCTGCAAAACTCACCGTGTTCATGCGAGATTCGTACTACCAGAGATAGGTGCAAAGGAGGCGTGGAGCACCATGCGAAGCGCCGACTGGCCAAAGGTCTCCCGCCGAAACTTACGCCGGGCCGGCCGAACAGGGTGCGACTAGAACGAAGACACTCCAGCCAGTGCTCCTCCCCACCTGGCTGGTCCGGAAACAGGGCAAACTTGCCTCGTTTACGCACTTAATGGATGACGCCAACGCAGCCCCTGGAACCTAGCAAAATCGCTATCTGTGGTGATCAATTCACAGCCGTGCTCGATGGCCAAGGCCGCCACATAAGCGTCGCTTACCAAAGGGCCCTCAATGCCGTCGCACATTTTCACAAACAGCTCCCAGTGTGTGCGACTCGGCATGACGAAGACGGCTCGTGGCCACTCGACGAGCCTGCGGCAATACGCCAAGGCTGTTCGCATCGGCGTCGCCGGCCGAAAGATCTTGGGATTTGTCACGATTCGCAGGAAGCCGGCGAGCACGATCTCCGCGACCGCGAACGGCTCCGGCGCCTCGACCAGGGCTCTAAGCCACGCCGCGTATCGATCGTGCTCGGGCGCGTCCTGCCGATGCGCGTAGATTAGAACATTGACGTCCGGCAGTTGCATCGGCTAGCGTTGCTTCCCAAAACGCTCGACGTCCTCGGGTTCAAGCAGAGCGGCGGTCTTATCAATATTCAATGTCGTGAACTTACCTCCCTCGCCGAACGTCACCAAATCGAAACGGTCTGGGCCCTGCGCCGCAGACGCCTGCAACAGCAGCCGCACCGCACGTTCGATCAGCCCGCTGACGCTCGCGCCGGATTCCGCCGCGCGCTTCTTCAACCGCTCCAGAAGTCGATCATCTAACGTAATCGTGGTGCGCATGATGCAGAATCATACCGCACTTACATCACTGCATCAAGCCCGCAAGTGTAGCCGTGTGTAGCCGTGTTAAAGGCAGGGTCTAGAGGGGAAGATGTGGGGAGCGGGGGAAAGGGAATTGGCCGTGACAGTGCCGGACTCTAACCAACGACAGGGCAGCGTTCTAACCAACTGAACTACGTCCCCGCTGATTGTTTCCAGTAACTTGCGAGCATCTTAGGAATGCGCATAAGTCGCTGTGTCACTTTTTGTGTCAGTTTTGGACTCAAAAACGGGTAGCTGGCTGCCAGCCTCAATCAGCCGCGTCGCTTCGGCAAGGTCACGCTCATCGGTAATGTTGTACCGACGGAACACGCTCGCCGTCTTGTGACCGCTGATTTTCATAGCAACCGAGTCATGCACTCCGCGTCGAACCATATTCCAAATCGCCGAGCGCCGGAAGTCGTGAAGGTTCAAACCGCGATAGGCTTTGAACTCTTTACCATTCTTGCGCTTTGCAGGAATCCACTGGCCGAGGCCGGAACTGACACAGAGAGAATACCATTCCTCACGCGGGTCCACAACCTGGCTGCCAGCAGGCCTTGTAAATACGTAGTCGTCGGCTTTCTTACCGCGCAGGCATTCCGTCATCAACTGGAACACGAGGTCATGTACACCTTTCGCGGGTCGGCGTTCTTGGTGTCTTCGGCATCGAGCCTAATCCAGCGGTCGATTAGGTCCATCTGGCGCACGCGTAGGTTGAGCAACTCTCCCTTTCGAAATCCGAAAGAATACGAGCAGGCAATCAAGCATCTCAGCCACAAGTCTTTCGCGTTCGCTCCAAGTTTTTGGGCCTGTTAATCCGCTTTACCGAACGTATTGATAGGTAATTTCCAAATCGTGCAGTTGGAAACGAAATCGTCGATATAGACGAACTGGGGGACGAGACGATTGTTGTTGATGTCCACAGCAAAGGCACTGCCCGCATTGGGGTCAATCGAGAACTTCCGCACGAAGGTACCGCGGGGCGTGATTTCGATAATTTCGCTTGGATCCGTGGCGCTGGGCGGGAAGTGGCTTGGGTCGGCATTGGCTGTAATCAGGTCGCCGTTGGGTGCGAAGATCAAACTAAGGGGTCCATGCAGCACAGTTTGATCGTTATAGATTACTTGCCCTTTGCCGAGATCGCTGGTTGTGCGTCCCGCGCCTTTCAACTTATAGATTGCGTTGTCCCCCTCCGCGGCCACGTACAGAATATCGTTATATCTATCATAGGCGAGGCCCGCCGGCCCGACGACTGTGCCCGCCGCATCCGGTGCGGAGGTGTAGCCGCTCGCGATCGTGATCTTGTTCAGCACGGTAATTCCTGATGGCGACACCAAGACGTCCAGGCGCGTAATGGAGCCCGAAAAGTTACCCGAGGTATCGAAGATATTCGAGACGAATAGCTGAGCGGTATTGTCGATATCGTTCAGCGCCATTCCCCACGGTCCGTCTACCAACTCGCTGCTGTTCAGTTGCTTCAGCAGATTACCGTTACCGTCGAACACATCGAGCGGACCCGGCTCGGCCGTACCACTCGCGGTCGGCAGGGACCCGGCGAAAACGAGTCCTGCTCTTGCAATAGTCAGAGCATTTGTAAATCCGATCGGGGATGCACCTCCGAAAAACAGGCCAGTCTGTCCAGTGTTTGGGTTAACGGTGATAATCGTAGTACCCTGTCCGGCAGTCGAACTACTGTTGAAATTCGAAACGAGAAGTTTGCCTGTTGAGATGGCTGCATTTTCGGGAAAACCATCTGGAACAAAAGCCAGACCGTAAGGGGTCGTGTCTCCGTTAAGAGGGACTGTGGAAACTTGGAGGGGCAGAAACGGGCCGAAGAGACCATCGGCGAACGCAGTTCGCACCGTTCCGAGATGGCCGAATAGGACCATACTGGCGGTAGCCGCAATGCACACTGAAAGCCCGAAAGCTAAGCAGAGTCGTGAAGTTGTTCGCATGATTGCCCCTTTCATTTATGGGTCTTCGTGCCTGAATGTCCTTATTTGACTTCAAGCACAGCCCCGCGGTGCGCACATAATCTCCGAAACTAACATTGGCGGCAATAAGCTAAATTGCAAAGTTTTTGTCATGGATTTGTCATGGAATTGTCCTATACGTGTGGTTCGCCAAAACTCTGGCCGACTTTGAAATCAATGACATAGCCGCGAACCCCCGCGGCCTTTGCGATATGCCAGATTCAGCCAACCGCTCTTTGTCCTTAAACTCCAGCGCTATCCCATGGTCTTTGAACTGGAACTCCTCGGCAAAGCCGGCGAGCGCTTCTTCGATCTTGCCGTTCTTCAGTTGCGACAGAACCGTCAATACAACTCCTTCCGAAGCCGACTGTGGAATCCGAGTCTCTCCTACCGCTGTGTTTTTTTGCATTTCGTCCTTCCGATGATTCTCGCGTCACACTACTTCCGGTCGGCGCTGGCAGCGCTTATCCGACCTTCGCGAGTGTCACGACTTTATTTGTATGGAATCGGGAGAACGGAGTTGTGTCGCTATCTCGGCGGTTGGGCCAAATCGCGGGCATTCTTCAATTCGTCGCTTGGCTGTCCGCGCGGCACGGTGATGTCACGTATGGGAAGGGCTCGATCCAAACTTCGGCCGCTTCTTTCCGAAAAGGGGTAAACTCGCCGGACCTGCAGGACTGGAGTGCCGTCAGGACCAGAGCGCACACCATCGATCGGCTGCAAGGAACGCTCAAAAAGCTGTTCGAGAACGTGGAAGTCCCGCAACACAACACGGTGGGGTTGTTCGTAGCTCGGAAAAATCGCCCCGCAGCGCGGTAAGGCCACAGGGGCGAAGGGAAGTGGATGATTGATGGAACTGTTGGGATTGAAGGCCCCGCCGGAGCGGCTGAGACAGTGTGGGATCCTAACCAATGACGGAGCAGCGTTCTAACCAACTGAACTGCTTCGCCGCTGAAGGGTGAATGGTCACATGTGCGGCACTACCGAGTGTTGCACGACCAAGTGAAGCACAGCAATGGTGGGCACTGTCCGATTTGAACGGACGACCTTTCGGGTGTAAACCGAACGCTCTAACCGCTGAGCTAAGCGCCCCTATTCAAGTGATCGTACAGGAAGCAGCCACCAGCGTCAACGCGGTCTCGGCACAGTTATTTCAGAGCACGGTGTGCTGAAGTCTCCCGAAATTCGCGGCTGGCATTTGCAGCTGCTCTTGCAATTTGGCTGCTCGTGATTTATTTTTCGGCAGTGGAGTGAGTATTTGCAACAAAATCGGCGTCTGGGTTGATGCTATAATTATTGCAATCATAAGGTCATCGTGCGGTATCAATAGCTTACGAAGACTCTAAACGGAGTAAATAGGCGATAACAGGACAGTTTGGGTACAGTTTTGGGTATAGAATTTGGCTACAAGAGTTTGGGGCGGCGATGCCGAAGTGGTCGAGGCGCCGGTCTGCAAAACCGGTCTTAGACGGTTCGAGTCCGTCCGCTGCCTCCATTTTTCTTTTTTCGCACTGGAGTTCGCTCCATGATTGAACAGGTGATTGATTTGGTGAGGGATGGAAATGAGCAACCACAGTTTTTAGGCTAATTATCAGGAATCCAAAGCAGGGCGCCGGGCTACACAGGAAGAAGCATATTGGCGCAGAGCCGATCTGCGAGCTGTGCTAACGAACGGCGGAATTCCAGAAGGCGTAATTAGTAATCTCTTTGCAGACCTCCCGCCATTGTAGTGACCATTCAGGCCGCTCAGCATTATTAAGTATCGTCTATTCGTCGTTTCCTAAGTTTACAGCGCCTCTCGCTCCCTCCCAACCTCGGCGCTTCTATGAACTGGCGAACCAGCGATCGGTTATGGGTAGTATGAGTTGGCAACAGAAACTCACGGACATGCTTGTCATTAAAGAAAGACCGGTTCTTTTCGTTCCGAAGAGAGTTGTTTCCTGCGTGAAAGAACTCGATTCCAGTAAGTACTACCGACATCGCGCACTCGAATTCCTCCAGGAAAATCATTTACGGCGTAACGCTAGTTTCATGCAGAAACGCTGAGCCTTCATACCTTGGCATAAGTGATTTTCCCGACTACAAAGTAGAGTCTTTACCTGCTTGTTCGCGCACCTCAGCTCGTTATAAAACGCCAATGTAAGTGCATCGTCGCGCTCGAGGAGACGTGGCGAGCGCGTTCCCGCCCATGCCTATTTCTGCTCATGCGTACATTGTTTAAAATAGCTTTTCCTTTTTTGATCTGGCCCCTCTCGGTCGTGGCGCAAAACCCTCCGCCATCCGGGCAAGCTGACTCGCCTGATCAAATCCCCACCGCGTCACAAACTGCCGCTCCAGCTTCAAACGCTATGGCGCCTAGCGATCCCGCCCCGATACTTAATCCAGCTCCCGTGCAAACTGCTCCGTTTCTTAACTTTCAGCCAATGAAACAAACTCCCTTTCCCGCCGGATACGCTCCTGTATTGAAATTCGACGCGGGGTATTCCGTTACCAGTCTCGGCTTGCCATCCTCAGCCCGCATCGCTCTCAGCGGTGCGAACGTCGGCATTTCCGTCGATTCGGGTTATCGCTTTGGAGCAACATTGGATCTCGGCTACGCTCTTGCCCCGAACGTCTTCAGCAGTGGCCGCCATATGGACATGATCAGCTACTTGGTTGGTCCCGTGCTATACCCTTCGCACAGCAACTCGTTGAGCACGTTTTTTCATGTTCTTGCCGGTGGAACCAGGGTTTCCGGACCATTTCCAAACGGAAATGGCGGGTTGAATGCTGGCCACGTCCAATATCCTGCTTGGGCGGCTGGCGGTGGTGTTGAATACCGTCTTTCCTCTGCCTTTGGGCTCCGCGTCAGCGTCGATTATCTGCGGTCTCATTTCTACAACCCGTCCGAAGCCGTCCGCGCGCAAAACGACTTCCGCGTCGTTAACAGCATCGTTTTTTATCCCGGAATGCCATCATTCAGGAGGCGCCACTAACCCCTGTTTCAATCCGGCTTTCCTAGCTCGTTATTTGGGTCGAGACGACAGATGCATGGCCCCGCTGTTCACAGATTTGCGGGACAAAGGATAATACGCTAGACATAGAGGGGCAGGCGCCGAACACCGAGGCGCTCAGCAGCGCAACCCGGATAGCGGTCAGAATCGCGCGGCGGCCTTTGGTGCCGATGTCTTGAATTCGAAATAGAGTGCGGTTCAAATCATCAAGCAGGAGTGCATTTGTAAAAAGTTGACAAAGGTCTGCAGAACCTTAATCGACGGTTCGATTCCGCCCTGCGCCTCCAACCCCAAATCCATGTAGTTCAAACAACGCACTTTAGCAGCCTCAGTTCACTGGGCCTACCGCTGGCGTTGCAGAATCGTTGCAAGATTGGCCAGCCGGTCCCGGCAGCGTCAATCGACACGTGTCAATTCCCATGAATGGAGGTCGAGAGGAAAAAATTTGCCCCAGTGGGTACTAGTCCTCCACTGAGCGGCGGCGGTAAGGAGAAAGGCATCCTATATCCTTTG
>Ga0210390_10002502_pt1 | contig 16279 bp, 17 predicted proteins | sample IncBWH11OmetaG_FD_161050 | JGI IMG/M metagenome (GOLD analysis project Ga0210390, IMG submission 161050) | Forest soil microbial communities from Barre Woods Harvard Forest LTER site, Petersham, Massachusetts, United States - Inc-BW-H-11-O ... | reverse complement strand
GAGCGGCTGCGGCAAATCGACCTTGCTCAGGGCCATCGCACGACTGGTTCCCGTCGCCAACGGCAGGGTCTCGCTGCGCGACCCCAAACTGCGCATCGGCTTCATGTTTCAGAAGCCCTTGCTGCTGCCCTGGCGGACGACGCTGGATAACGTGCTGTTGCCGGTGGAAATACAGCTTGGTGGCAGCGTGGTCGATCAAACCGATCACGCCCGGGCCCGAAGGCTACTCGACATGGTTCAGCTCGGCGACTTCGTCGATGCTTATCCCCACCAGCTCTCGGGCGGAATGCAGCAACGCGCCGCGCTCGCACGCGCGCTGATGGGCGATCCCGACGTTCTCCTGCTTGACGAACCCTTCGGTGCGCTCGACGAACTCACGCGTGAAGTTCTCAACGAAGAATTGATCCAGATTTGGCAAAGCCGGGAAACCCGATTGCACACCATTCTCATGGTCACCCATTCGATACCGGAAGCCGTGACCATGTCGGATCGGGTGATCGTTTTGACCGAGCGGCCGGCTCGGCTCATCGAAGATGTCGAGGTCGGTTGTCCGCGACCTCGCACGCCGGACGACCCGCGAGCGGTTTCCGTGATGAAACATATCCGGGCAATGGTGAGAGGTCGCCGATGACCTCGCGTGTCCGATCGCCGCTGATCTTCGGGCTGCTGACCTTGGTTGCCTGGCAGGTGATTGTCATGGCGGCCGATATCCCGGAGTATCTCCTGCCGGCGCCGAGCGCCATTTTTGCCAATGTCGATCGCACCCTCGTCATCCAATTGGCGGTGACGTTCGTCGAGGCGCTGATCGGCTTCCTGATTGCCAGCGCGCTCGCATTCGGCTGCGCGATCATGTTCGTTCGCTTCAATACGCTCGAGGAGGGGCTCTTTCCGATCGCGATCGCGGTCAAGACCACCCCGATCGTTGCGGTGGCGCCGCTGCTGGTAATCTGGCTGGGCACGGGCTGGTGGTCCAAAATCGTTGCGGTGATCCTGATATGCTTTTTTCCGGTGTTGGTGAACGCGGTCAAAGGGCTCAAGGCCGCGGACGCGGAATATCGCGAGCTATTCCAAACCCTCGGCGCTTCCAGGGCGCAGGAATTCCGCAAACTGCGGATCCCCTATTGTCTTCCATATCTGTTCTCGGCGCTCAAGATATCGTCCTCGCTTGCGGTCGTGGGCGCCATCGTTGGCGAGTTTGTCGGCGCCACGCAGGGGCTGGGTTATCTCATCATGGTCTCCTCGGCGCATCTGGAGACGGCGACGCTGTTCGCTGCGATCGCTGCGGCGGCACTGGCGGGAATCCTGATGTTCTACGTCATCGGGTGGACCGAGGAACGCGTCGTCTTCTGGCACAGCGGCAATATGGAATAGCCATGCGCACCACGTCCGTCGACGTCATCCAGATTCCGACCAAGGGTCCCGGCGATGTCTCGGGCCTGATGAAGCTGTTCGAGACAGGCAAGCTTGAGCCGGCATCGATCCTGGCCATCCTGGGCAAGACCGAGGGCAATGGCGGGGTAAATGATTTCACCCGGGAATATGCCGTGTCGGCCCTGAGCGTTGCGCTCGCGCCTCATCTTGGCCTGTCCCCGCACGACGTCGAACAAAAGATCGCCTTTGTCATGTCGGGCGGTACGGAAGGCGTACTCAGTCCCCATATCACCGTCTTTGCGCGCGCTGCGATTTCCGACGGTTCGCACGCCGGCATAGTCGGCGAGCGCTTGAGCATCGGCATTGCCCAGACCCGCGACTTTATGCCGGAGGAACTCGGCCGCCGCGCGCAGGTCGACGAGACCGCAAAGGCCGTTCACGTCGCCATGGCAGATGCGGGCATCGAGGACCCCCAAGACGTGCATTTTGTGCAGATCAAATGTCCGCTGCTGACCAGCGAACGTATCGAGGCGGCCCATGCCCGAGGGCGCAAGACTGTTACGACCAGCGCGTACGGGTCGATGGGCTACTCACGCGGGGCCTCTGCGCTCGGCGTCGCGTCGGCGCTCGGCGAGATCGACTGCGACATCCGCGATGAGCACATTTTGAAGAATTGGGAGCTGTTTTCGTCGGTGGCCTCGACCTCAGCTGGCATCGAGCTCATGCACAACGTGGTGATTGTCCTCGGAAATTCGAACACCTCGGCGAGCCCCTTTGTCATTGGGCATGGCGTGATGCGTGATGCCATTGATTCTGCTGCGGTGATCGGGGCGCTAAAGAGCGTAGGGGTCGGCCTCGGAGAGATATCCGATCCAAACGCGAAAAGCCGTCTGGTCAATATTTTCGCCAAGGCTGAAGCGTCTCCTGACGGAAGTGTGCGCGGATTTCGTCACACCATGCTGGAAGATTCCGACATCAGTGCTACCCGACATGCCCGGGCTGCGGTCGGCGGACTGATCAGCGGCCTCGCCGGGACTGGTGCCGTCTATGTTTCTGGAGGTGCGGAGCATCAAGGGCCGCCGGGGGGAGGGCCCGTAGCGGCAATTGCCCGTCAATGATGCGCCGTCGGTGCGACATCGGTGTCGGCGCGATCACGGATTGAAGCATTCCACGCGTCACGCCGCCAGGCAGCCGCTCCTGTCGGTGCGACGCTGACTACGTGGAGCTGTCGGCCCGGTGACGCTAAAGTTCGGCGGAAGACTCGGCCTTCATTCGTGCGATGATGCCGGCGGCGATTTGCATGGTGGCGCCGACTACCCAGCTCAGCCAGATCAGAAGCGCGGTGCCGGCATGGGGGGTTTCGTCCAGGACGATGCTGGAGACGGATACCACCGCCGCCACCGCGGCAAGGAAGGTACCGGCCGCGCTGAGCAGTTCCACGGCATCGGCCCTGGTGCCAAGCCCGGGCCGCAGAGGCAGGTGCATGCGATGATTCGGTGGGGTCGGCGGCAGGTCGACCCCGAGATAAAAGCCGGCAGCCCCGTACAGCATCATTGCGAAAACCGCGGCTGCCGAACCGATCAGGTCGATGTCGGCTCTCCCGACATGCGCGGCGACGAACAACCCGCACGATGCCCCGGTGAGCGCCAGCCCGGTCCGCTCAAGAACGTGCGCTGACCTGCTGAGGGCCGAGCGGCTGTCCCATGGAGCTCTGTGTCTGATCATTTGACCTCGATATCAGGCCAATCCGGCGGATCGTTGACAAGGGTCAAGCAAGATAACGCGGCCTCACCGTGCAGGCCACCGGAAAACGGTCCGCCGCCCCGCTCTTTCTTTTTGTCCCGATATTTCCACGACCTTGCGCCCCCGCTCGGTTTCGACGGCAAGCATGGCGCGGAACTGGCACGCGTTGCCGGCAATCGGGACCGCGCCGAACTCGGCGAGCCCCTGTTTGATGACGGGATCGGCGAGCGCGGAATTGGTATCCCTGTTTAGGAGGTCGACGGCGCCTTGACCTGCAATGGCTTATGGCGACGCCTGGCACGGTTCCACGCTCGGAGGCTGCCACCGGTTTAGGCGCCGGCGCTCCCCGCGGCGGGTTTGCTTAAGATGCGTTAACTAATTTATGCGGATAATTGCGCCAAAGATTCCAGAAGGAGTTCGCAATGGCCAAATTTGCGATTGGCGAAAGGGTTGAAAAGGCGGCCGACGACCACGAAGACGGTGTCGTGATCGCAGTCTTTCCAACCACGGACGGGAATTTTCGTTATGCGGTCGACATGGAGGGCTATGGCGCGCTCCAGTTCTTCGCTGAAGAGAAGCTGGTCGTTCACGCCATTTAGCGTCTAGACGTCAGCTCCCGCTCCGCGACATGTGACCGCGGGTTCCATCACAGCTCGGCTTGACGCGGTATGCGACATGCACGTTGGCGGCTGAGGGTCGGTTTAATTAATCGTTCATTACGCTAATTCGTCCGATTTTAATTAGTTAACATCATACTCGCTGCTATCGCGCCCGAAGAATCGGGTGGGTAATGCAGGAGCTAACGTGAAAAATATTTTTGCAAGATTTTGGGCCGATCAGTCGGCGGCCACCGCGATCGAATACGGCCTGATTGCCGCGGGCATCAGCCTCGCGATCATCGCCGTGGTCAATGGTCTTGGTTCCAACCTCAATACGAAGTTCTCGTCCATCAACACGTCGTTGAAATAATTGCGCGGCTTTTAGCTGAAGATTGCTTCAAGGCATTTGGCGGTCGTACTTCTCCGTTCTCAGCGGACCATCGACGAACCCGTCCGCAATTTTGCGGGCGGGTTTTTCGTTGCCGGCAGGATTGAGCCCGCTTAACCGTGCTGATTAACACCTGGTCAGGCCGGGGTAGCTATAGATGGCAGCCATGAACACAGGCGTCATTGAGCCCCCGACAATGGAGCAGCCCGCCGGCACGCGGCCGCGCGGCAAACCATCTGCCGCCAAGAGCTGGCTGAAGGCCATCGAGCTGACCTCCCGGATCGAGGCCAACCCCCGCCAATTGTTTGCCGACCTCGTCGAGGCTTGGGCGGGACGCCAACCGGACCGGCCTTGCCTGGTATCGGACCGGGAGACGCTCAGCTACCGGGCCTTCGCCGACCGGGTCAATCGTTACGCGCGCTGGGCCTTGTCCGCTGGCATCGGCGCCGGCGATACGGTTTGCCTCTTCATGCCGGGCTGCCCCGATTACATTGCGGCCTGGCTCGGCATCACCAGGGTCGGCGGCGTGGCAGCGCTCGTCAATACCAGGCTGGTCGGCTCCTCACTTTCTCACTGCATCAACGTCGCCGGCGCGGACCACATCATCCTCGGGCAAGAACTTGCCGCTGCCTTTGATGAGGTGCTGCCTCACTTGGGGCGGGCACCGAAAATCTGGCGGCACGGCAGCAACGTCATCGGAACAGGCATCGAGGCAGCTCTGGAGCAGCTCGACGGAAGTCCGCTAACGGCCGCCGAACGGCGAGAGGTCACGATCAACGACCGGGCGCTGTTGATCTACACCTCAGGCACGACCGGCCTGCCGAAAGCCGCCAGCGTCAGCCACCGCCGCATCCTGAATTGGGGCGGCTGGTTTGCCGGTTTGACCAATGCTGCGCCCGAAGACCGGTTGTTCGATTGCTTGCCATTGTTTCACAGCGTCGGCGGCGTGGTCGCACCCTGCAGCATGCTGGCGGCGGGGGCATCCGTGGTGGTGTCGGACAAATTCTCGGCAGGCACCTTCTGGCGCGATGTCGTGCGCTTCGACTGCACCCTGTTCCAGTATATCGGCGAACTCTGCCGTTATCTCCTGAAGGCGCCGGCGTCGGAGTTCGAGAGCCAGCACCGGCTGCGGCTGGTCTGCGGCAACGGCCTGCGCGGCGATATCTGGGAGGCCTTTCAGACACGCTTTTCGATTCCGCAAATTCTGGAATTCTACGCGGCGACCGAAGGCAACTTCTCGCTTTACAACGTGGAGGGAAAGCCGGGCGCGATCGGCCGGATTCCGCCTTTGCTGGCGCATCGCTTTCCCGCGGCGATCGTTGGTGTCGACGCAGAGCTTGGCGCGCCCGTTCGCGGCGAGGACGGGCTTTGTGTCGCCTGCGCCCGCGGCGAAGCCGGCGAAGCCATCGGGCGGATCGGAATGGCCGACGACGGAGGCGGGCGCTTTGAGGGTTACACCAGCGCCGCAGAGACCGAGAAAAAGATTCTGCGCGACGTGTTCGCCAAAGGCGATGCCTGGTTTCGAACCGGCGACCTGATGATTCTCGATGAAGGCGGCTATTTCCATTTCGTCGACCGGATCGGCGACACTTTCCGCTGGAAGGGAGAAAACGTCGCGACGTCGGAGGTCAACGAAGCCGTCGTAAGCTGCCCGGGCGTCGTCGAGGCGACGACTTACGGCGTCGAAGTAAAGGGCGCCGACGGCCGCGCCGGAATGGTCGCGATCGTGACCGATGATCGTTTCGATCTCGGCAAACTCGGTGACCACCTTGCGCGCCGGCTGCCCGCTTACGCATGCCCGGCCTTCGTCCGTCTTTGTGCGGTGTTGGACAGCACCGAAACCTTCAAGCAGAAGAAGCAGGACCTGGTTCGCGCAGGGTTCGACCCGAACCGCATCACCGATCCGCTCTTCTACAGAGATCCGAAATCCGGCGATTTTCTCCCGCTCGATGCTGCCGGTTACGCGCGGATATCGGATGGCACCATTCGACTGTGAACGAAGCCTGATTTCTCACATGCCGTAAATGGCGAGTTCGGTGTCGGCGAGATCGCCGAGCCGGGGTCGGTAGGGGCCCTTGAAATATTTGCGGCCCCGCGCCTCGCTGTAGATTCCGGCGAGGCCCGCCACAGCGCCGTTCGCGTCAATGATGACGATCGGTTTGCCTCGCCAAAGCAGATAGCGGCCGATCGCGCCGGCGCATTTGACGTAGTCAGCGATGTCGCGGCAGTAGCCGAGCTGCATGGCGGGCAGGGGGACGATGTCGCGGCGTTTCCGCAACGAAAAGAAAACGAACGGAATGACTTCTTCATCGGCGCGGCATACCAGACTGAGGCAGCCATATTCCGCATGGCGCTTGAGTATTGCGAGCTGCTCGTCCGGCAGGCCGGCGATGGAAGGCGTCTCTTGCGTAACGACTTCGACCGTAGTGCCGCGTCCGCCGCGCGACAGCAGGGGCAATGAGAAATAAAGCCCGCGGCAATAGGCGGCAAATCCCTGTGCTTCGAGGATCGGCCACGTCGCCACCGCGGGCGTGACGTTGAAGTAGATGACGTCCTTGCGTTTTTGCGTCATCGACGCAAACAGGGCTGCGTAGTTGCGGAACTCCGGATCGACATACCAGCTTGAGACGTTGCAGCAGGTTACGGCCTCACCGTCGATGATCTTGGTCGAATAGATAAGAAGCAGGCAGCCCACCGGCGCGCCCTGATGCTCCAGCAAATAGCCGTAGCGCGGCGCGTCTTGCGGCAGCGAACGCGAACCCTGATGGCGAAGGCCCCGCATCCAGTATTCGCGGCTGCGGTGGATAAAGCCCCTCGTCAAGAGATCGCCGATCGCCTCCAGGTCGCTTTCCTGTATCTCGCGAAAACGCGGTTTGACGGCGGACATGGTGTTTACCAACGAGCGCAAAAGATCGCAGCGAGAGGGTGTTATTTCACAATTGCGCTCTATCATGGACCTTCAAAATTTTATGAGAAAGCGAAACAATCCATGTCGGTAAGGTTAAGGATTATTGCGGCGATACAGCAGATCGCGGCCGAGCAGCAGGTTACCCTGCCGCCGCTCGAGGATAATCTGTCTCTCCATGAGACCGGCTTCGACTCCCTTGGCTTCGCCATCCTGGTGGCGCGGCTCGAAGACGATCTGGGCATCGATCCGTTTACCATATCCGAGGACGCGAGCTTTCCTCTCACGATAGGCGACTTCATCAGGGCCTATGAAAATGTCCCCGCGTGAAAGCTTCGCGCTACGTGACTATCTCGATCCCAACCTGAAGGGCCGCACCCTTTCGGACGCGCGTCGGGCCGTTTCGCTGACCGACATAGCCGGCAAAACCTGTCTTCAGGGCCGGCTCGGCGAGCTCTCGGGTCGATCGGTGTTGCTCGCGGCGACCGGTCAATTCCTCTCCGCGCTCGCGATGCTCGAGATCGACGGCGTGGCGCGGCGCATGCTGTTGTGTCCGCCTGATCTTAACGCCGATCATATTCAGGCGCTCGTCGAAGATGCCGAAATCGATGCCGTGGTCACCGACCAGCCGGAGCGATGGGCCGCATCCGGGATCGGATTGATTGTGGTGGCGGAGGAATTTCTGCGGCCGGCGCCGCGTGCGCAAACCGAACGGGCGACCGAATGGCTGATGCTGACGTCGGGCACGTCGGGGTTGCCGAAAATCGTCGGCCATTCGCTGGAAGGCTTGACCGGCGCGATCGTCGCAGACGGTCCGGCGCGCGGCGCTCCGCCGGTTTGGGCGACCTTCTATGACATCAGGCGCTATGGCGGTCTTCAGATTTTCCTGCGCGCCATCATCGGTGGCGGTTCGATGGTCTTGTCCGAGCCGGGCGAGGCGATCGCCGATCACGTCGCGCGGTTGCGGGAAAAGTCTGTCACGCACATTTCCGGGACGCCCTCGCATTGGCGCAAGTTTCTGATGAGCGGCGCAGCTTCCGGCTTTTCACCAAGGTACGTTCGGTTGTCGGGCGAGATTGCGGACCAGGCCGTCCTCGATGGTTTGCACCACGCTTTTCCTGGGGCCTCGATCGGTCACGCCTACGCGTCGACCGAAGCCGGCGTCGGCTTTGCCGTCAACGACGGGCTTGAGGGTTTTCCTGCGTCCATGATCGGAGCGAGCCGCGACGGCGTCGAAATGAAAGTCGTGGACGGCTCGCTGCGGATCCGCTCCCGGCGCGCCGCGCACGCCTATATCGGCCGGCAGCCGGCCGCCCTCACCGATGCGGAAGGATTCGTCGATACCGGCGACATGGTCGAGCTGCGCGGCGAGCGGTACCACTTTGTCGGCCGGCGTGGCGGCATCATCAATATCGGGGGCCTAAAAGTTCATCCCGAGGAAATCGAAGCGGTGATCAATCGGCTTGCCGAGGTGCGCATGTCCTGCGCCAGGTCACGCCGCAGCCCGATCACGGGCGCGATCGTGGTCGCCGATGTCATCCTGGCCGATGGTTGCGATGCTACCCGGAGCGAGGAGATCAAGAACAGGATTCTCGTTGAGTGCCGGGCGCATCTGGCGCCTCACAAGGTGCCGGCCATGATCAAATTCGTGGACGCCCTCGATGTCACGGCGGCCGGAAAGCTGGCGCGGACCGATGCATAATGTTCTGGTCACTGGCGGTAGCCGCGGCATTGGGCTCTCGATCGCGCGCAGATTGGCCGGAGCCGGCTATCGCGTGATTGCGGTAGCGCGACGCGAGAGCGACGAGCTACGCGAAGCGATCCGTGCCATCGTGGAGCGAGGAACCGGCGGCCTTCATTTCCGGGCCTTCGATCTCAGCGACACCGACGCCATTCCGGCCTTCGTCAAGGGTCTGCGCGACGAGTTCGGTGCGATCTATGGCCTTGTCAACAATGCCGGCATCGGCACCGAGGGGCTGCTTGCGACAATGCACAACAGCGAGATTGAGGCGCTGTTGCGCCTCAACGTGCTCTCGCCCGTCATTCTCACCAAATATGTGGTGCGGCACATGATGGCCGACGGCGCCGGCCGTATCGTCAACATGTCCTCGATCATTGCTTCCACCGGCTATAACGGCTTGTCGGTCTACGGCGCGACCAAGGCCGCCGCAACCGGCTTTACCCGCTCGCTGGCGCGCGAGGTCGGCAAACTCGGTATCACCGTGAACGCGATCGCGCCCGGCTTTGTGGATACCGAATTGACGCAAAGCCTTTCGGAAGATCAACGCAAACGCATCGCCGGCCGCAGCGCCCTGCGTCGCTTGCCGGAGACGGACGACGTCGCGCGCATGGTCGAATATCTCCTGGGCGATGGCGGCCGCAACATCACCGGCGCCGTCCTGACCATCGACGCCGGCAATACGGCGTAGGTCGATTCACCCCAGGTTGTGCATTGTGGCGGCGCAGACTGCGCCTGGCTATTTCCTCGGCTTGGGCAGGGGTCGGTTCGCTTTTTGGCAAGACCTTACACCTTCAAATCCGCCGATCGACGTTATAGGTTGATTTATACCGTCTTTCGTTCCTGACGACTTGATCCCGATCAAAAACGAGGCGCGCGATCGGACTGGCGCGCAAACCCATCTTCAGGCTCCGCCGTATCTGCTAGACGACCTCACATCCGGATGATTGCGCGCCAATGACCACGCTCAACGGTAGCGACAAATTCTACAGCACCATTCCGGTGTTTCGCGGGTTCGCCAGACTGATGGACCCGGCGCTCTATTCGCCGCTGCCGGATGACTGGAGCATCGGGGTCGCCGATATCGTGGAGTCGACCAAGGCCATCGCGCAAGCCCGCTACAAGGCGGTGAACATGGCGGGTGCTTCCGTCATCGCCGCCGTCACCAACGCGCTTGAGGGGCGCGAATTTCCCTTCGTGTTCGGCGGCGACGGCGCAAGCTTTGCGGTGGCGCCAGACGATGCCGAGCTTGCCCGCGAGGCTCTGGCGGCGACCGCGGTCTGGGTCAAGGAAGATCTCGACCTCCCGATGCGGGTGGCTCTGGTTCCGGTCGCGGCCATACGGGCGCAGGGGTTGGATGTGCGGGTTGCGCGCTTCGGGCCGTCGCCCAATCTTTCCTACGCGATGTTTTCCGGCGGCGGTCTTGGCTGGGCTGAAGCTGCGATGAAGCGCGGCGAGTTCGCGGTGCCGGTGGCGCCACCGGGTACACAGCCTGACCTCTCCGGGCTTTCGTGCCGGTTCGAGGAAATTCCCGCCGTGCGCGGCCTCATCCTCTCCGTGCTGGTGGTGCCGGCGAAAGGCGCCGATCCCGCCGCCTTCCGCCGGCTGATCGAGGACTTGATCGCGCTGGTCGAACGTAGTCCGGATTCGGGGCGGCCGGTGCCATCAGGCGGGCCGCCGCTGCGCTGGCCGCCGGCCGGGCTGGAATTCGAGGCGCGCGCGCAGCGCGGAGGATCCCTGCTCAGGCGGCGCGCCAGCGTTCTTGTATATACGTTGTTTGCCTATCTGGTGATGCGGTTTGACATCAAGGTCGGCGGTTTCGTGCCGAAAACCTATGTGCGGCAGGTCGTGGAGAATTCCGACTTCCGCAAATACGACGATGGATTGCGGATGGTGCTGGATTGCACGCCGGAGCTCGAGCGAACGCTCAGCGAGCGTCTCGCCGCGGCGGCGTCAGCCGGTACCACAAGATATGGGCTGCACCGGCAGGATGCCGCGATGATGACCTGCTTCACGCCGTCGGCGCTTCGCAGCGACCATGTCCATTTCATCGACGGGGCGCGGGGCGGCTATGCCGCGGCGGCGACGGCGCTGAAAGCGGCGCTGAGCTGATGCGCCTGTTGATGACCGCTCAGCGCGTGGTTCGGCTCCAGTCTTCGCCGCCGCATAACGTGCCGACGCAGCCTTCCACCCTCAACGTGGTTGGTCCCGTAACCGAGATGGTGCTTGCATAGGTCTTGCCGTCATCGGCGTTGTAGATCTGGCCGGACCATCTGCTCGCGCCCGCAGGCCGCATGCCGGAGAACAGCGTAAGCCCGATGATGGGGCGCCTTTGCAGGGCCGCGTTGGGATTCTTGTCGTCGATCTGAGGTTTCCCGGTTGCGGGATCGATCGGCTCTTTCAGCCAGACAACGACACCACAAATCCCTGCGCCGCATCGGCTGACGCGCACTTTCGCGTCACCCGCCTGAGTTAGCCAAATGCCGTCCGGTCCGCCTGCCGCCTGGACTTCCCCTGGTGCGGCGGCCCACAGCGCCGCCAAAATCGCAAAAACAACGCCAAACCTTCCAGCCATGCACCTCTCCCGGGAACCGCGCTTCAATAACAATAAATTGGATTTGTGCAATGCCATATCTGCGGTCCGACGCGGCATTTTTGCGGGCTCTGCCCACCACGATAAGTGCGCTAGCCGGAAGCTCTCGGAGATTGATAGGGGCAAGCGCGCGCAGGCGCGTAGATGGTCAGTCGTGCGTCAGAGGAAGTCCCTGTCGATGGACGTCATTGAATGACGAATGACATATGATATTTCCGGCTCGAACGGACACCGGTCTGGCCGACGCCGCGTTCACCACGGCAGGCCACACAGGTCCATGGTGCCTTGCCGCGGCGCGTGCCGCTTGAGATCGAAGACAAAAGGCGTCATTACCTCGAAGCGGATTTTTCCGCCTGGCTGTTCCGCATAGATTTCACCGGCAAAGGGGTGCCAGCCGCGCGATCGATAGAATTCGAAATTGTGGGGCTCGCAGAACAGAAGCGCAAACTGCGCGACGTCGTGATCGCGCATGGTCTGCGCGGCCGCGTTGAGCGCGATACTGGCATAGCCCAGGCGGCGGCAATCCGGGTGCGTCGCAACGCCGCCGATGCCGCCGATGTGAAGGCGGCGTCCATTCCAGGTCACGGTCCTGAAATAAATGCCGACGTGGCAGGCAAGGCCGCCTTCGGGCGCCTCGATCAGCACGCGCAGGTCCGCATGGGCCCATTCAACGAGTCCCCAGGGCAGTTTCTCGACCACTTCCTCGGGCCACACCGCGTCAAGCAGCGGTTCGGTGCGCGCCCAGGACGTGTCGCCGTTGAGAACTTCGATCTCGATGCTCATCGCATCCGCCTTGCTTTCGTTGCGCGTGACCTTCATACGCGATGCGCGTATGAAGGGTTACCGATTGCGCCGCCGCGGCCGGCATATTTTTCGAGCTCCGGCGGCTCTCCGCATTAGGTGACCGAGATCACAGATCGGGAGCGCGGCACCTTGCTGTCAGATGGCCAAATGATATGGTTTCCAGGACTTTATTCCGGGAACAATGATGCGCCGGTTCGCCACCCTCGTCGCTGTTTTGTTGGCAGGTTGCCTTGCCAATCAATCCGCGCTTGCGGAGAAGCGCGTTGCTTTCGTGGTCGGTAACTCCAACTACCAAAACGTCGTCGCGCTCGCCAATCCCGCCAACGATGCGGCGGCCATCACTGATATGTTCAAGAGGGCGGGTTTCGACGTAGTCGATTCCCGCCGCGATCTGAAAAATGCGGAAATGCGGCGTGCACTGCGCGATTTCACCGAGAAGGCGCGAGATGCTGATATCGCGGTGATCTATTATGCCGGTCACGGCATCGAGGTGGATGGCACCAACTACCTTGTGCCGATCGACGCCGCCCTTGAGCGCGACACCGACGCCTACGATGAAGCGATCTCGCTCGACAGGATTCTGCAGGCGATTGAGCCAGCCAAACAATTGCGTCTCGTGATTCTCGATGCCTGTCGGGATAACCCGTTTGCGAAGACCATGAAGCGGACGGTATCGTCCCGCGCGCTCGGCCGAGGTCTCACGGGTGTTGAGCCTACCAGACCGAATACGTTGATTGCGTTTGCGGCAAAGGGTGGATCGACCGCCGCGGATGGCGACAACACCCACAGTCCGTTCACCACGGCATTGCTGAAATATCTGGCCAGACCCGGTCTCGAGCTCGGCAAGGCGTTCCGGCTCGTGCGCGACGACGTGATGAACGCCACAGGCAACAAGCAGGAGCCCTTTGTTTACGGATCGCTCGGGGGCAACGATGTCGCGCTGGTCCCGGCACCAGCATTGCCGCCGGCACCGGGCGCTGGCAGCAATGCGGATATTCGTCGGGACTATGAACTGGCCGAGCGCGTCGGAACCAAGGAAGCCTGGGATTCCTTCGTGGCGGCCAATCCGTCAGGCTTCTACGCCGACCTTGCGAGAGCCCAGCGCAACAAGCTCGCCGCTGAAGCCGCGCGAATTGTCGCAACCGAAAAGGCCCGCGTCGCTTCCGAAGAAAGGGCAAGATTGGCAGCCGAAGGCGCCAAGGCGGCGGAGCAGACCAAAGCGACCGAGCGGGCAAAGTCGGCGGAGGAAGCAAGGCTCGCTGCGGAACAGAAGAAGAAGGTAGAAGACACCAAGCTCGCTGCCGCCGAACAGGTCAAACTCGCAGAGCAGGCGAGGATCGCCGAACAGTCCGGGCAAGGTGGAGGTGAGGCGATCACAGCCAAGTCTGCCGATCCGCAAATCGCTGCACTTGCGCCTGACGCCAAAACCGATCGGCCGGTTCCGCAGGACATTCCCCGCCTCTTGCAATCCGAGCTCAGGCGGGTCGGGTGCAAGACCGGCGAGATCGACGACGGATGGAATGCTTCGTCGCGCCGTGCGCTTGCGTCCTTCAACGACAAGGTGGGGACCAAGTTCGACGTCAAGCTCGCCAGCCTCGAGGCGCTGGATGCGGTGCGCGCCAAACAGGGGCGAGTCTGCCCGCTCGATTGCGAACGTGGGTTCCGCGCCGAGGGCGATCGTTGCGTGAAGATCACTTGCGACGATGGTTATGTCGTCGGGTCGAACGGAAGCTGTCAGAAGACCCCGGAACGCGCGCCCAGAGTGACGCAACGGGAGCATCATGCACCGCCTGCGTCCCGGCGAAAATGCTTCAGCTACAATGGCGCGTCATTCTGCGAATAGAATCTCGCGCGATGAGTTCGACCTACAGTCCGGATCACGCTTTTCAGTAAGGAATGCATTCGGTCCGGGTGATTTGCGGCTTTGAGCAATAGGCCAATCCGAAGCTGGTGGAGAAGGTGTATTGCCGCTTGCCGGGCTTCAGCCTGTTTTCGACGGTCATGGAGCAGGATTTTCCGATGACAGTCAGGTTCACGACCATGTAGTTGTTCGGAAACTCGCGGATCGCCCGAAGCGTGTGCTTGCCCGCGACGTGCAGGGAGGCCGAGCCGCCGGGCGCTTCCGTCGGCTTGTCTCCCAATTTTGCATTCAGCTGAACCCTTCCTTCGGAAGTGGATTCCATATCGAGTGTCGCATTGCGGTCCGTGGACAATACGGCCGTGCCCTCGGTATGAACAGGAAAATTGCGTATCGGCGGATTTTCGCAATTCGCGATCCCGTCGATGCTGAACTTGCCGCGGATGGCAGTCCCTGCGGCCTCAGCCGAAACGGGTATCATGAGCATCGAAACGGCAAATGCTGCAGCGGCACAGGCAAATATGATTTTCATGATTCCAACCCCGATTAAGCATTTCGTCCCAAACAGTATTTCTTGATCTAATTCCATCGAGTGGCGTTTTGCAATTGCACACACCGCTGGAAGCTGACGTTTTTCCAAATTACGGTGTTTAAGCGCGATGGAACCTTCTATAAGGGTTCTCGTTAAGCCACGTCTCCCACCATTTTCGGACATAACCCCATGACCTTCACGCTTCCCAACCTTCCCTACGCCTATGACGCGCTCGCGCCCCATATGTCGAAGGAAACGCTGGAATATCATCACGACAAGCATCATCAGGCCTATGTGACCAACGGTAACAATCTGCTGAAGGGGACCGAATTAGAGGGCAAGTCCCTGGAGGAGATCGTCAAGGGCTCGTTCGGCAAGTACGCGCCGCTCTTCAACAATGCCGGTCAGCACTACAACCACATCCATTTCTGGAAGTGGATGAAGCCCAATGGCGGCGGCAGCAAGCTGCCCGGCCGTCTGGAAAAGAAGATCAACGAGGACCTCGGCGGCCTTGAGAAGTTCAAGACCGATTTTGCCGCCGCCGGCGTCGGCCAGTTCGGCTCGGGCTGGGCCTGGCTATCGGTCAAGAGCGGCAAGCTCGAAATCTCCAAGACCCCCAACGGCGAAAACCCGCTGGTGCATGGCGCGACCCCGATCCTCGGCGTCGACGTCTGGGAGCACTCCTATTACATCGATTATCGCAATCGCCGCCCGGATTATCTGAAGGCCTTTGTCGATCATCTGGTGAACTGGGAATATGTCGACGAGTTGTTCTCCAAGGCTTGACCTGATTGGCAATCAATCCCGAAGGGGCGGCAGCATCGAGCTGCCGCCTTTTTCATTTGCATTGCCGCTTTGTGGTGCTTGCGGCGTCCGCATGCTTGCGGCAAAACCGGCCGTGCCGGTGGCCTCGTTCGGGGAAATAGCTAAGATGCATTATCTTCTGGTTTTTATCGGTGGCGGTCTTGGTTCGACGTTGCGCCATTTGGTCAACATCACCTGCCCGCGCTACCTCGGAACACATTTTCCGTATCACACCTTCATCATCAACATCACCGGCTCGATCATCATGGGGCTGATTGCGGGCTATCTCGCGTTCAAGGGCGACGCCTCGCAGTCCTGGCGGCTGTTCCTGATGACCGGCATTCTCGGCGGCTACACGACCTTCTCGGCGTTCTCGCTGGATTCGGCGCTGCTCTACGAGCGGGGCGAAATCGGGCTCTCGCTGCTCTACGTGCTGGGATCGGTCCTGCTTTCGATTCTTGGCCTGTTTGCGGGCCTCTCGCTCATTCGTCACCTGACATGAACCGTTTCGCCCCCGGCCTATTACTTTGTCGGAACGCCCCTTGAAAGATCCGGCGCTCGACGATGACGCCGCCGAGGCCGATGGCGAGCCGCGTCCGGGCCATATCCGAAAGCCGATCGGCTGGTCGATGATCGTGATTATCGTGCTGGTCGCGGTCAGCGCGTTTCTGGTCTATCGGCGCGACGGTGTCGATGGCGTCACCTCGATCCTGACCCACGATCTTGCGCTGTTCGGTGGAATCCTGCCGCGCGTGCTGGCCGGCTGCCTGCTCGGCGCGTTCATCGCGGAGCTATTGCCGCATGAGAAGGTGTCGCAGTCGCTCGGTCCACGCTCGGGCCTGAAGGGATTGCTGATCGGAACGGCCTTTGGGGTGATCATTCCAGGCGGGCCGTTCACCGCCTATCCGGTGGCGAGTGCGCTGCTCTCGGTCGGCGCCGATTTC
>Ga0210390_10002501_pt1 | contig 16281 bp, 12 predicted proteins | sample IncBWH11OmetaG_FD_161050 | JGI IMG/M metagenome (GOLD analysis project Ga0210390, IMG submission 161050) | Forest soil microbial communities from Barre Woods Harvard Forest LTER site, Petersham, Massachusetts, United States - Inc-BW-H-11-O ... | reverse complement strand
GCACCGTGAATTGGGGCGCCGACACCTGGGATGCATGCAATCAGTTCGTATCTGAAGCGACATCGGGTGGTTTGGCAACCCTCGTCGTCTTTATAGCGATCTTGTCGCGTGTTTTCGGCATGATTGGGGCAGCTAGGAAGCGTGTTGAGGGTAGCCGCAGGCAAGAATGGTTTTTCTGGTGTCTGGGTGCAGTTCTCTTCGCACATGTCATGGGTTTTTGGGGCATCGACTATTTCGATATTATACGTACTTGGTGGTACATCTTCCTAGCCATGATCCCCGCTGCTACCATGGCTGCCCGAGCGTCAATTGCAGAACGGTCGCAACCAGAATTAGTGTCGGACGCAGTTGCCGTCGCGTACGTGGGGCAAGCTGCAGTTGCTGACGCTGTGGACGCGCGGGTGCTGAGCCCATCGGTTTCGAGCAGGCTCTTTGGCTAGCGCGACAACAGCATTCCCTCTCAGGTGCTGCGAACAAGGCAAAAAACTATGAAACTATCAATTGTGATCATTTGCTGGAATGACTGGAAGGTCATTGAGAACTGTCTGCGCTCGATCTCTGACGGCACACACAAGATCGGTTACGAGGTGATCGTCTCCGACAACGGTTCAACGGATGGGTCTGTAGAGAAGATTCGCGCGCAGTTTCCTGCAGTCCGTGTGGTGGAGAATCGGGCAAACCTCGGCTTCGCCAAAGGAAACAACGCCGGCATCCGCGAAGCCTGTGGAGAATATGTCCTCATTCTGAATCCGGATACGATCATTCATGACGGCTCACTCGATCGCTGGATCGAGTTTGCTGATCAGCATTCTGAAGCTGGCGCTTTTGGATGCCGGGTGCACAATCCGGACGGCACCTACCAACGGTCGGCGCGTCCGTTTCCCACAATCTCGCGTTATCTTGTGTCGGCCCTTGGCCTACGATTTCTCGGCCATCTGAAGCACCCCGTTTTGTCGGACGAGTACGAAGGGTGGAAAGGAGACACGGAGCGGGATGTGGACTGGCAGTCGGGCTGCTGCGTCATGTTGCGCGGAGATCTGCTCAAGAAGCTGGGCGGGTTTGATGAGCAATTTTTCTATCAGTTCGAGGAAGTGGATTTATGCCGGCGCGTGTGGGGCGCGGGCTTCCAAATCCGCTTCACACCCGAAGTCTCCATCACACACCTTGGCGGTCAATCGGTCGGTCGTTTTCCAGTGCGGTTTGCCATTGAAGTTTGCAGAAACGGCTATCGTTATTTCTATAAACATTACGGGAGCAAGGGCGCGCAGCAATATCGCCATGTCGTGCTGACAAAGTTCCGTATCCGACAAGCAGGTTACGGCTTGGTGAATCTAGTCCGGCCCAACGACGCGGCCAAGGGACGGCTCGAAATGTATCGCGCGACGGTGCGCTGGAACAAGCAACTGGATCCGATCCAGTTCGTCGAGCACGGGATTGAGCAGCCAGTTGAGCAGATCCCAGTACAAACCACGTGAAAGTATCTCGATCGCCCTCCCAAGTCCAGCTCTTTAAGGAGAAACGCTTATGAAAAATAGACCGACATCTTTGGTAACTGGCGGAGCCGGCTTTATGGGGTCCCACGTCGCGGATCACCTACTTGCCTCGGGACACGACGTTGTTGTTCTCGACGACTTAAGCGGGGGCTTTAGGGAAAACGTCCCCGCAGAGGCCACCTTCGTTCATGGATCGATTACGGATCACGAGTTGATCAATCGCCTCTTCGACCGACACGACTTTGATTACGTTTACCATCTGGCGGCCTACGCCGCCGAGGGATTGAGCCATTTCATCAAGAGATTCAACTACAACAACAATCTGGTTGGCTCGGTGAATCTGATCAACGCCTCTATAAATCACCAAGTGAAATGCTTCGTATTCACGTCGTCGATCGCTGTCTATGGAGCGGGGCAAAGTCCAATGTCCGAAGACATGATCCCGGTTCCTGAAGATTCCTATGGAATTTCCAAACTGGCAGTGGAACAAGAGCTGCGTGTAAGCCACGAGATGTTTGGGCTCGATTATGTCGTATTTCGTCCCCACAACGTCTACGGAGAGCGGCAGAACATTGGCGACCGGTACCGTAACGTTGTTGGAATCTTCATGAACCAGCTTCTGCGCGGAGAGCCCATGACGATTTTTGGCGACGGCACACAGCAACGCGCGTTCACGCACATTGACGATGTAGCACCGATTATTGCTTCGTCAGTGGATTTTCCAGAGGCCCGGAACCAGATTTTCAACGTCGGCGCCGACGTCCCTCATACAGTAAACGAACTCGCGGAAGTAGTCGCTGACGCAATCGGCAAACCCTGCGAGATCAATCACCTTGATGCACGCAACGAAGTCAAAATTGCGTTTTCTGACCACTCAAAAGCGGAGCGAATATTCGGCAAACGTGCGAAGACAGCTCTGCCTGAAGGCGTCCGTGCAATGGCGGCGTGGGTTCGCGAGCATGGCGCACGCGAGAGCAACATTTTCGAAGGCATCGAAGTTCTGCGAAACATGCCGCCGAGTTGGGCCAAGGTGGCTTCGGTAAAAGTCTAACCAATGCCAGCCGAAACCGATTATTACCAGCGTCCAGAAAATGAAAATCCACAGCATTAAATACGTTGTCATCACCCCGGTCCGGGATGAGGAAGAGCACATCCAATCGACCATTAAGAGCATGCTTCACCAGACAGTCCTGCCGCACGTATGGGTGATCGTAGACGACGGCTCGAAAGACGGTACCGGCAGGATCATTGACGATTACGCCAGTCGTTACCCGTGGATTAAGGCTGTTCACCGCAAGGACCGAGGCTTTCGAAAGGCGGGTGGTGGAGTTGTGGACGCGTTCAACGATGGCTATCGCACGCTGACCTGCAGCGATTGGGATTTCATGACCAAATTCGACGGCGATCTTGCTTTCGATCCAGACTATTTCGAGAAGTGCTTCGATGAGTTTGCTCGTGATGAAAAGCTAGGTGTCGGGGGGGGAGTGATTTGCTACGTTGAAGACGGCAAGAAGCGATTCGAGGAGGCACCGGCATTTCACGTCAGAGGCGCGACCAAGATCTACCGAAAGGCCTGCTGGGATGGCATCGGCGGATTTCTAGCGGCACCTGGTTGGGACACGATGGACGAAGTGAAAGCCAACAGCCTGGGATGGGCTACACGGAGTTTCCCACAGTTACACCTCGTTCATCACAGAGATACCGGATCAGCGGATGGACTCTGGCCGACTTTGGTCAAATACGGCCGCGCGAACTACATCTGTGGCTACCACCCTTTGTTCATGCTGAGCAAATGCATTGTGCGTTTCTTTCGCAAGCCCTACGTCGTCGGTTCGATCGGGTTGATGTACGGATTTGTCTCTGGATATCTGACCAATGTCCCGCAGGTCGATGATCGCGAAGCCATTGCATATCTCCGCCGGCAGCAAATGAGCCGGTTGCTCCACAGAGAAACGATTTGGAGATAGGTACTCGCTTAACGCTTCAAGCAAGAAACAAATCGCACGAGACATTAGCAGTAAACTGTTTTCGGAAACGAGATTAATGTGTGCGGAATCTGCGGAAAACTTAACTTCGATCAACAGCGAAGCATCGCTCCCACCGTCTTGAAGGGGATGGCGGATGCCATCGCCCATCGCGGGCCCGACGACGAAGGTTACTACATCTCGGGTCCGGTAGGCTTCGGTTTCCGTCGGCTGTCAATCATCGATCTCAACACCGGTCACCAACCCATCTCAAATGAAAATGGTTCAGTTTGGATCGTGTTTAACGGGGAAATTTATAACTACCAAGCCTTGAGGCAGCAACTTCAAGGCAAGGGACATGTCTTTCGTACTCAGACGGATACGGAAGTCATTGTCCACCTCTACGAAGAGTTCGGAAAGAGTTGCGTCGAACATCTTCGAGGCATGTTTGCCTTTGCAATCTGGGATGATCGGCAGAAAACTCTTTTTTTGGCCCGGGACCGCGTGGGCATCAAGCCGCTTTATTACTGGGTGAGTGATAAATCTGTGATCTTCGGCTCGGAGATCAAAGCCATATTGGCCGATCCGGAGGTTACGCCGGAGATCCTGCCCGCGATGATTGATCGTTTCCTCACCTTTTATTACGTCCCGGGCGAGGAAACATTACTGCGGAACATCCACAAGCTCGCGCCCGGAAGCTACATGGTTGTCAAGAACGGCCAAGTTCGAATCAAGTCATATTGGGATCTACACTTCTCGGCGGTTCAGCAAACCATCGAAGACGCGGAAGAAAAACTCCTCGCGCTGCTGGAAGAGTCAGTGCAGTTGCACATGATTGCGGACGTGCCAGTAGGGTTGCTTTTAAGTGGCGGTGTCGATTCTACTGCGATGCTCGATTTCGCGGTGGGAAAGACAAATCACGCGCTCAGTAGCTTCACGCTTGGCTTTGCCGAACCGGGTCTTGCTGATGAAAGGCCCTATGCCAGATTGGCGGCACGCCAGTACGGAACCCATCATCACGAAACCACTATCACCGCCCAGGAGTTTGCTGACTTCCTGCCAAAGTTTGCGTGGTACATGGAAGAACCGGTTTGCGAACCCCAAGCGGTTGCTTTGTACTACGTGTCGAGACTTGCGAAAGACTATGTAAAAGTATTGATTTCGGGCGAAGGTGGAGACGAGGCATTTGCAGGTTACCAGACTTATCGAGGCGTTCTCTGGCTCGAGCGCCTCAAGAGTCTTCTGCACCCGTTGAATGGAGTTTTGTCGTCAGGCCTCGCCGGGGCGAATCGAGTTCTCGGTTCGCACCGTATCGCAAAATATGCGCCTTTGATGCAGCTTCCGTTTGAGGATTACTACTACAGCCGCACCTCCAGCCCCTTCCATTACTTCAACGATCAGGCAAGCGAGTTATATTCCAAGGCTTTTGCAGCTTCGACCGATAAAAACTACTCGCGGGCGGCCGTGACCAGATATCTGGGTAATCATGCCGGAAGCGGCAAAATCAACAAGATGCTTTATGTCGATACAAAGACTTCTCTTCCTGACGACCTGCTGCTGAAAGCAGACAAAATGACGATGGCCAATTCCATCGAGCTTCGGGTTCCTTTTCTGGACCACAAGATTTTGGAGTTTGCAGCATCTCTGCCAGAAAATTTCAAAGTCCGTGGCTTCACCACGAAATTCATCGCCAAGAGAGCTCTACGACATCGTCTTCCCCGCGAGATTCTGGAGCGCAGAAAAGCGGGCTTTCCTGTTCCGTATGAGGCTTGGTTCAGAAAGGAATTGAAGGGCTGGATCAGCGGAATTCTGCTGGACCATGAGACGCTTTCGCGAGGCTATTTCAATCGTGTTTGTATCGAGAAGATGATCTCTGACAATTCCAGCTCACACCGCTTGTCTCGGGAGCTTTTTTCTCTCGTCGCCCTGGAATTGTGGCACAGGGCATTTCTTGAAGGCAAAAAAGCCGACCCGCAGATCGCGCCCGACTCTTCCCTGGTTGCCACGAATCAGGGGTGAGAGAACTAAGAAATCGACTTCGAACACGCACATGTACGAAACAGAGGCAAATCACAAAATCGAGCCAAGCAGCCAGATTCCATCGGAAGTGGTCTCCGCTCTGGCTGAATTGAAAGGAAAGATCCCGGCACGAACGGTTCTCCCGTGGAGCGAACACTGCACCGAGTGTGTTTGGCCCACCTGCTACTCGACTTGCGATCTGTACAGTCCGCGGGAAGATGGTAGATGCCGAAGATTCTCCGATGGCATGGTCAGAGTGGACTGCCCCGCGGCGTTCAATTCGTATCTGTTGAAGATTCGCTTTAAACGTTGGGGAAAACTGTGGGCGCCAGGAAATGTGCGGCTACAGTCGAGCGAACAGGCCGAACGGCAGGAGCGAAGGGATTACAGCATCGGCACGGTTTTGTACCAGTTGCCCGTGCCGTCGAGCATAAAGAGAGCAGTGACGGGCAAAAGGTACAGTTTCAAAAAAAGAGTGGCGAGCCGGCCCGCCGAAGGTCAGGATCACGCGACCTCATTTCTGCTCGAGTGTTACAACCCGCAGTCGTACAGGATTCCGCTTTCCCTGACCATCAGAGCTGTCGATGAAGAGGTGAGAATGCCCTTCCAGAAGCTTTTTGACGTCACGCCTGGTTTTCATCGAATCCGCGTCCCCATGGACGAGATTAAGAGAGTGTTTGACGTCCGAGTTCCATTCACCATCGAACTCATCCCGAACGACGTCGAAGACGGCACTACACTCTATTTTGGCCTGATGGAGTTCGTTCAGGAAGTGGAGCAGGCGGCGGAGAAGACCAAGAAGATCAAGTGCGTGGTATGGGATCTGGACAATACGTTGTGGGACGGCGTTTTGGTCGAGGATGGCCCTGAGAAATTAAAGTTACGAACGGAAATTACACAGACGATTCGGATCTTGGACGATCGTGGAATCCTGCATTCCATCGCCAGCAAGAACAACCGCGATGAAGCGATGAGAGTTCTTAAGCAATTCCAGATTGATGAATACTTTCTTTGCCCTCAGATTTCGTGGCAACCGAAGAGCGAGAGCATTCGCACGATCGCTCAGCAACTCAACATTAGCGTTGATTCTCTTCTGTTTGTCGACGATTCGCAATTCGAACTGGAACAGGTCCAAGCCGCCTGCCCTGGAGTCCGGGTTCTCAACGCGCTGCAATACCGAACTCTGGCCGAAATGAAAGAGTGTCAGGTCCCCGTCACGGCCGAGAGCAAAGAACGGCGGAAAATGTATCAGGTGGAAGCAAAGCGGCAGGATCTGGCTGCCGAATTCAAGAGTGATTACCTGGCATTCTTGCGCGACTGCCAAATCCTGTTGTCGATTCGGCCCATGACGGAGGAGAACATCGAGCGCGTTCACGAATTAACGCAACGGACAAACCAGATGAACTTCTCGGGGAGCCGCTACGATCGAGACGTCTTGAAAACGGTTTTGGCAACATCACACCTCGACACTTATGTGCTGAGTTGTCAAGATCGGTTTGGCTCATACGGCGTGGTCGGTTTCAGCATCGTGGACAGCCGAGAGCCGCGAATGACGGATCTCATGTTCAGTTGCCGAGTTCAATCGAAGCGGGTTGAGCACGCATTTCTCGCCTATATCATGCGGACCTACATTAGAGAATCGGGCAAGGATTTCTGGGCGAACTATCGGAAGACTCCGAGGAATGCGCCATCCGGCAAAGTATTCGCTGACCTGGGTATGGAAGAGGTCGGCACCGCCGACGGTGTCACATCGTTGGTATTTCCGAAAGACCGTGAAGTGCCTGAAGATGGTTTGATTCGCATTGTGGCTCAGCCACAGGCCGTGTTCACCGCCTGAATCGTGAGTATCCGTTCCCAACTCGGGTCGTTGCGCCGGCAGGTGATCTCCTGTGTCTCCTCGCGCCGGGTGCCGTTGGGCAATCGCGGCCCGGTCGTATCGTTCTGCTTCGACGATTTCCCCCGAACAGCCCTTACGACCGGCGGGCGAGTTCTTAAGAGCCTCGGAGTTGCAGGGTCATATTACGTTGCCGCAGGTCTGATGAATAAGGTGAACGAGCTTGGGGAACAGTTCCATCGTGAAGATCTGGACGCTGCCTTAGCTGACGGTCATGAATTAGGAAGCCATACGTTTAGCCACGTATCCTGCAGGTCGGTGTCAGCCTCGACATTTCTAGCGGATGTACAAAAGGGTAGGCAGGCGATAGAACAGCTAACAGGCAAATCCGATTCCGGCAACTTCGCGTTTCCATTTGGCGACTTGACTCTGGAGGCCAAAAGATTAGTGAGTGCCGACACGGTCAGCTGCAGAAGCACCTGGAAGGGCATCAATGGACCGGATGTTGATCTGAACTTGCTTCGGGCGAATAGCCTATACGGCGGCCGCGACCAATGCGTCATGACGCAGAAGCTGATTCGGGAGAACGAGCGGAAGAAGGGTTGGCTGATTTTCTATTCGCACGATGTGCAGGAGACTCCGTCACGATTTGGTTGTACCCCAGCACTCCTCGAGTTCGCGGTTTCGTGCGCTTTGCAAACCAGCACCCGCGTTCTGACCGTCTCGGAGGTCGTGGCGAACCTTGCATGTCTGCGCGATCATGCTTCTGCAAAAGCTGCACTTCCCCTCGAACGAGGGAAGGGTTTGGTGCTGGATAAGGAGTCGCGGCATTAACCAAGAATGACCCGGAATAACTGGAGTTCACCGACTGGCGCGGCCGCGATCTTGAGCCCCGATCGAACATCGCGAGTCTCAGACAAAACGAAGGAAGCTTCCGCTCTTTGCTATGAAATTGATCCACTCGGCGATGAGCGTTGGGCAGGTCTGGTTGAGAGGCATCCCCGAGCGTCGGTCTTTCACGGCGCCAACTGGCTGCGCGCGCTACGCGCGGTGTACGGTTACAAACCCGTCGTTGTGACCACCTGCCCCCCCGAAGCACCCCTGACAAATGGTCTCGTTTTCTGCCGCATCAACAGTTGGTTAACCGGTCGGCGCTTTGTGTCGTTGCCATTTTCGGACCATTGTGAGCCATTGATCGATCGTCGGGATGAGCTCGATGAGATGTTGTTGCACACGAAGCGATACATCGGCAAGGATAGATGGAAATATATAGAACTTCGACCCCTTACTCTTGAACCGGGCAGTCGCACGGAGTTCGGGCGCCTTGTCACGTATCGCTTTCACAGCTTGGATCTAGGCCTCAGCTCCGAGAAACTGTTTCGTAACTTCCACAAAGATTGCGTTCAAAGAAAAATCCGACGCGCCGAGCGTGAGAAGCTGAAATACGAGGAAGGAACGTCAGAGAATCTATTGCAGCAGTTCTATCAACTTCTAGTGATGACTCGCCGCCGGCAGTACTTGCCACCCCAGCCGCTGGCCTGGTTTAGAGGCTTGATTGCCACATTCGGAACCGATCTCAAGATTCGTGTTGCATCCAAGGATGGCTCAGCTGTTGCCAGCATCCTGACGCTCTCGCACAGGAAATCGATGGTTTACAAGTACGGCTGCAGCGATGCGGCATTTAATAACCTTGGGGGAACCGCGCTTCTGTTCTGGAAGGCCATACAAGAGGCCAAGGAGGGCGGCTTCGAGAACCTTGAGATGGGACGGTCTGATACCGATAACCGCGGCCTTATTGCTTTCAAGGAACATTGGGGGGCAACTGCGACATCGATAAACTACTGGACTTACCCAAAGCGGTCCGAAAGGCATTCAGCCGGCTGGCAAAGGATTCTGGTCGAGCGACTTGTTCCAGTTGCGCCAGATCTGGCACTCAAAACAGCCGGCCGACTTCTGTACAGGCACATCGGATAGAGAAGCGGACCCTACCAAGGATTCCCAATCATGTTAGCAAACAGAATTTATTACTTTCTCAAACCTGTCATACCCTGGCGGCTGCGTGTCGCGTTGCGGCGATGGCGGGCCGATCGGCGCCGTAAAGACTTTGCAGACGTGTGGCCGATCGATCCGAGAGCAAGCGCTGCTCCTCCCGGGTGGCCGGGCTGGCCAGACGGCAAACGCTTCGCGCTGGTTCTTACCCATGACGTCGAGGGCAATCGAGGAGTGTCACGCGTAGAGCAGTTGATGAATCTAGAGTTGAAGCACGGATTCCACTCGTGCTTCAACTTTGTACCCGAGGGCGAGTACCGTGTTTCCGACGCCTTGCGGGAGGTGCTGAATCGCTTTGGATTCGAGGTTGGGATCCACGGTCTGGAGCATGATGGAAAACTCTATAGCTCCAAAGCGACTTTCGCTGCGAAGGCCTCCCGGATCCGGGAATATGGGCGACAGTGGAATGCCTCTGGTTTTCGTTCTCCGCTCATGCAGCACAAGTTGGGATGGCTGCACGCGCTGGGGGTCGAGTATGACGCCTCTACCTTTGATACTGATCCTTTTGAGCCGGAACCAGATGGCATGGGAACCATTTTCCCCTTTTGGATACCGGGTCCAGAGGGCGGTGGCTATGTGGAACTTCCGTACACGCTGGTGCAGGATTTCAATCTTTTCGAGGTCCTTCGCGAACAGAGTATTGACATCTGGAAGCGGAAGGTTGATTGGATTGTAGCGCATGGTGGCATGGTCTTACTGAACACCCATCCGGACTACACGTGCTTCAGCGGCAAACCAGGTCGGGACGAATTTCCTGTGGCTCGCTATGAAGAGCTTCTTCGCTATGTGAAAGAGAAGTATGATGGCCTATATTGGGCCGCGTTGCCGCGAGAAGTTGCCCAGTATTACCGTGATCGGGTGCCACTTTCTGTGCGGAATACGCGCAGAAAGATATGCATGGTGGGTTATACCCGGTACGAGGCTGACAATCGGGTTCGTCGTTATGCAGAAACGCTGGCGAAACGCGGCGACCATGTCGATGTAATAGCGATAAGTCAATCAGACTTCAGCCAGCCGGTGCAGGAGATCAATGGTGTTACCGTTTATCGCGTTCAACACCGTGAGCATAACGAACGCAGTAAGTGGACCTATGCAAGTCGACTGTTGCGCTTCCTGTTCAGATCGTCGGTCGCACTGGTTAGACTGCATAAAGCCAATCGGTATGACGTTGTCCACATTCATAACATGCCGGATTTCCTCGTGTTTGCGGCGTGGTACCCGAAGTTGACTGGGGCGAAGCTGATTCTTGACATTCACGACGTGGTCCCGGAGTTATTTGCCACCAAGTTTCACACGAAATTCAAGTCAGCCTATGTCGGGTTGTTGACTGCACTGGAAAGGATCTCGGCGAGGTTCGTCGATCACGTGATTGTGTCGAACCACCTTTGGTATGACACCGTGGTTGCTCGCTCGGCTCCGGAGGGGAAGTGCTCCGTCTTTATCAATCATGTCGATCCGGAGATGTTTTCCCGCCATGAAAAAACCAGAACTGACGGGAAATTCATCATTTTGTTTCCGGGTAGTCTTCAGTGGCACCAGGGACTTGACATTGCGATCAAGGCGTTTGTTCATGTGAAGAGCGAAGTCGCGAACGCGGAGTTCCATATTTACTGTGGGGTGGGCGGCGATCAGCAAAGCGAGTTGCGACAGTTGGTGAAGCAGCTTGGTCTTGAAAAGAGCGTCAAATTCAATAGCGGCGTCGCTCTCGATCAAATGGCGCAAGTGATTGCCAACGCGGATCTCGGTGTCGTACCCAAGCGGGCGGACTCATTCGGGAACGAAGCCTACAGCACAAAAATCATGGAATTCATGTCTCAAGGCGTGCCTGTAGTAGTCTCTCGAACCAAAATTGACAGTTATTATTTCGAGGAGGGTGTTGTTCATTTCTTCGAATCCGGCAACAGTAAAGCGATGGCGAAAGCCATGCTGGATGTGATTTACAACAAGGACTTGCGGGACTCTCTTGTTGCGCGCGGCTATGAATATGCCGAGCAGAACGGTTGGAAGCGAAAAAAGAAGGAGTATCTGGATCTGATCGATCTCCTTTCGACGGAGCGCTTCGACGACCTACAACAGCCTTTCGGTACGGTACCTGCGTCGCCGTTGCAGATTCAACAGCTCAGGGGCGCAGATACTCCGATAGAAGACGTGAACGAGCAGCCACTCCCAACAGACGATTCACAGCTTGCCGCTGTTGAAGAACAGGTAGCCGTCAAAACACAGTGGGCTACAAAGCACTGAGATACCGCACTGAGCGACGCGCGGCGCGATGTTCTGCGAATCAATAAAGGGAAAAGGCTTGAACCACAAATCATCAGATTGCAATATAACCGTCGTTGGAGCAGGTCCTTATGGACTTTCCTCAGCGGCATACCTGCGAGAAGCGGGCATTGAAACGCGGGTTTTCGGGGAACCGATGTCATTCTGGGAGAACCAGATGCCTGCCGGCATGTGTCTGCGGTCAAATTGGGGGGCTTCGCATATTGCGGACCCCAAGCGGGCACTCACACTCGACGAATTTGTTCGCCAAAAGGGCAATCACATATCGAAGCCTATTCCACTCAGTCGCTTTGTTGATTACGGACGGTGGTATCAGAGCCAGGCAGTCCCGGATCTGGATAAGCGCAAGGTGCGTAGTATCGAGACCGATGCTCGCGGGTTCAAGGTTTCGATGTCGGATGGCGAGGAGTTCGCTTCGCGGCGGATCGTGGTGGCGGGCGGAATCGGTCCGTTTGCGAGCAAGCCGGCAGAGTTCGCCGCCATTCCCTCTGATCTGGCTTCGCATACGAGCGAGCACAAGGATCTCGGGAAGTTCAAGGGCCAGCGGGTGGTAGTGATCGGCGCCGGGCAGAGCGCTCTGGAGTCTGCTGCATTATTTAAGGAGCTCGGTATTCCGGTCGAGGTAATCGCGCGCACGAATCATCTGAATTGGGTAGGGCTGCATGCGCGATTGCATCATCTGGGTCTGATTTCCAGAATGATGTATTCGAATCGCGACGTCGGTCCGGCCGGGATTAGCCGTCTTGTCGCTGCGCCGCATCTGTTCCGTCGTTTCCCACGCGTTTTCCAGGATCGCACTGCATACCGCGCGATCCGGCCCGCGGGCGCCGGTTGGCTTGCACCACGAATCGTTGGAATACCCATCACACTTGGGCGCAAGGTGATTTCTGCGAAGGTTGCAGGCAGCCAGCTACGCCTTCAATTGGACGACAGATCAGAGCGGCTCGTCGATCATGCGCTGCTCGCGACCGGATTCCGAGTCGACGTCTCGCGATATCCTTTCCTGTCTCCGTTATTGTCGAAACAAGTGAAAACGGTGAACGGCTACCCCGTTCTTCAGCGAGGCCTTGAGTCGTCGGTTCCCGGATTGCACTTCGTTGGCAAGCCTGCGGCCTGGAGCTTCGGGCCGCTGCTCGGTTTCGTCTCGGGAGCCGAGTTCGCCTCCAACGAATTGATTCGCTCCATCACTCGCAATCACGGAAGCAACTGACGCAATGAATGCCCTCACCCAGGCCGTCCCGGAGCCCAGCACCGTGAAGTCTGGCGACCGCAACGTGGGGGCGGTGGTCATTGGCGGGGACTACCAGGGGCTGGGAATTGTTCGCAGCCTTGGCCGGCAGGGTGTGTCGGTGTGTGTTGTGGATGATGAACTTTCGATCTCCCGGTATTCGCGCTACTGCACGAAATTCGTGAAGCTCGCGAATCTGCACGATGAACGGGTTGCAATAGATAGTTTGCTGGATCTGGGCAGGCGGCTGGGTTTGGATGGCTGGGTCCTTTATCCGACTCGAGAGGAACTCGTTGCGGGTTTGTCGCGCCATCGTTCAGAACTCAGCGAAGTCTTTCGAGTTCCGACCCCTGATTGGGAAAGCGTGAAGTGGGCCTGGGACAAGAGGAACACTTATCGACTTGCACAGAGGCTGGAAATTCCGATCCCCGCCACGCGCTATCCTGAGAATCTCGACCAATTGGCTCAGCTCGATAACGCCACGCCGCCATTTGCGCTGAAGCCTGCGATCAAGGAGCACTTCTTTTACGCTACCAAGGCCAAGGCATGGCGGGCGAACAGCCATGCTGAGTTAAGAACGCTCTTTCAAAAGGCATCTGATCTGGCCGGTGACGGAGAGATCATGGTGCAAGAGTTCATCCCCGGAGGCGGTTCGCAACAGTTCTCTTATTGCGCGTTTTTCCGTGACGGGGAAGCGGTCGGCAAGATGGTTGTGCGTCGTACCCGGCAACACCCTCTTGAGTTTGGCCGAGCCAGCACTTATGTTGAGACCGTCGACATTCCGGTGCTCGAGGAGCTTTCCGAGCGATTCTTGCGCGAGATCGATTACTACGGCCTGGTTGAACTGGAGTACAAACTCGATCCGCGGGATTCCCAATACAAGCTGCTCGACGTAAATGCCCGAACATGGGGGTATCACAGTCTGGGAGCCCGGGCCGGCGTGGACTTCAGCTACATGCTCTACGCGGATCAAGTCGGCCTGCAGGTGCCGATTTGCAAAGGCTGCGCGGGACTGGCGTGGGTACGCTCGACCACGGACCTTCCCGCTGCGTTGATGGGTATTATCAGCGGAGATACCGATTGGAAGAGCTATCTCCGTTCGTTGATAAACTGCAATACGGAGGCAGTGTTCAGTAGCGCAGATCCCCTTCCAGGTCTGGCCGAAGTCGCCCTCATTCCATATTTGGCTATTAAGAGAGGTTTCTGAGCGAATGATTCACGTCGGTCGCACGGTAAATACCGGTAGATAAAGGAGTTCAACGCCATGACTGCCCTCCCCCTTCGGCAAAACGATGATGGGATTCTTCGTCCGCTGGTCAGCGTCGACTCGGAAAGCGCTATTTACCGAGACGGTAGCTACCTGAAAAATAATCCCTCCTGGCACATCGAGGAATCCCCTTTCAAGGTGCGACAAATCCAACGGATGATACGGCGGCAGAAGCTGGCGCCGAAGACCGTGTGCGACGTAGGTTGCGGTGCAGGCCTGGTGCTGGCGGAACTGCAACCGCATTTTCCCTCTGATTGTGTTTGCTGGGGATACGATGTGTCTCCCGATGCGCTTGCCATGTCTGCGGGTCGCGCCAGCGACAAGCTGCGCTTTCGTATGCGCGACATACGAAAAGACCAGTGCGACACCTATTTCGATTTGCTGCTAATGCTTGACGTCTTTGAGCATGTTGAAGATTATATGGGACTGGTGAGGTCCGTTCGGTCGAAAGCCAAGCAAAAGCTGTTTCATATTCCGCTGGATCTTTCGGTGCAGGCAGTTCTGCGTAGGAACGGTCTCCTCCTTCGCCGCGATCATCACGCGCATCTGCATTATTTCACGCGGGAAACTGCCCTGCGCACCCTGACCGACGTCGGTTACACAATCGTCGACTATTTCTATACTCCGCGATGCATCGAGCTGGGAGATTTGTTTATCCAGAAGATGGCCAGGATTCCGCGGCAACTGAGTTTTGCCCTGGCGCCAGACTTGACCGTGCGTGTGCTGGGCGGGTACAGCTTGCTGGTTCTGGCTGAATAAGTGATACTCCTGCGAGCAGCTTGTGCTCTCGTTCTGCTGTGCATCCTCGTAGCGGGGCTGTGGCCCTTTCATGCTCCCAGAAACGAAGTGCGGTGGTTGAACTCGAACAGCGGCATCCTCTTCGGGAAGTACGGCAGCGTTGTGAGTGCGGGGTCGTTCAAATCCGACCCACGGCGGTCGGACAGTTCTTGGAGTCTTGAGATCTGGCTGGAACCCAAACGAGTTCACGCCTCGGGCACGATCCTTGCGTTTTATCAGCCGGAGCGCCAGGTCGCCGCTTTCGCACTGCGTCAATCGCTTGGCGATCTGGAACTCCTGCGTGCCGGTCAGAAGAAATTAGGCCAGTCCGGGAAAACGTATGTCGATGACATTTTCAGCCATCAAAAGCCGGTGCTGGTTGCTATCACCTCAGGTCCTTATGGAACGACTGTATTTGTGGATGGTGAACCTTCGAGAAAGTTCGAAAATCTCAAGGTTTCAAGTCGGGACCTGACAGGTCGATTGATCATTGGGAACTCTCCGGTTACAACCGATGAATGGTCGGGTCAGTTGAAGGGGCTTGCAATCTACGACCGCGAACTGACGGCCGACGAGGTTTCGCAGCACGTCGCCCGGTGGAAGAACAGCGCTCAACCGGACGTTGCCAAAAGCGGGAGTGCAATTGCGCGGTATCTCTTCAATGAAGGGGCGGGGACGATTGTCCACAACCAGATGGATTCGGCGACTGACCTTCTCATTCCCGAACGCTTTTTTGTATTGCATGCGCAGTTTCTTGAGCGCCCGTGGGATGAATTTCGTCCAGACCGGAACTACTGGAAAGATGTAGGCATCAATGTCGCCGGATTCCTTCCCCTCGGCTTCTTCTTCTGTGCCTATTTCTCGCACCTCCCAAAGGTCCAACATCCTGCGGCTCTCACGATCGCCCTTGGATTCGCGGTTAGTTTTACCGTCGAAATCTTGCAGGCGTTTCTTCCAACTCGAGACTCAGGAATGACCGACCTCATAACCAACACGCTCGGAACTGCTCTCGGCGCGATGGTTGCGGCCATCTCGGTGCCCTATTCTCGTGCGCGTGAAACGCAACGGACCCACTCACTGGCATGAAGAGGATCCCGCAACTGGACGCGGTGCGCGGCATCGCAGTTCTTCTGGTGTTGTTGCACAATACCGACGTTTACCCGTCCCTGCATTTAGGGTTGATCGCGGACAATGGTTGGATGGGAGTCGATCTTTTCTTTGTGTTGTCGGGATTTCTGATCACTGGAATCCTGCTCGACACGAAGCAATCGGGGCGCTATTTCGAGAATTTCTATGCCCGGCGTTGTCTCCGAATCTGGCCGCTTTATTATTCGGCGCTGCTTTTCATGCTTGTCATCGTGCCGCTGTTC
>Ga0210390_10002500_pt1 | contig 16288 bp, 14 predicted proteins | sample IncBWH11OmetaG_FD_161050 | JGI IMG/M metagenome (GOLD analysis project Ga0210390, IMG submission 161050) | Forest soil microbial communities from Barre Woods Harvard Forest LTER site, Petersham, Massachusetts, United States - Inc-BW-H-11-O ... | reverse complement strand
GACCCCGGCGGCCAGCGCGGTGCATGTCCCGGGTTTTGCCGTTTCGCTGGTCGGCAAGTATCTCTGTTACGCCATCCTGGCTCTCGCCATCGATTTGGTATGGGGCTATGCGGGCATCCTGACGCTCGGCCACGCTGCGTTTTTCGCTCTGGGCGGTTACGCGATGGGTATGTACCTGATGCGCGAGATTGGCGCGCGCGGCGTCTACGGCAACCCGACCCTGCCCGACTTCATGGTGTTTCTCGGCTGGAAGCATCTACCCTGGTACTGGCACGGATTCAGCCATTTCGGCTTTGCCCTGACGATGGTGGTCCTGGTTCCCGGCGTTTTGGCTGCGGTGTTCGGCTGGTTCGCTTTTCGCTCGCGGGTTAGCGGGGTTTACTTGTCGATCATCACCCAGGCGCTGACTTATGCGCTGATGCTGGCGTTCTTCCGCAACGAGATGGGGTTCGGCGGCAATAACGGAATGACCGATTTCAAGGACATTCTGGGCGTGCCGCTCGGCCGGGACAGCGCGTCGGTCGGGCTGATGCTGGTCACCGCAGTGGTTCTCTCGGCCGCGTTCCTGCTGGCGCGCGCCATCACCGGTTCGCGCTTTGGCAAGGTGCTGGTGGCGGTTCGCGACGCGGAGGCGCGCACCCGCTTTCTCGGCTATCGCCCCGAATCCTACAAACTGACGGTTTGGGTGATCTCGGCGATGCTCGCCGGGCTCGGCGGCGCGCTCTACGTGCCACAGGTCGGGATCATCAACCCGTCGGAATTCGCCCCCGCGAATTCGATCGAAGCAGTGATCTGGGTGGCGGTCGGAGGGCGCGGCACCCTCGCCGGCGCGATCCTGGGCGCGGTCCTGGTCAACCTGGGGAAAACCTGGCTGACCAGCGCGCTACCCGAAATTTGGCTGTTTGCGATGGGCGGGCTGTTCATCCTTGTCACAGTGTTCCTGCCGCACGGCATTCTCGGTCTATTCGCTGCCCGCCGCTCGAGCACCGCACCCGAACGCGAGTCTGCGGCTGCAGAGTCGGCCGCCGCCGAGACAGTAGCGCGAGAGGTCACCGGATGAGCCAGCCGACGCTTCTCTATCTCGACGGCATCACCGTTTCCTTTGACGGCTTCAAGGCGCTCAAGGGGCTTTCCTTGGTGCTGGAGGAAGGCGAGATGCGGGCGGTGATCGGCCCCAACGGAGCCGGCAAGACGACGATGATGGACGTGATCACCGGCAAGACCAAACCTGATTCCGGACGCGCCGTGTTTGGTGTCGACACCGACCTCACCCGGCTCGACGAGCCGGCGATCGCCCGGCTCGGCATCGGCCGCAAATTCCAGCAACCTACCGTATTCGAGCCGTTGTCGGTGAGGGACAATCTGCTGTTGGCGCTGGCCGGCGATCGCAGCCCCCGCTTCGCGCTGGCGGCGCGCGAGACGCCGGTCGAGCGCGGCCGCATCGAGGAGATCTTGCTGACGATCCGCCTGGCCCCGGAGCGCTATCGTCGCGCCGGCGAACTCTCGCATGGCCAGAAGCAATGGCTCGAGATCGGCATGCTCCTGGCCCAGGAGCCCAAATTGCTGCTGGTGGACGAGCCGGCGGCCGGCATGACAGACGCGGAGACCGCGGACACGGCCGAGCTGCTGCGCGAGATCAACCGCAGCCGCAGCCTGGTCGTGGTCGAGCACGACATGGCCTTTGTGCGCAGCCTGGCGGCGCGAGTGACGGTGTTGCACGAGGGTGCGGTGCTGGCCGAAGGCTCGATCGACCATGTCCAGAACGACCCGCGCGTGATCGAAGTCTACCTCGGCCGCTGAGTCATGCTTTCGGTGGAGGCGGTCGATCTCTATTATGGTGCGAGCCAAGCGCTTCGCCGGGTCAGCCTCACCGCGAAAAAGGGCGAAGTCACCTGCATCCTCGGCCGTAATGGCGTCGGCAAGACCAGCCTGTTGCGGGCGATCTTCGGGCTTCATCCGATCCGCGCCGGCCAAATCGTTTGGGAAGATCGGGAACTCAACGGTTTGCCGCCGTATCAGCGGGCTCGCGCCGGGCTGGCGTTGGTGCCGCAAGGCCGCGAGATCTTTGCCAGGCTGACCGTAGCGGAGAACCTCGCCACCGGATTCGCTCCGCTGCCGCGCACTCAGCATCACATCCCGGACGAGGTCTTCACCTTGTTTCCCGTGCTGAAGGAGATGCTGGGGCGCCGCGGCGGCGACCTTTCAGGCGGTCAGCAGCAGCAGTTGGCGATCGCCCGCGCGCTGGTCACCCGCCCCCGACTGCTGGTGCTCGACGAGCCGACCGAGGGCATCCAACCGTCGATCATCAAGGATATCGAGCGGGTCATTCGCGGTCTCGCGAGGCGCGGCGACATGGCGATCCTCTTGGTCGAGCAGTATTTCGAATTCGCCCGCGACCTCGCGGCCTCCTACCTCGTCATGCAGCGCGGCGAAGTCGTCGCCACCGGCCGGCGCGAGGAGATGGATGAAGCAGCAGTCCGCGGTTTCCTCGTCGTTTGAGCAGTCGCTTCTCAGCTGGTTTCGACCGTGGGGGTAAAGATGTAGCCGCTGCCGCGCACGGTCTTGATCATCGTCGGCCTTTGCGGATCACCTTCGAGCTTGCGGCGAAGCCGTCCGACTTGGACATCGATCGTCCGATCGAACGGCCCAGCCTCGCGATTGCGCGCCAAATCCAAGAGCCGATCACGGGTCAGCACCTGATTGGCATTGTTGACGAATGCCGCCAGCAGGTCGAATTCTCCGGTGGTCAAGCGAACCTCCCTGCCCGCCGGCGAATGCAGCTCCCGGCTCGAAAGGTCGAGATTCCAGCCGGCGAACCTCGCCTTCGACCGCTGGATCGGCGCCCGCTCAGCGGTCCGGCTCGAGACCCGGCGCAATACGCTCTTGACCCGCGCCAATAGCTCGCGCAGGTGGAATGGCTTCGGCAGATAGTCGTCGGCGCCCATTTCGAGGCCGATGATGCGGTCGACCGTTTCGCCGCGCCCGGTCAGGATGATGATTCCCACCTCGGATTCCTCCCGCAGGGAGCGGGCGAGCGTCAGCCCGTCCTCGCCCGGCAACATCAGATCCAAAATGACCAGATCCACCCGGGACTGCGCCAGGGCGCGGCGCATCCCGGCGCCGTCATGAGCGGTCGAAACCCGATAGCCCTCGCCGGACAGATAGTCCTGGATTACGTCGCAGATCTCTCGTTGATCGTCGACGACGAGGATATGTCCATTATCGCTCATTGGGTCCGCGTTACCTGCCTGTGCAGCGGGTCGGTTCCTGCGAGCGATCGAGGCCGCGGGGAGACGACCCGGAGGAGCATCATACATATAGTTACAAATTCTTACATAAAACCAGTCGGGCTGACATTATCGGATTACACCGCGGCGGTAGCTTCCCGACCATCCGGATGCCCCTCCGGCTCAATCGCTTCGTTATCGGGAGGCTTTCGTGGCCGATATTTATCGGGAGATCGAAGCCGAGCTTCCACGCCTTCGACGCTATGCGCGCGCGCTAACCCGCGATGTTACCCTCGCCGACGACCTCGTCCAAGACTGCTTGGCTCGCGCCATTGGCAAGCTCCATCTCTGGCAAACCGGGACGGATCTGCGAGCATGGCTGTTCACCATTCTGCACAATCAATATGTCAATTACGTGCGCCGTGCCGTTCGGGAAGGAGCCACTATCGGACTGACCGACAGCGAGCCGTTGCTGACCCGCGCTCCACCGCAGGGACACCGGCTCGAATTGCGCGACCTCGAGCGAGCCATGACCAAGCTTCCTGAGGAGCAGCGCTCGGCCATCCTTCTGGTCGGATTGGAAGGGATGCGCTACGAGGAGGTCTCGACGATTCTCAACGTGCCGGTCGGAACCATCCGCTCGCGGCTGTCGCGTGGTCGCGAGGCATTGCGAAAGCTGCTGGATGTTCCCCTGGACGAAAGCCATGCGATCGGCCATGTGGCTGCGGCCGCTGCGGGCGGCTATAGCCCCGGAGCTGTCGAACGCCCGAAGACTGCCGCGATCGGCATGCATCGGGCGCCCCGCAGACAGCTTTCTCGCCGAACCAGAGTTGCTCATAGAACCGGGGCGCCCACCGGCTGAGGTCGGTTTCGGTTCGCAATGGGGGTCTCACTCGATCTGTAACGCTCGGGCGCCAACACCGCGTGCTTAAGCCGTGTGGTCGGCGCTGCCGGCTGATTATCGACGGCTGGCCGTCGCGCCAATCCTCAGAAACACGGTTTCGACCACGGCGAAGCGCCTCCGGCTACTCGAGACGCTTGCCCTCGATGTCCTTCTTTTGGCGCTCGCTGTCGCGTAAATCGTTGCTCCGGACCTGGCTGCTGCGGCCGAAGCGAGCCCGGTTCTCCGCCGCGCGCTGCTCGGCCTCTGCGCGCGCGCGCAGCTTGCGATGTTTGTTGAGGTTCACGACCGCCACTGCCACCCCCGCATTTCTAACCGGTGCAAGCTTTGCCCTATTTGGCCCATCAAGGGCGCTTTGGAAGCAGGCGCGTAAAGATTTAGTCTTCAGCCGAACCGTCCTCCCACCAGGGTGGTGAGTCGGCGCTAAGCCGTTGACCGACGGGAGCTGAGAACGCGTCGAGAGAGCCGGCTTGCAATAAAGACCTCGATCCGCAAGGATCGCCTCCTCGCTGTGGGGGGAGACGCGCGGCGGACATCTGAGCAGGTGCCGAGGCGTAATACGGTTGGGCGAGCGAGATGGGGGCTCGCCAGCGGCAGCTCGGCCAGCTGATCCTCGGCAATTTCGGGTTCGCGCGACATGTTTGGAAGAATGTTGGGCCTGCTGTCCGCCGATATGGCGATAGATCTCGGCACGGCGAACACCCTCGTTTACGTGAAGGGGCGGGGCATCGTCCTCAACGAGCCGTCAGTGGTGGCGATAGCCAATGTCAAAGGCAAAAAGCAGGTTCTCGCGGTCGGCGAGGAGGCAAAGCTGATGCTTGGTCGCACCCCGGGTTACATTCAGGCGATCCGCCCGTTGCGCGACGGCGTCATTGCCGATTTCGAAATCACCGAGGAGATGATCAAGCATTTCATTCGCAAGGTGCACCACCGCCGCAGCTTTGCCACCCCGCAGATCGTTGTCTGCGTGCCATCGGGATCGACCGCGGTCGAGCGGCGCGCGATCCAGGAATCTGCTGAAAGTGCCGGAGCCAGGCGAGTTTTCCTGATCGAAGAGCCGATGGCGGCAGCGATCGGCGCCGGGCTTCCCGTGACCGAGCCGACCGGATCGATGGTCGTCGATGTCGGCGGTGGCACGACCGAGGTCGCGGTGCTTTCGCTGGGCGGCATCGTTTATTGCCGATCGGTGCGGGTCGGCGGCGACAAGATGGACGAGTCGATCATCGCCTACATAAGACGCAACCATAATCTTCTCGTCGGTGAGGGCAGCGCCGAGCGGATCAAAAAGGAAATCGGCTCGGCGTGCATGCCGGAAGACGGCGAGGGACGGGTCATGGAAATCAGGGGGCGAGACCTCATGAACGGCGTACCGAAAGAAATCGTGATCAGCGAACGCCAGATCGCGGAAAGCCTGGCCGAACCGGTCGGCTCGATTGTCGAGGCTGTCAAGGTGGCGCTCGAGCACACCGCCCCCGAACTCGCGGCCGACATCGTCGACAAGGGCATCGTGTTGACCGGCGGCGGGGCGCTGCTGGGCAATCTGGACTTGGTGTTGCGCCATGCCACGGGGCTTCCAGTCTCGATCGCCGACGATCCGCTCAGCTGTGTGGCGCTCGGCACCGGCCGCACCTTGGAAGAAATGAAGACATTGAAATCGGTGTTGATCAACACCTGGTGACCATCGTTATTTGGCCGGCGACGAGCCGCAGGGGATTATGAACGCCGAGGGTGCCGCGAGGCCCGAAGAAGATAGGAGCGCAAAGGGTTGCGCGGGCATTTCCGCGTGCCGCCGGCTGGCGAGGGTGTTGTGATCAGGATCTCGCCGCAACGCCGTGCCGCCTTGCAGCGCGCCGTCTTTCCGGTTCTCGTCGTCCTCTCGCTGATGATGATCCTTCTCAGCAGAGCCGACCAAAGCGTGTTCGAGCCATTGCGAATTTCGCTGACCGATGCCGTCGCCCCGGCGCTAGACGCGCTCTCCCGCCCGATCGCGGCTGCCGGCGATCTGATTGATCGCGCCTATATGCTGGTCGATCTCTATAAGGAGAACGCCCGTCTCAAGGATGAGAACGACCGATTGCTACACTGGCAGCAGGCCGCGCTGCGCCTCGCCTCCGAGAATGTGGAACTGCGCAGCCTGTTGAGGCTGGTTCCGCAACCGGCGGTCTCCTTTGTCACCGCTCGAGTGATCGCCAATTCCGGCGGGGCGTTCGTGCGCAATTTCTTGGTCGATGCCGGCAGCGATAGCGGCGTCGCCCGCGGTCAAGCCGTGATCACCGGTGACGGGCTCGTCGGCCGTGTCGTCGAGGTCGGCACCCGGGCGGCGCGGATTCTTCTCGTCACCGACCTCAACTCCCGTATCCCGGTTATCGTTGAGCGATCCCGACAGCGAGCGATCCTGTCCGGCGACAATTCCGGGCGCCCGTTGCTCGAGTACCGCGACCCGGCCGCCGCGGTAAACATCGGCGACCGGCTCGTCACCTCCGGTGAGGGGGGCGTTTTCCCCCCTGGGCTGCCGGTCGGTGTCGTGAGTGCGGTGAACGGCGGGACCCCCCGGGTAGCGCCTTACGTCGAGTTATCGCGGGTCGAGTATGTGCGCATCGTCGATTATGGGCTCGCCGGCGGCTTGCCAAAGCCGGTCGCGAGCGCTCCGAAGCCAGGCGGCAGGCACTTCCCGAAAAGGCCGTGGGGGAGAACAGTCGCGAGGTGAACCATCATTGAGCGAAAGATGACGTTCAAGATAGCCGAGACGCCAGCCTTGGCACAGGTCGACAGCGCGATCGCCCGCCTGCTTCCGGTGGCGACTACGGCGGCGGCGGCGGCTTTGTCGATCCAGCCGATGCGTCTCCCCGGATCTGCCGCCTTGGCCCCGGCCTTTTTGCTGATGGCGGTCTTTCACTGGGCGATCTATCGGCCGGATCTGCTCTCTCCACCTTCGGTCTTCGTGATCGGCGTTGCGTATGATCTTATCACCGGCGGGCCGCCGGGGGCGACCGCTCTCGTCCTCCTCCTCGCCCGCTCGGCTGTGCTGCGATATCGGCGCTGGTTTTCGGACCGGGCTTTTCCCTTCATCTGGGGCGGATTTACGCTGCTCACAACCGTTGCAATGCTGGGACTGTGGTTGATGCATCTTCTGCTCGATGGGCAGATTGCCGATTTCAGGGCCATCGTGTTCCGCGCCATGTTGACGATCGCGCTCTTTCCCGTCGCCAGCTTTTTGCTTGGCCGAGCTCAGCGCGCGCTGATGGGCGCGGGCTGACCCGCCGGTTCGAATCTCGCGCGTGGATGGCGGCAATGGGGCGGGAAGCGCAACGCCACAAGCGTCTCAGCCGGCGCGCGGCCGTCCTCGCGGGCGGCCAAGGGTTGCTCGTCGCCGTGCTGTGCGGCCGCCTCTACCGGCTCCAGATCGTCGATTCGAGCCGATATAAACTGCTGGCTGACGAGAACCGGATCAGCCTTCGTCTGTTGGCGCCGCCACGCGGGCGAATTCTTGATCGCTTCGGCATCGCGCTCGCCGATAATCGTCAGGACTTCCACCTGGTGATCGTCGCCGAACGGGCCGGCGACATTGCGGCGACGCTCGGCGCGCTCGCCACCCTAATTGAGCTCAGCGATGCCGACCGCGCCCGAGTGTTGCGCGAGGTGCGACTGAAGCATCGGTTTATCCCGGTCATGATCCGGACGAGCTTGAGCTGGGACGAAATGGCCCGAATCGAGGTGGCCGTGCCGGAGCTGCCAGGTGTTTCAGTCGAGCAGGGCCTCACCCGAGATTATCCATTTGGCCCGACCACGGCGCACGCGGTCGGCTATGTCGCCGCGGTCTCCGAGCACGAGCTGAGCGGAGATCCGTTGCTCGAGCTGCCGGATTTCCGCATCGGCAAGAGCGGCATCGAGAAGTCTCAAGACCTCGAGCTGCGTGGCACAGCAGGAACTCGGCAGGTCGAGGTAAACGCCTTTGGCCGAGTGGTGCGAGAACTCGCTCAAGTAGATGCACAGCCAGGACGGGAGGTGGTAATAACGCTCGACAGCGAGATGCAGGATTTCGTGACCGATCGCTGTCGCAGTGAGCCGAGCGTCGCGTGCGTGGTTCTCGACGTGGCAACGGGCGAAGTGCTGGCGCTGATGTCGAGCCCGAGCTTTGACCCGGTGGTATTCTCCCGACGGCTCAGCCCGGCAGCATGGCGGCAACTCGCGGCCGATCCGCGGCACCCGTTGATCGACAAGACCATCGCCGGCGTCTATCCGCCCGGGTCGACGATCAAGCCAGTCGTTGCGTTGGGCGCGCTGGCGGCGGGCGTGATCACCCCGCAGACCACCTTTTACTGCCCCGGATATTTGACGCTCGGCAATGCCACGTTTCACTGCTGGAAGCATGGCGGACATGGTTCGCTGCAGTTGCGGAATGCGATAAAGGAGTCTTGCGATGTCTTTTTTTATCATACGGCGCGCCGCCTGGGGATAGATCAATTGGCGGCTATGGCTCGTCGCTTCGGCTACGGCGCCCCGCTCGGTCTCGACATCCCCGGCGAGCGGGCGGGACTGATCCCGACTCGTGCCTGGAAGCTCGCAACCACTGGAACCGCCTGGCAAGAAGGCGAGACCTTGATCGCCGGTATCGGGCAGGGATCGGTGCTCGCTACTCCGCTGCAGATCGCGACCATGGTGGCGCGCCTGACGACCGGGCGAGCCGTCGTGCCGCGGTTGGTCCGTAGGGCTGGGGTGATGCGGGCGGGCGGCGACCCGGCCCCTTCCGACTTTCCTGCGCTCGACGTCGACCCGTCGGCGCTCGGCATCGTCCTCGACGGGATGAATGCCGTCGTCAACGAACCCGGCGGCACCGCTTACGCGGAGCGCATCACTGAACCCGGCTTCGCCATGGGCGGGAAGTCAGGGACCTCGCAGGTCCGTCGGATCAGCCACTACGAGCGCGAGCACGGTTTGCGCAGGATCGACGAAATCCCGTGGAAGGATCGCGATCACGCCCTCTTTGTTGGTTTTGCGCCTGTCGGTGCGCCACGCTACGTGTGTGCGACCGTAGTTGAGCATGGCGGTGGCGGTTCGGCGGTGGCCGCACCGATCTGCCGCGACGTTTTGCGCAAGGTACAACAGCGTGATCCCGCGCGACGGGTTCCAGCCAAGGCTCCGGTGGCCTCATCCGGGATCTCCGCCGACCGTTCGTCGACGCCACCGATGGCTGAGCTTTGACCGGGTCGCTTTCCGATCTTCGTCCGGCCAAGGCGAGTCCCGCCGCAAGGCTTTTGCACATCACCTGGGGTCTCCTAATACTCATTACTATAGTTGCATTGTCCGGCATCATGATGTTGTATTCGGCGGCCGATGGCAATATACAACCGTGGGCTGCCAAGCAAACAATACGCTTCGCAATTGCCCTGATCCCAATGTTGGCCGCGACGCTCCTCGGCATTCATCATTTATTCCGGCTTGCATATTGGGCGTATTTGACCGTGTTACTCTTGTTGATTGCCGTGACGTTTCGTGGTTTCGTAGGAATGGGTGCTCAGCGTTGGATCAATCTGGGATTCATCGAATTGCAGCCTTCGCAACTTATGACCGTCGCGCTTATGCTTTCACTTTCCCGCTATTTTCACGAATTTGATGATAAAGATCCTAAGGTTATCTCTCTGATTTTGCCAGCCCTGATGATCCTTGTTCCGGCCGGCATGGTTGTCAAGCAACCGGATCTTGGCACTGCGATGATGCTGCTGCTCGGCGGCGCGGTAATGTTTTTTCTCTCAGGAGTCCGCCTTCGCTTTTTTGTGTTGATGATGGCAGCGACAACAGCATCCGTGCCGATCGCTTGGCAATTCCTGCGCGATTACCAGAAGAGCCGGATCTATACTTTTCTCAACCCGGCCAACGACCCGCTCGGCGCCGGCTATCACATCCTTCAATCAAAGATTGCGCTAGGTTCAGGCGGTCTCCTTGGTAAAGGTTTCCTCTTAGGCACTCAAAGTCATCTTAGCTTCCTACCAGAGAAGCAGACGGATTTTATTTTTACCACATTGGCCGAAGAATTTGGCTTGATCGGCGCGCTGGCCGTGATCTCTCTCTATTGCGGAATTATCGTATATGGCTTTACCATCGCGCTCCGCAGCCGAAGTCAATTCGGACGACTTCTTAGCTTGGGAATCGTCACCAACATATTCTTTTATGTATTCATCAATATTGCAATGGTGATGGGGCTGATTCCGGTCGTTGGGGTTCCGTTGCCGTTGATCTCCTATGGCGGGACAGCGATGCTAACGGCGATGTTCGGGTTCGGCTTGCTGATGAGCGTTTCGATCGACCACGATGTGCGCCTGAACAGGGCCGGCGAGCCTCAGCCCGACTAGGCCGGACAATTTGGGTTTATTTTGGTCGCGCCCTCGATCAACGCCACCTAGGATTACGCTGGCCGGCCGATCGGGCCGATGCGGAGGGAGATAATGGCAGAGAAGGATCCGGCGGAGAGCGGGCATCGGCTACATGTAACAACACTTTTGGTTGCTTCGCGCCGCGCGCTCGACAATGCGCTCGCCGAACTCGGCTTTGCCGAAGACGACGATCGGGTCGTCGAGCATGATGGCCGCCTAGCATTTCTGACCTGCTCGCACGAGGAGGATAGCGACGATTTGTTTGCCCTCGTCACCGAGCTGTCCGCCCGCGGCGAGAGCTGGGAATTACAATCAAGAGTAGATACCGAGCCTGGGCGAGCGATCTATCTTTCTTTGGCGCGTTACCGTCCGGTCGAGGCGCTTGATGCCGCGGTAGAGGAAGAACAGCCGCCGGAAAACCCCGAGACCCCGATCTACGACGTCGAGACCGCCGAAGGGCTGCAAGCACTTAAACGCATCTTGAAGCGGATCCAGCCGGCCGACGCCTTCGCAACGATCCGACCCGGCCGAGATGGGCGGGCCACGGCCCGCATCCTGCGCCGCGGCTCCCGCCGACTGCTGGCCGCCGCGATGGCCGCGGACGAGGCCACCTTGCGAGGGGTGATTCGCGAGATCCTACCAAATGTCATGCTCGACGTGGCAATGAAGCCACCGGGCTGAGTTCGGATCGCAGGCGGCCATCTCCTCGCCGACTCGCCTTCTCGGAGTCGATACGCTGCCTAGCTTGACCGGACTTTTACGCGATCGGACGGTGAGATTGGCCGTGACCGGCCTCAGCGGCTCCGGTAAGACCGCGTTCATCACCAGCCTCGTCGAGAACCTGCTCAGCGCCGTCGGCCGGCCATCCCGACTCCCGTTCCTGCAGGCGCCGCGGGACCGGCGCCTCGTTGCCGTAACGCTGCAGCCGTCGCCGATTGGGGGCGTTGATCGCTTTCCGCTAGACGCCACAATCGCGGCGCTCGCCGCCGACCCGCCGCAATGGCCGCCGAGCACGACCGGTCTGCGCGGGCAAGACTTATCAGTGCGCTTCTTCCCCTCTGGTGTTCTCGGCCCCGATCACCCGATCGGCCGCATGGCCGGCGGCATCGCCGAACTCAATCTCGGGATCCTCGATTATCCTGGCGAATGGCTGCTCGATCTGCCCTTGCTGGGCCAAAGCTTTGAAGAGTGGTCGCGAGCGACGCTGCAACTAGCGGCACGCGGCCCGCGCGCACCCCTTGCCCGCGATTGGCTGGAGTTTCTAGCTCGATACCCGATCGGCGCACGCAGCGATGCGCAAACGGCGCAGCACGCACACGACCTTTACCGCGACTTCTTGCTCGCGTGCCGAACCCGGGAACAATTGAGCTTGCTGCAGCCGGGAAGGTTCTTGAACCCCGGAGAACTGGCCGACCCCTCGCTGCTTGGATTTTGCCCGTTGCCGAGCGCGGCGAGCACGCGAGTGCGTCCGGGAAGTCTGGCCGAAATAATGGCCTCGCGGTTTGAGGCCTATAAGTGGAATGTTGTGCAGCCGTTCTTTTCTCATCTTGCCCGTGGCGTCGATCGGCAGATTGTCTTGGTCGACGTGCTGCGCGCGCTCAATGCTGGCGAAGAGGCTTTCAACGACCAACGCCGGGCGCTTGAAACGATCCTCCAGGCATTTCGCTACGGCCGGCGTAGCCGTTTTCAGTGGCTGTTCGGCGCGCGCATCGATCGCGTCCTCTTTGCCGCCACCAAAGCTGATCACGTCCCAGCACTGCAGCGCGACCATCTCGCCGCACTGATGGCCAATCTGGTGGCCGCCCCCACCTTGCGCGCCGAGCGCGCGCATGCGCGGGTTGCGGCGACCGCCCTTGCCTCGATCCGGTGCACCGAGGACGGCACTGACGTGATCGACAGTCGAAAAGTGGATATCGTGACCGGGCTGCCGCAGGGCAGCGAGCGCCGCATCCGATTCTTCCCCGGAGTTGTTCCGGTGACCCCGCCCCCCGCGGGATTTTGGGGCGAGCGCTTTACCGCATTTCCGGTATTCCAGCCGCCGCGCCTGCGCGATGCCGCAGCGGACGGCATCGCCCATATCGATATCGATAAGGCGCTCGATTTTCTGCTCGCAGACGCCCTCGCATGAGGGTCGCAGGACCGGGGGTCGACGGTTCGCAATCGTCATTAACCCACGACACGCAAATCCGCGCTATCGTGCCGTAAATCTGTGGAGAGCATCATGGGCGATGCGGCCATCACTGGCGCGGGTCTGCGGCGGCGCTTCGGCGCGACATCTGCCGCAGCTGTTTCGCTCGGACTCGCACTAATCGTAGGCGGTTGCGCGTCGCTCGAGGGCGATCCGTCGGCCGTCCCCTGGGGCTCGAGCCAGGTGACGATGACGAGTTTTGCACCCCTCGTTCGCCAGGTCATACCTGCCGTCGTCAACGTCTCGGCGCTCCAGAGACCCGGCAAGGCGGCGGCCGATGACGAGCCGGGCATGGCGCGTCCCGTCAAGGAGCGAGGCACGGCCGCGGGATTGCCGCCCTCGGCGTTGGACGAGCTGCTGCGCCGCTTTTTCGACGATCAGCAAAACAAGGCCGCGCCGAGACTTCCCGGGCTCGCATTGGGTTCGGGCTTCATCATCGATTCCAGCGGCTACATCGTCACCGACGAACATGTCCTGGAGCATTCTGACGACGTAACGGTAACCTTTCACGATGGCACGCAGCATCGGGCCCGGATCATCGGCCGCGATTCGTTAACCGATCTGGCGCTGCTCAAGGTCGAGGTGCCGCGGCCCTTATCCTACGTGCGATGGGGCGACAGCGACGCCGCGCGAGTGGGCGACTGGGTTATGGCCATCGGCAACCCGTTCGGTCTCGACGATACGGTCAGCAGCGGGATCATCTCGGCCCGCGGCCGCGACATCCACTCCGGCCCTTACGACGATTTCCTGCAGATCGACGCGTCGATCAATCGCGGAAATTCCGGAGGTCCAACCTTTGATCTTCGCGGCAACGTCATCGGCATCAACAGCGCGATCTATTCGCCGAACGGCGGCTCGGTAGGTATCGGCTTCGCCATACCGGCCAACCTGGCAAAACCGGTGGTCGAGGAGTTGAAAGAGTACGGCAGGGTTGAGCGCGGCTGGCTGGGCGTGCAGATTCAGGAGGTGACGCCGGAACTGGCCCAAGGGTTTGGGCTGACCAAGCCCGCGGGCGCACTCGTTGCCGGGATGAGCGCTGACGGCCCTGCGGCACGCGCAGGTTTCGCGCAAGGTGATGTGATTCTCGCGGTCAACGGTCACCCCATCGACAGAATGCGAGATCTGCCGCTTGTGGTGGCCGGTCTCCCGATCGGCAGACCGGCCGACGTTTCCGTTTGGCGCCAGGAGCGCGCGGTCATCCTGCGGCCGATTGTCGAGGAGATGCCCCAGAACCACGAAAGCAACGAACCCGCGCGCGGCGAAGACATGGCGCCGAAAAAGAGCCCGGTAGACATGTTCGCCGGTCTCAAGCTGGCTCCCTTGACCGTCCAACAGCGCCAAAGGTTGCGCGTTCCCGGGAACGTCAGCGGCGTTGTCGTGACCGCGATCGCGGACGATAACCCGTTTGCCGAACTCGATCTGGTACCAGGCGATGTGATCCAGACGATCGACCAGCAGCCGGTGGCGTCCCCCGAGGACGCCCTTGCCAAGATCGAGGCCGCCGCGGCCAGTCCGACCAGGATCGTGCTGATGCTGATCAACCGGCATGGCACCAGCCGCTATCTGGCCTTGCCGCTAGCCGATGCCCTAACTGGACACGATTGATTCATCACCTTGGGTCTGCCCCAGCCGCCCGGCATCAGCAACAGGCAGCTGCGGTGCTGCGCCGGCCGAATTACTCAGCCGCAGCGAGCCGCGGATGCTGCCCGCGCAACTCGGCGACGCGTGCGCGGGTGTAGAGATCGGTCCAATTGGATAGCGCGAAATCGGTGACCTGGCGCGGGTCGTAATCGCGCTCGGCGACGCGGATCTCGTTGCCGGCGATGTAGACGGCGCGGAGCCGGCCGCGATCTTGCAATATGCCAACATTGGCGAGCGGCGATGCATCGAGAGCAATGAAATCGGCAAAGCGGCCGGGTTCGAGCCTGCCGATATGCTCGCCCCCGGTCATAAACCGCGCGTTGACCTCGGTCGCCGCGCGCAAGGCCGCTGCAGGCGAAAATCCGAGATCATCGACGAACAGCTCGAGCTCGCGCGCATGCCATTCGCCGTAGGGAGTGACGGCAAAGCCGGTATCGGTCCCGGTCATCATCGGCACCCCCGCGGCGCGCGCCTTTTTCCAATTGGCGCAACCGATCTCATACTCACGCTGAGCATGACGAGGGCGCCCCTTCTGATAAGCGGGCTCGTGCGATTGGGTAAAGTCGACCGTGTTGCGCGGATGGGTCATGGTCGGGCAGACCGCACTCCCGGTTTCCAGCATCGCCGCGATGCACGCGTCATCAAGATGGTTGGCGTGAAAGATCAGGTCGATGCCGCTGCGCGCGGCGTAAAGCGTAGCCTCGCGGCCGCGGGCATGCGCCACCGCCTTTTTGCCCAGTCGATGGACCTCGCGGACCATGATCCCGGTCTCATCCTGGGTGAAGGCGGCGACGAGCTCGCCATTGTCGCGCCGCTGGATGCCATCAAGCGCGATCTTGATGCAATCGACGCCGTCCTTGACTTGGCGGCGGATCTCTTCGACCGCTTCGGCGGCGGTGGTGACGAGCTTGCCGATCGAGGTTTCGGGCGCGCCGATCCAGGTCGGGTACCAGTCGGTCAGACCCTGATGCGTCGTCAGGTACCGCCCGGCGGCCATGACCCGCGGCCCGTCGAACAGGCCGGCCCGAATGGCGTTGCGGATCGACAGGCTGATCTGCCCGGCATCCCCAGGCGAGCAGATCGCGGTAAACCCGGCCGCGGCCACGTGCTGGGCAAAGAAGAGCCCACGCAATGCCCGGAATTCGAGCGGGCTGTAAAGGTCGATATCCTCCTCGCTCTTGGCGTTGCCATAGGCCAGATGAGTGTGCAAATCGATCAGCCCAGGCATCACGAATGAGGCCGAATAGTCCAGCATCCGGTCGCCGCCGGCGCGCCGAGGCGCCGCCTGTTCGGCCCCGACATAGTCGAGCACGCCCTCCTGGTCGAAAACGAGCATCCGGCCGGCCTCGGCCTCATCCTCGCATCCGGTGAACAGCTGACCGCAGCGCACGAAGGTTTTCATCGCCTTGGACTCCTGCCGAGAAATACGGCTGGCGAGCAGGCCGCCCTGCAGGCGACACCGCATCACCTACGTTGTAGCACAGCAGGCCTGCCCGGCGGAGATCGGTATTTCTCGATTTCGGGATGGTGTCTGCCCGAGCCGCAGCTCCGCTGGGTCGGAGCGAGGTATCCCCCTGAGAGGGTGCCAGGGAGGAGATCGGCGACCCCCGGTCCGCGCGGCGCGGGGTGGCTTCAAACCTGTTCGATCGAATTGAAATCCCAGGTCTGGTTCGGTGGATTCTCGCCAATGCGCAGCGTCGACTTGTCCGGAAAGTGGTAAGGCGGGACCGGTAGATTATAAGGCGCCGGGACATACTTGAACACATGACCCGCAAGATCGTATTTGGAGCCGTGACACGGACAGAAGTAACCGCCGAGCCAATCCGGCACGGGATTGGCCGGATCGGGCGTGGGGAAGAAGCTCGGAATGCAGCCGAGATGTGTACAGATCCCAACCAGCACCGAATATTGGGGAAGGATCGAGCGATGCCAGTTTTTGGCATAGGGAGGTTGCTGGTTC
>Ga0210390_10002498_pt1 | contig 16296 bp, 14 predicted proteins | sample IncBWH11OmetaG_FD_161050 | JGI IMG/M metagenome (GOLD analysis project Ga0210390, IMG submission 161050) | Forest soil microbial communities from Barre Woods Harvard Forest LTER site, Petersham, Massachusetts, United States - Inc-BW-H-11-O ... | reverse complement strand
GTGGTGCGATTCGCCTCGACGAGGAAGCCGCCGCGCTCGGCGAACCAGCGCGGGAGCGTGAAGTGGTGCAGACAGACCCATGGCGAGACGCCGGCGGCGCCCGCGGCCTCGAGCACGTCGCGGGCGTGGGCGATCGCTCCCGCGTCGTGACTGCCCTCGTCAGGTTCGATGCGCGCCCATTCGATGGAAAGCCGGTGATGCGTCAGGCCGAGATCGGCCAGTGCCCGAAAGTCCTGCGCGTAGCGCGTCGCGAACCCGTTGCCGTCACCGGACCGCGGGGCATGGCCCGAGCGCTCCCAGTCCCACCAGTCCGAGGCCGCAGCGGCGCCGTCCGCCTGGGTCGACGATGCCCCCGTACCCCAGAGGAAACCCGCAGGCCATTCCATGGGCGCAGTCTGCCCGCTCCGGCCAGAGGGGACCGCGGCGTGGCGCTCTTCGTTGCGGCCTGCGTGTCCCGGGTCGGGACCCGCGGCGAGCGCGACCACGTTCGGAGCGGAGGCGCGGTCGCTTCCTCTCAGGTGACGGCGTCGTCCCCCGGCTGTCGCCGCTTGTCGTAACTCGGGTCGTCACCGTCGCGACGCGGGGACCAGTAGGTGCTGGCGTCGTCTCCAGCGGGCACCGCGTCGGGCACCACGCGTCGGTAGGCCAGCTTCCATACCCCGTCCATCCGTCGGAAGTAGTCGACGTAGCGGCCGTGGCCGGTCACCGCGGTGGTGCCGACCGACCCGTGGAACACGTAGAACGTCTCCCCCCAGGCCTCGTCACCGTTGACATCGAAGATCGACTGGCCGATCAGATGGTGCATCGAGCTCATCGGTCCGGGTCCACAGACGAAGTCAGCGAACTCCTCGCCGCTTCCCTTGAACGTGCCGTGGTCGTCGAAGGAGTCCTCCGTGTAGCAGGACGCGATGCGGTCACGATCGGCCCGGTCGACCGCCGAGGAGAGGACGGCGATCAACTCGGCGAGGTCCTGCTTGTCTCCGGGGTCGTCCATGACTCGTTGCACCACTGCGCACAGGCTCTTCGAGGCCCGCTCCGGGTAGAGGGCTGCCAAACCATACGGCTTGGGACGTTGCCGAGTGCGAGCAAAACGGGTCGTCCAATGTCGACATGCGCCAAGATGGCATTCATGGGGACCACCGCACACACCGCCGCAGCCCTTGCCGTGATCCCGCCCGTAAGCGTCGGCGACTTCGCCGATCCCGAATGGATCGGCCCTCTGGCGCAGGAAGCGGAGCGACTCGGCTTCGAATCATTAGTGCTGCCCGAGCACGTCGTGCTCGCTGTGCACTACACGAGTCTCTACCCGTACTCGAAGTCCGGACGGGTGCCGCTGCCGCCCGATTGCGTCATCCCCGACCCGATCGACACGCTCGCCTACGTGGCCGGAGTGACATCGACGCTCGGCCTCGCCACGGGACTGCTCGTGCTCCCCTGGCACCATCCCCTCGCGCTGGCCAAACGCGCGGCGACGGTGGACCGACTCTCCGGCGGCCGGCTCCGACTCGGCGTCGGGCTCGGGTGGATGCGCGAGGAGATCGAAGCGGGCGGTGTCGACTTCGAGAGCCGGGGTGCGCGCGCCGACGAAACCATCGATGCGATCCGCGCCGTATGGAGCGCGGACGCAGACATGGGGGCCGAATTCGAGGGTCAGCACTTCTCGTTCAGCGGGGTGCAGTCGTTCCCGCGGCCGGTACGGCCCGGCGGCGTCCCGATCGAAGTGGGCGGGACGAGCCCGCCGGCGATCCGCCGCGCCGCGCGCCGGGGCGACGGCTGGTTGTCGCTCGGGCTGCGGGGCGACCGACTCGCCGAGGCGATGCGGCGGCTGGAGGACGAGGCGGTGGTGGCGGGACGCGACCCGGCCGCCATCGAGGTGACGCTGAGTGGCGTCACCACCTCGGCCACCGTCGACCGGGCCACCCTCGAGGAGGCCGCGGCGGTCGGGGCGCGACGGGTGGTCATCAACCTGGCCTCCGCCGAGTTGGCCGCTGCGCTCGACGAGCTCGGCCAGGCCGCCGAACGAGCGGAGCTGACCCCTTCGGCGTGAGTCAGTAGGTTCCGTTCAAGGGCTGATTGCTCACCATGTCGACGCGCAGCTCGCGCTCCTGAATCCGCCAGCCGTCCGACCCCCGGGCGTACGTGTCGAGGTAGCGGATGTGCCAGATCATGAGGTTCTCCGCGCCCTCGTCGCCGAGGACGTGGTACGCGACGACGCGGGTCTCCCCCTTCGCCTGCTCGCCGTCCACGACCGCGAGGTGGTTGCCGACGGTGTGCGTGGTCCGCTTGTAGTACCGGGCCATGCCGATCGCCCTGGCGATTGCTTCGCGCCCTTCGCTGCGGCTCGTCGGCTCGGTGGCACCGGGTTCTGCGTAGGCGACGAAGACGCCGTCGTCGGTGAAGAGCCGCGCCACCGCCTCGGGGTCGCGCCGGTCGACGCCCTGGCAATAGGCGTGCACGAGGTCGGAGATGGCCAGTCGGTTGACGACGAGGGCGAGCGGATCCGGCTCGGGCACGTCAAGAGTTGACCTTGGCCCGACCCGCGAGGTCAAGCGATCTCAGCGCGTGCGTGGGAACCCAAGGTCGATCTCGCTGGTCGACGGGTCCGGCCAGCGGGTCGTCACCACCTTGGGCCGCGTGTAGAAGCGGATGCCCTCGGGGCCGTACATGGCGCTGTCCCCGAACAGCGAGGACTTCCACCCGCCGAAGGAGTGGAAGCCGACCGGGACCGGGATCGCCACGTTGACCCCGACCATGCCGGCGGTGACGTCCCTTTGGAATCGGCGCGCCGCGCCGCCGTCGCGGGTGAAGATCGCTGTCCCATTGCCGTAGGGGCTCGCGTTGACGAGCTCGACGGCTGCCTCGTAGGTCGGGACGCGGGCGACGCCGAGGACCGGGCCGAAGATCTCGTCGTCGTAGGCGCGCATGCCGGGCCGGACCTCGTCGAGGAGCGTGCAGCCGAGGAAGAAGCCATCTGCATGTTTGCTGTCGACGCGGCCGTCGACGACGAGGCGCGCGCCCTCGGCCTCGGCACCGTCGATGTAGGAACGCACGCGGTCACGGTGCTGCGCGGTGACGAGCGGCCCCATCTGCGACTCGGGGTCATCGCCCGGTCCGATGACGACGGAGGCAATGCGTTCCGTGATCGCCTCGACGAGGGGGTCGGCGACGCTCCCGACGGCCACGACGACGGAGATCGCCATGCAGCGCTCGCCGGCCGAGCCGTAGCCCGCCGAGATGGCGGCGTCGGCCGCGGCGTCGACGTCGGCGTCCGGCAGGACGATCATGTGGTTCTTGGCGCCGCCGAGCGCCTGCACGCGCTTGCCGTGGTGGGCACCCTCCTCGTAGACGTGCCGTGCGATCGGGGTGCTGCCGACGAACGAGATGGCGGCGACGTCGGGGTGGACGAGGAGCGCGTCGACGGCCTCGGCGTCACCGTGCACCACGTTGAGGACGCCGTCGGGGACGCCAGCCTCCTTGGCGAGCTCGGCCAGCAGCAGCGAGGGCGAGGGATCGCGCTCGGAGGGCTTCAGCACGAAGGCGTTGCCGCAGGCGATGGCGTTGGCCAGCATCCAGAGCGGGACCATCACGGGGAAGTTGAACGGGGTGATGCCGGCGACGACGCCGAGCGGCTCGAGCACGGTGTGCACGTCGACGCCGCTCGACACCTCAGTGGAGTGTGCGCCCTTCAACAGGTGCGGGATACCGCAGGCGAACTCGATGTTCTCGACCCCGCGCGCTACCTCGCCGGCGGCGTCGCTCAGGACCTTGCCGTGCTCCGCCGTGACCGCCTTGGCCAGATCCGGCGAAGCGCGGCTGACGAGATCGCGCAGGCGGAACAGGACCGCGGCGCGGGCACTGAGCGATCCCGCGCCCCACTCGGCTGCCGCCTCCTTGGCCACCTCGACCGCGGTTGCGACCTCGGCGACCGAGGCGAGCGGGACGGCCGCCGTCTGCACCCCGCGGGCGGGGTCGAAAACGGGGCTCTCCCGTCCCGATGTCCCCTCCACGGACTTGCCGCCGACGAAGTGCTTGAGCGCGTGCATGGAACGATCCTCTCACTGCGCCCGTGGGGCGGGCACGCCGGCGCCGGGGCGGCGGCAGGGCGCCGCGGGCCGGCCGGAGGGCTGCCTCAGACGGTCGCCGGCTCCTCCAGCGCCAGCTTGGACAGCTCCTCGGAGACCAGCCGGTCGCGTTCTGCGAGGTCGCGCCGCGCGGCGCGGGGGCTCCATCGGCCCCGCATGAAGAACACGAGCACTGCGAAGACCGCCATGCCGATCAGGCAGACGGTCCACCACCGTTTCCACTCGCCGGGCGAGGTCTTCTGCGCGGGGATCAGCTTCTGCTCGGCGACGAGCAGGCTCGCCAGTGCCGGCGAATACTTCGCCACCCCGGCGATCTGCGCCTGGGTCACCGGTTTGCCGTTCTGGACGTCCAAGGCGATCGGGTTGAACGCATTGAGCCCGAGCACGTGCGGATTGCTGAGGCCGCCCGCGGCCGTTATCGCGGTGAGCAGGTTGTGATTGCTGTTGCAGGACTCGAGGATGGTGGCGAGTGTCGTGAGCTCTGGTCGCGCCTCAGGGCTCGTCTTCAGGTTGGCAATCACGTTCGCCGGAGCCGGCGTGGTGTTGCACTTCAGCGCAGCCGTGTCCGGAGCGTACGGTTGCGCGGCCTGAATCGTCTGCAGCGCAGCACCAGCATTCTGATTGTCCACGAGGACCGTCGATGTGGTGATGACGTACGGCAACACGAGGAACGACAGCGCCACGGTGATCCGCAGTATCCAGCCCCAGATCGCCAGCCCCGACGCGGTGAGCGCCGGGTTGTGTGACTCGACCTGCTCGGTGTAGTTGGCCATCCAGGGGGCGTACGCCAACGAGATCGAAACGGCCAAGAGAACGATCACCAGGACGTTGGAGTAGTAGCCGGCGTGCGGCTGGCCCGTCTGATGGATGAGGAAGAGCATCATCACCATGGCGCAGACGGCGCCGAGAAGCATGAACGGCTTGCGGACGCGCGCCAGATCGGACAGCGCTCCGGCCACCACGAGGCCGAGGGAGAGGGCGGCGGCCAGCCAGACGTTGATGCCGTTGGCCTGGGCGGTCGTCCGGTTGAACGTCACCACCCAGTAGATGGTGAGCACGCTGACCGAGGCGTAATAGAAGAGCAGGAAGACCGAGATGGCGATCGAGGACGACACCAGGTCGAGCTTGAACATCGAGCGGATCGGGTGCGCGGTCGCCGACTCGATGTTGACGCCCATCGCCTTCGCTTCCACCAGCGCGCGCTCCCGCTCGGACACCATGAGCTGGTCGCGCAGCTGCGGCGAGAGCTCGCGCAGGAAAAAGAACGAGATCACCACGACTACCAAACACACAAGACCAGAGATGATGAACTGGTCCTGCCACGGGTAGAGGTGGTCGAGGGTGTTGGTGGCAACCAGGCTGGCGCAGAGCGCACCCATCGTCGGCCCGAGCGCCCAGAAGCCCATGGCGACGCCCCGGCCCATCTGGGGCGAGAAGTCGCGCATGAGCGCCGGGGTCGACACGAGGATGACGCCCTCGACGAAGCCGATCACGCAGTACGACGCGGCGAACCCCCACTTGCTGGTGATGTGGGGGATGGCGAGAAGTTGGACGAGTGCGACGAGCAGCGTCCCGTAGATGGTGAGGTTGGCGCGCCCGATCTTGTCCGAAAGGCCGCCGATGAACGCGCTGAACGCGCCGATCGCGTTCGACACCACGAGCAAGTACAGGAAGAACTGAAACGACATGTGGTAGTAGGGCAGCATCCGCGGTGTGACCGCCCCCTCTACGTAGTAGAGGTAATAGAGCATGATCGTCGTGAGCACGACGATCGACAAGTAGCCGATGCGCGGCAGGGTGTCGGGGTACTTGTAGAGCTGCCGGCGCCCGAAGGCGTTGACCCACCACGACCGGTCGGGCGGGGAGGCCGTCACTGTGGTGCTCATCTCGTCCCCCTTTGTCCGGGTGATGGTGCTCTGTGGTGCTCGGGCCTGATGCTAGGGCGACCAGGGCCGCGAAGCACTGGACAATCCTGCACGGGACGGGGAAGGAAGGCCCACGACGTCGACACGGTCGCAGTGCCCGACAGCGCCAATCTCGCGGGCTGTGTCTAAAGACGGGCCCGCCGAGGTGCGCTCGGCCCGGGTGGGCTTACCCGGCTCTCCGCCGGCGCGCTCAGAGGGAGGTTGTGCCGGCCTCGGCGGCCAAGGCGTCGTCGAGCTCCGGGAGGGGCACGTGCCATGTGAGACGGGTGCCTCCCTCCCTCGACGTACCGATCTCCATGCCACCCTCGAGGCGTTCCGCCCGTTGGCGCATGTTCCTGAGTCCGAGCGCACCGGAGCGCGTTGCGGCAGGCCCCACGCCGACGCCGTCGTCGGCCACGACGACCCGCAGCTCGTCGCCCGCGGTGACCGTGACGACGACCTTGGTGGCCTGAGCGTGCTTGCCCACATTGGTGAGCGCCTCGCGCAGGACGGCCAAGACCGCTTCTGCCAGCTGGCCGTTGACCGCGAAGTCCACCGGACCGATGATCGACACCTGAGGATGGAGGTTGAGCACGGGCCGCAGCTCGTGCACCAGATCGAGGACCTTGGGATGGAGGCCCTCCTTGTTGATCGTCAGCTCGATGTCGAAGATGGCCTTGCGCAGTTGCCGGATCGTCTCGTCCAGCTTGTCGATCGCCTCTGCAATACGCATGACCGCCTCGGGACGCTCGACGAGCCGCGCCGTCCCCTGGAGCGAGAGGCCGATGGCGAACAGGCGCTGGATGACCGAGTCGTGCAGGTCCCGCGCGATGCGGTCACGGTCCTCGGTGAGCGCATGGTCGCGCACCAGCGCGTGCAGGCGGGCGTTCTCGATGGCGATGCCGGCCGCCATGGCCAACGCCAGCACCAGCTCCTCGTCCTCGCCGGAGAACTCCTTGGCGCTCCGTTTGTTCGTCAGATAGAGGTTGCCATAGACCTCGCCGTGCACCCGCACGGGGACGCCGAGGAACGAGGTCATCCCCGGATGCAATTCCGGGGTGCCGAAGCTGTCAGGGCTCTCGGAAATGTTGGCGAGCCGGAGCGGCTTGTCGTCAGCGATCAGGGTCCCGAGCACGCCGCGACCCGTCGGACGGGGGCCAATGGACTGCTCCTGTTCGCTGTCGAGGCCGACGGTAATGAATTGGTCGAGCGTTTGGCCGTCGGCCGACAGGACGCCCAGCGCGCCGAACTGCGCGTCGACGAGGTCGCAGGCCTCCTCGATGATGCGGCGCAACACGACCGGCAGGTGCAGCTCGGCATCGAGGATCAGGATCGCCTGCACCAGGCGGCGCAGCCTGGCAGGATCGTCGATCTGGTCGAAGGGCTGCACCGCCTGCACGCCGAGCCAGGCTACTGCTGGCGGCGGCGAACTCACGCCACGCACACAGGACGCACAAACCGCTCACGAAGAGGTGCCGATGGAGCCGGTGACGGGTGGTGGCGTGGCACAATTGACCGATGGGGATTCGGGTGTTCGTACTGGACGACCATGAGCTCGTCCGGACGGGGCTGCGCACACTGCTCGAAGCGGAGGACGATCTCGAGGTCGTCGGCGAGTCGGGGTCAGCGGCGGAGGGGCTGCGCCTCATCCGCCAGCTCCAGCCCGACGTCGCCGTGCTCGACGTGCGACTGCCCGATGGGTCCGGAATCGAGGTCTGCCGGGAGATCCAGTCGGAGATGCCCGACGTCCACTGCCTGATGCTCACCTCGTACTCCGACGACGACGCCCTGTTCTCCTCCATCATGGCGGGCGCATCGGGCTATGTCCTGAAGGAGATCGGCGGCGGCGACCTCCTCGGCGACATCAGAAGGGTGAGCCGGGGCATGTCGCTACTCGACCCCGTCCTCACCCAGGAGCTCTGGGACCGCCTCCGCAAGGACCAGGAGGCCGAGTCCAGACTGACGGTCCTGACCCCACAGGAGCGGCGCGTGCTGGAGCTGATCGCGCAGGGGCAGTCGAACCGCCAGATCGCCGAGCACCTCTTCCTCGCTGAGGCGACGGTGAAGAACTACGTCTCAAGCCTGCTGTCCAAGCTGGGCATGCGGCGCCGGACCGAGGCCGCCGTCTATGCGGCGGTCCTGGCCGAGCGGAAATCCACCGTTCCTCCCCCGCACTGATCCGGCCAGTCGGGGCCGGCAACCCGGCACTGCCCGTGGCGTCGTCAGGAAACGGCGACCCGGCGCTGATCGTCGAGCGTCCTGAAGTCCACGCCGGCCCCCCGCAGCAGGGACTCGAGACGCGACCGCTCCGCCAGCGGATTGGCGAAGCGTGCCGGCCCGCTCTGGATGCCCATGGCAGCGCACAACCGCAACAGCATGCGGTCGTGGTCGAGCTCGAGTGCCAGGTCCTCGGCCATCACATGGCTCGGGTCCATTCCATGGCCTTGAAGGCGCCGTCGACATTGCAGCAACACCACGACGAGCTCGTCGCGGGAGGTCGGCAATTCCACCGGGTCCATTTCGGCACACAACTCGCTCAGGAGTTCGCTGTACATCGACATCGTGGTTCAGCCTGCACGCCCGTTTCGCCGGCCGCCAGAGCCGATACTCCTGACTTAAATGCCCTAATTCCCGCGGCGCGTCGGCCGGAGCGGATGCTCTGACAATCGTTGGAATAGCTAAAGCCGCTGGTTGAGCGCCCGGCTAGGGCCCTTCAAGCCGGATCGGCAGGGAACCAGGCGTCCTCAGCGGCTGCCGGCACGGGTGGAGCGATCGGCACGGGCCAACACGTCCTCCGCCGACTCGGCGTCCTCGGCGAGCGCGACGCCCAGCGTGGCGCGGAGCCTGATCGGCTGCCCGGCGACGACGACGGGCTCGTCCAGCGTCCTCTGGAGCCGGCGGGTGAGGGGACCAACCGACTGTTCGTCGGTGACCGCCAACACCACGACCAGCTCGTTGCCCCCGACGCGGCCGATCGTGTCCTCCGTCCGCAGGACCGATTTGAGGCGGTCCGCCATCTCGCACAGGACTGTGTTCCCGATGGTGTAGCCGAGATCGGTGTTGATCTCCCCGAGGTTCTCGAGGTTGACGTGACAGACGACCACTTCGCCGCCGTGGCGTCGCATCCGGGCGATCGCCTGGGTGAGGCGATCGAGCAGCAGCAGCTGATTGGCAAGACCGGTATGCGGGTCGGACATGGACAGCTGCCAGAGCTGGTCGTACTTGCCCGCCCGGGGCGTGCGCCGGGAAGTCTTGGGGTCCCCGGAAGTGAACTCCTGCAACATCGACTCCACGCTCCTGCTTCTGCCGCTGGCCGACGTGACCACCGTAGACTCTTCTCCCTCCCCGCGACCAGCGTCGTCGGACGCGCGCGCCCGCGCGTGGGTATCGTCCCGCCCAAAGAGCCGCTTCTTCTCTCGCTTCACCCTCCGCCCCCTCCACTGCGCATTCAAATTCACTCTTACCCTTCGGGGGTTTCCGGTACAGAGCAAAAGGTCATGGGGTACCCCCTTGTTGTGGTCGAATTGCGGTGGCGAAGATGCCTGTTTTCCCAGGCCAGGGTGCTGTATGACGCTCCTACCAGCGCTCCTTTCGCAGGGTCGAAACCACCGGCCTGCCACCTGCTTGCACCGAAGACGCCATCGAGGTCCCGGACCGCGCTCGCGCTAACGTCACCGGGGCAAGAACGACACGGAAATCGACCCATCACGAACCTCGATCCGACGCACACGACGCACCGAACCTCGCGAACGCCTCTCGGCGTCGGTGCCCGATGAGCCCTCCTGCGGCTCCTGCCCCACTGATCACCGAGGGTGCCGCCCTCGAGTCGCTCGTGGCCGAGGTCGCTCGGGAGGAGGTGTACGCGTTCGACACGGAGTTCCACACCGAGCGCACCTACGTCCCCGAGTTGGCGCTGATCCAGATCGCCTGGGCGGACAAGGTGGCGCTCGTGGATCCGATCTCGGTGGACCCGGCCCCCCTGGCCGGGATCTTCGGCGGCCCGGGGGTCGCCGTCGCCCACGCGGCGACCCAGGACCTCGACATCATGATGGCGGCCTGCGGTGTGGTTCCCGCGACCGTGTTCGACACCCAGATCGTCGCCGGCTTCATTGGCATGTCGACCCCCTCGCTCTCCCGTCTGGTCGATGTCGTCCTCGGGCTACCGCTGCCCAAGGCGGACCGGTTGTCTGACTGGCTCGAACGGCCCATGTCGGACCGCCAGCTGGCGTATGCGGAGAGCGACGTGGCCCACCTGCTCGAGCTCCGCGCCGCGCTCACCGATCGGCTCCGCGCGCTCGGACGGCTCGAGTGGGCGCTGGACGAGTGCGACCAGGTGCTGACCGACCGCACACCACCGGCCCGGGTGCCCGAGGAGGCCTGGTGGCGTCTCGGCGACATCCGGAGCATGTCGCGCCGCTCTCGCGCGGTGGCTCAAGAGGTCGCAGCCTGGAGGGAGCGCACCGCCGCCGAGTCGAATCGGCCACGCCGCCAGGTGCTCTCCGACCTCGGCCTGCTCGCGATCTCGCAGCGCCCGCCGCACAACGAGGCGGAGCTGCGCCGCGCCCGGGGCGTCGACGGACGGCATCTCGCCCAGGGGCGGGCCGCCGAAATCCTGGCGGCGGTCCATCGGGGGCTGGATCTCCCCGCCGACCACATCCGCATGCCGGCGGCGGGTCGGGAAGCGCAGGCCCCTGCCGGGGCGGTCGCCGTCTGTACGGGGCTCGTGCGCCAGATCGCCGACGACCTCGACTTCGATCAGACGTTGCTGGCGACCCGCGCAGACATCTCGCAATTGCTGTGCAAAGAACCGAGCCGCCTAGACACCGGCTGGAGACGCACGATCGTGGGCGACCCGCTGCGCCGCCTGATCGCCGGCGAGGTGGCGGTCGCCTTCGACCGCCCGGGCCACCTCTCCCTCGAGGAGCGCTCACCCCGCCCACCGCCGGGCCCGGGCGAAAGCGCCGGACGGCCCGCGACTAGTTGACCGCCTTCTCCCGCCCCGCCCAGTAGGGCTGGCGGAGCTTGTACTTCTGCAGCTTGCCGGTGGCGGTGCGGTCGAGGGCATCGCGGAACTCGACGCTCGTGGGCGCCTTGAAGTGGGCAAGCCGGTCCCGGCAATGCGCGATGAGCTCGGCTTCCGACACCGACTCGCCGGGCCGTACGACCACGAGCGCCTTGATCGTCTCGCCCCATTTCTCGTCGGGTATGCCGATCACGGCCACCTCGCCCACGGCGGGGTGCTGGTACAGGCAGTCCTCCACCTCGATCGACGAGACGTTCTCGCCCCCGGTGATGATCACGTCCTTCTTGCGATCCGAGATCACGGTGTAGGCGCCATCGAAATAGCCGCCGTCGCCGGTGTGGAACCATCCGCCCTCGAGCGCCTTCCCGGTCTCCTCGGGCTGCTCCCAGTAGCCGGCGAACACGTGGTTCGACTGCGCCAGGACCTCGCCATCGGTGTCGATGTCGATGCTGACACCGATGGCGGGTGTGCCGGCCCGGCTGAGCAACTGCGAGCGCTCCGCCGGGGAGAGCGCGTCCCATTCGGCGGGCGCGCGGTTGATCGTCAACAGGGGCGCCGTCTCGGTGAGGCCGTAGATCTGGATGAACTCCCACCCGAGCTCCGTCTCGATCCGCTCGATCGTCTTGGACGGTGGCGGCGCACCGGCCACGACGATGCGCACCGTCCCGCGCCCAGGCACGACGCGTCCCTCTGCGGCCCGCGCCTCTGCCGCGCCGAGGATGGCCGCCACCACCGCCGGCGCACCGCACAGGAGCGTCACTCCGTGTCGCTCGATCCGCGACAGGATCTCCTCCCCGTCCACCTTGCGCAGCACGATGTGGGTGCCGCCCATGCCGGTCACGGCGTAGGGCATCCCCCAGCCGTTGCAGTGGAACATCGGCAGCGTGTGCAACAGGACGTCACGATCGCCGACGCCGGTGTGCCATCCGAACGCGGCGGCATTCAGCCAGCAGTTGCGCTGGGTCAACTGCACGCCCTTCGGCCGCGCCGTGGTGCCCGACGTGTAGTTGACGGAGCACGTTGCGTCCTCGTCGGGCACCCACGCCTTGGGCTCCGCGCCCTCAGCTGCCGGCGCCAACAGGCCGGCGTCCTCGCTGCCGTCCAAGCGGAACTTGTGAGCCACCTTGATGGCGTCCACCGCGTCGTCCATATCCGGGTCGTAGAGGAGGACCGACGCACCCGAGTGTTCGACCACGTAGGCGATCTCGTCGCTCGTAAGGCGGAAGTTGATCGGCACGAGGATGCGCCCGTAGGCGCTCACGCCGAAGAAGGAGGCCAGGAACCGTCCCGAATTGGGGCTCACGATTGCCACGCGCTCCCCGTGCTCCACGCCGAGGTCGTCGAGGGCGATCGCCATGCCTTTCGCGCGGGCCGCGAGCTCGCCGTAGGTCAAGGTGCCGAACGAGCCGGCAACTCCGGGCTCGTCCACCGCCGCGGTCCGCTGCCCGTAGGCGTGCGCCGCCCGGTCGATGAAGTCGGCAACCGTGAGTGCGACCCGCATGCCACCCCCAATCTCTCGGCGCCCGTCGGGCGCGCCCCACCGGCGCCGACCATACCGGAAGGGCGCAGCGCTCCCGGAGGGAGCCGCCTCGACGGCGCCCTCCTCGGACCTAGAAGTGTCCGAGGACGGGATGCGGCACGTAGGGCTTCTCGAGCCGTTCGACCTCGTCCTCGCTCAGCGTCAACGCTTCCGCGGCGATGGCGTCCTTCAGGTGCTTCTTCTTGGTAGAGCCGACGATCGGGGCCGTCACGCCGGGCTTCTGCAGGAGCCAGGCCAATGCAACCTGAGCCGAGGCGACGCCGCGGGCGGCGGCGACTTCGTTGACCGCGTCGACGACGTCGAAGTCGGTCGGTTGGTCGTAGAGGTAGTCGGTGAACGCATCTGTGCTCGAACGCGTCGTGTGCCGGCCGCCGTCCCGGCTGCGGTTGCCGGCCAGCATCCCCCGCGCCAGCGGGCTCCACGGGATGCACCCCACGCCTTGGTCGAGACAGAGTGGGATCATCTCGCGCTCCTCCTCCCGGTAGACGAGGTTGTAGTGGTTCTGCATCGAGACGAACTTCGCCCAGCCGTGCCGCTCGGCCGTGTACTGCGCCTTGGCGAACTGCCAGGAGAACATGCTGCTCGCGCCGATGTAGCGCGCCTTGCCCGCGCGCACCACGTCGTTGAGCGCTTCCATCGTCTCCTCGATCGGCGTCCGCCCGTCCCAACGATGGATCTGGTAGAGGTCGACGTAGTCCATCTTCAACCGCGCCAGCGACGCGTCGATCGCGGAGAGGATGTGCTTGCGCCCAAGGCCGCCGCCGTTCTCCCCGGGGGTGACCGGCATGAACACCTTGGTGGCAATCACCGCCTCGTCCCGGCTGAGGAACTTGGGCACCAGGCGGCCCGTCGCCACCTCGCTGGCGCCGCCCGAGTAGGTGTCGGCGGTGTCGAAGAAGGTCACCCCGCCTTCGACCGCTTCGCGCACGATCGGTTCGGCCGCGTCCTCGTCGATGACCCAGGGGCGTTCGCTCTCGTTGCCGAACCCCATCATGCCGAGGCAGACCCTCGACACCCGTAACCCTGCCGTGCCCAGATTCGTGTAGTTCATGGCTGACCTCGCTCCGCTCGCATCCCGGCAGGCTTACCAGGTGCGGGGGGTCAGCTGTTCAGGGCTCGCCGCGACCGGGTGGGTGCGGCGCTGCGGTCAGTCCCCGCGGCCGCCGTCGTGTCCGCCGCCGTCTCCGTCCCCGTGGCCGCCGTCGCCATGGCCGCCGTCGCCATGGCCGCCGTCGCCATAGCCGCGACCGCCGCCGTCGTCGTCACCGTCACCCTGTCCGCCGTCCCGGCCCGAGCCCTGGCCGCCGCCGTTCTGGCCGCCCGCGAACTGACCGCCGCCGCCTCCGTCGTCCCCGCGCCCGCCACCGTTGCCGTTGCCGTTGCCCTGGCCGCTGCCGTTCCCTCCGGCGCTCCCCGTGGAGACGGGCGGCGTGGGCACAGTTGTCGTCGTCGTCGTGGTTGTCGTGGTGGGTGCAGCTGTAGCTGTCGGCGTGGGCGTAGGTGTGGGAGTCGGCGTAGGTGTCGGTATGGGCGTCGGAGTGGAGACCGGGAAGTTGTCAGAGGCGAGGCTCGCGTGCTGCGCCCCACTACCGGCTGCGCTCGCAAGCGCGCCCGTTCCCGCCGGCAACGAGGGCCCGAAGACGACGACTCCCGACGGCGCGTTCCCACCGCTGTTTGCGGCACCCGAATTCCCGCTCTTGCCGACATCGACCCGGCCCTGCGCGGGTGACTCGAAACCTTGCTGAGGAGACCCGGCCGATGATTGGCCGCTCGAACCGCCTTGTGGGTTCTGGGGTCCCGTCGCCAGCGGGACGCCGACTGGACCACTGCCGATCACCAGTGCGCCCACGACCGACACGGCGGCGCCGGCGGCGCAGAGCGAGGCAATGGCACGGTCCCGTATCGAGCGACCGAGCGGGGCATGCACCGTTGCAGCCGTCGCCGCTGCGGCAGCTGCGGCGGTAGCAAAAAGAGCTGGTTCTGCGGCGACGGTCTCGGGCGCCACGTCACGCGTGAACGTGGGCGACGCGAAGACCTCTTCCAAGGTCGTGTAGTCCTCGGCCCGAAGCCAGTCGGACACTGCCCCTCCCAAATTCCCTTGCAGGAACCCTCCGTCCCCTTGCAGGAACCCTCGTCATTTCGGGGGGGCTTCCGGAGCTCTCCACGGACCCGGAAAATTTGTTCTGTTGCCCCCTCGTTGTCACCCTATAGCCGCCGGGCCGATCAGGGAATATCAAGTTGACAACGTGCCGCCAATTTGGGGAAAACGCTCGTTTTTGTGTGTGGAATTCGCACTTTGTCACCAGGGTTTTGCGCATCAATTCTGCGGCGGGTGGAGCATCCTCTCAATAGGTGACGTCCGTTCCCTTCAGCACTCCGGGAGGGCAGGTCCGAGTGCCTCACGCGCCGGCGACGGAATGACCCAGTCCCGGCACCCTCGACCCGACGCTGCCGAGCAAACCGGTGACCGGCGACGCAGGCGCTCGACGCGCCCCTCTCCTACCGCATCGCGCCGGCGAGCAACGTCGGAGGGCTGCCCCCACCCAGGTCGTCCAGGGCCGAGGTCGCGATCGTTCCCAACGCGCCGGTGACCGACGAGACCGGAACCGCCTGGCCCAGCTCGCCCGACGTGGCGGTCACGGCGGACCCCACACTCGAGACGGCTGTCCCGATGGCTTGGACCGCCGGTGTGAGAGTGCTGCTCCCGGCTCCGCTTCCCGGTGTGGTCACGGGTGCCGGCGTGCCGCTCGGCGGCCCGGGCGCCGCCGGCGTCGTGGCCGTGGCCTCACTCCCTGCGGGATTTTGCGGCACGACGGCGGACGGGGGTGCCGAGACGACTGTGACCTGGGCCACGACGCGCCCGGCCTCGGAGGCGCCCGCTGGGGCCGGTGCGCCGGTCCCCGCGGCGGCGGGTACGACTGGAACGGGTTGTGACACGCCACGGAGACCGGACACACCCCGGCCCAAGGGCGCACCTTGGGCCTGTTCCGTCACGTTCGGTCCTCCGGCGGGGCCCTGACTCGTCCCCGGGGCGAAACCAGCGACGGCGAGCGCGGCGGCGGCGACACCGCTGACGGCGGCGATGCCTCGGTGACGCGCGTGCTCGCGCTCGCTGTCACGATCGCCGCCTCCCGGCAGGAGGACGAGGGCCGGGCGCCCCGAGACCGCCGGAGCGGGCGCCGCGACCGCCGGGGCGGCTGCGGCGACGGCCTCGGGATGCCCGAAAACCTCCGAGAGGAACACCTTCTCGAGTTGCGTGGGCGTGGATTCCGACCCGCCCACGGCGGAGGGGACCCGGGACGCCCGCCTGTGGCCGAACTCCCGCGACCGGAACAGCCTCTCGAGATCGACGGTGACGCCGGTACCTGTTTCCTGCTGGTCGGACACGATCCCTCCTTCCTCCACCGGATCCGTCCTGTGTCGGTAACGCCTCGGGCGCCGCCTCCTAGTGGTGTAAGCCGGTTGCGGTCACGCCAAATGGGCCTGCCGCCGGCGGCTGAGACGGCTGATCGCCAGACCAAGGACCACGGCCGCAGCTCCGATCAACAGCTCCACGAGAAGCGGAGCGCCGGTCAGGGCCAGCGGACCCGAGGAGGAGGTGGTTGCCGCAGTGCTGACCGCGGTCGGGGTGATTGCCGCCGTGGTCGTGGCCGGGGTCGTGGCCGCCGGCGACGTGGACGGCGACGTGGACGGCGAGGTGGACGGGGAGGTGGCCGGCGACGGCTGTGGGCACGAAGCAGTGGAGGT
>Ga0210390_10002490_pt1 | contig 16312 bp, 11 predicted proteins | sample IncBWH11OmetaG_FD_161050 | JGI IMG/M metagenome (GOLD analysis project Ga0210390, IMG submission 161050) | Forest soil microbial communities from Barre Woods Harvard Forest LTER site, Petersham, Massachusetts, United States - Inc-BW-H-11-O ... | reverse complement strand
CCCGCAGCTCGTGCTGGTCACGCCGGATTGCGGGATGGCAGGGGATTGAAACTCGCGGAGACGATCCGGTCAACGGAAGCCAGGGTGCCGGTGATCTTGCTTACAACGCACCGCCTGGAAAAATCCGACCTGCCCAGCCGCGGAGAACGATTGGTCACGAAATCGATTGATCTGCCCGAACTGCGCCGCACGATCGACGCCGCGTTACGCGAATCTGCCTTAGTTGAGTCCGAGGCAACTGAGGTGGCAACGGAAGCCGCCTCGCCGCAAGCACGCGTCGCCCGTCGATGAACCCATTAAGTCCGCCGGCCCGGTTTCGAGCCCGGTCCGATCTCGAGCGTTGAGGAATTCCCATGCGGGTGTTACAGCTGAAGTCCGTCAAGACGATTGGCATGATTCTCTTCGCCGCCCTCCTGGTGGGCGGGGTAGTCGGATTGCAAAAACTGGCGGCCGACCGCGAAGAGCGGAATGAGGATCCGGAAACCAAGTCCGGCTTGGGCGTCGAGCTCGTGCCAGGCCAACCGCACACGCTGTTCGTGCCACCCGACGTGCGGACGACGCTCGGCATTCGCAAAGACAACGTCGACAACATCGTCACCGCCGTCAAGCCGACGCGCACGCGCGACTTGCCCATGCCGGGCACCACCATGCTCGACCCGACGCGGCTGATCCCCATTCGCGCGCTGTTCGCGCCTTCTCCGTCCTCGGCCCAGTGCGTCGAGATCGGGACGATCGAAGAGGATCGCCTCAAGACCGGGGCAACGACGAGCCATCGCCGCGAGCTGCGTTCGGGCGACAAGGTGACCAAGGGCAATCTGCTGGCCGTCTTTTACAGCGTCGACGTCGGCAACAAGAAAAACGACCTCATCGATGCCATCTACCAGCTCAAGCTCGACGTCCAGATTTTGGATCGATGGCAGGCCAAGGCGGCCGTCGTTCCAGACATCCTGCTCTGGCAACAGAAAAAAGCCGTCCAAGGGGATATCAACGCCCTCAATCGGGCTGTCAGCACGTTGCGGACGTGGGGCATCCCCGAGGAAGACGTTCAGGCCGTCCGCGAGGAGGCCGAGAAGGTCAAGCCAGAGGACGCGGAAAAACGGCTCAAGCAGCGCGACAAAGCCAATTTCGACCGTTGGGCCCGCGTGGAGATCAAGGCCCCGGACGACGGCATCATCGTCGAGCAGAACATCACCGCCCACACGGTCGTCTCGGACAACACCATCAACCTGTTTCAGATCGCCAAGCTGGACCCGGACGGCGGCGGCCCGCGGCTATCCGTCGTGGCCAACTGTCCCGAGGACGATCTGCCGGCGCTGCAAGCCCTGCCCGAACGGGCGCGGCGCTGGACGATCACCACCGTCGGCAGCACGCCCCTGGAGGGCTTCATCGATGACATCAGTTACATCATCGACCCCAACGATCACACGGCGAAGGTCAAAGGACACATCGACAATAAGGAAGGCCGCCTCTTGGCCGGGAAGATGATTTCCGCCAAGGTGCAGCTGCCGCCCCCACAGGACGTTGTCGAGGTGCCGCCCTCGGCCGTGGGCGATGACGGCCAGCAAAGCATCGTTTTTGTCGAGACGGATCCGCAAAAACAGTACTACACAATGCACCGGGTGGAACTGGTGCGGCGCTTTGAAAAATCGGTCTTCGTCCGCAGCCGGCCGTTCGCCAAGGACGAGCAGCTCACGGTCGAGGAGCAGGAACTGGGCCTGCAGCCCAAGCAGCCGCTGTTGCCCGGCGAACGAATTCTAGGCACCGGTGTGGGCGAGCTGAAGTCGGCCCTGACGGAGATGGAGTCTCAACCTCAGAAAGACGGATCGGCTCAGAAAGACGGATCGGCTCAGAAAGACGGGCCTGCGCAGAAGCTCGCGGCGGCTCAGAAAGACGCAGCGTCCCAGAAAAATACGACGTCTCAAAAAGACGCGCCCGCTCGAAATGAGGCGGCGGCCACGCCATGACGCCTTGCGGCAGCTGGGAACGTCGGGCAGAGCAAGTCCCAAGGAAGTCTCTGGCCCCGAGTGTCTCCCGACGGAGATGGGCGACGTAGCGGGCCGACTCCCCCGGAAGCGCCCGAACAAACAACCAACACCCGAATTTCGGTTGGATCGTCTTCGATGGTTCGCAAACTGATCGAGTGGGCTCTGCATAACCCGCTCGTCGTCATTCTGTTCTCGATCGCGCTCTCGATTGTCGGGATGTATTCGTTTCTCAACATCAACGTCGAGGCGTATCCCGACCCGGCGCCCGCGATCATCGAAGTCTTCGCCCAGTTCCCCGGTGCGTCGGCCGAAGAAGTCGAGCGCCAGGTGACCGTGCCGCTGGAGATCACGTTTGCCGGCATGCCCGGGCTCAATTCGATTCACAGCAAGTCGCTCTATGGGCTGAGCGACCTCAAAATGAACTGGAATTACGGCCGCAACTACACTTACGAGGCCGGCCGCCAGGAAGTCATCAACCGGCTGGCCACCATTTCGCAGCCGCTGCCCGCCAACGTCACGCCGCAGATCTCTCCCGAGTCTCCGACCGGCGAAATTTACCGCTACGTGCTCAACTCGCCTAAGGATGCGGCCGGCCGCGAAATTTACACGCTGAACGACTTGAAGGCCCTGCAGGACTGGGTGCTCGAGCGCGAATTCCGCACGGTGCCGCGGATCGTCGACGTCTGCGGTTGGGGCGGCACGGTCCGCCGCTACGAAGTTCAGCCCAATCCCGATCTTTTGCGGAAATTCGGCCTCACGCTGATCCAGCTGCAAAACGCCATTTCCAATGCCAACGCGACCGTCGGGGGCGACTACGTCGACCAGGGCGAAGTTGCGATGACCGTCCGCAGCGTGGGCCTGTTCGGCGGCGGCACCGATCCGACCGTCAAAGTGCTCGGCCTGAAGAGCCCCGCGCAAGCCTCGGCCATCCTGCGGGCCGAAGAGCAGCGCCGCTTGCAGGACCTCCGCTCGCTGGTGATCACCTCGACCAACAACCAGCCGGTCCGCGTGGAAGACGTCGTCGAGGGGGGACGTGCGTCGCCCGGCGAAATGACCGACCGCGGCGTCGTCGTCAGCCATCAGACGCGCTTGGGCCGGATCGGCTACTGGCGGGCCGACAAGGAGCGCCCGCCGCGATCGGGGCAGAGCCTGGCGCAAATCGGCCACGACGAGCCCGACGTCGTCGAATGCATCGTGCTCTTGCGGAAGAACGAAGAGACTCTGCCGGCGCTCAAAGACGTCGAGGCCAAGGTCGCTGAGCTGAACAATCCCAAGGGCGGGCGGATGCTGCCCGGCGTCAAGATCGAGACCTACTACAACCGCCGAGAACTGCTGGGCGTCACCACCGAAACGGTCCGGGAGAACCTGCTCCTGGGGATGGGGCTGGTGACGATCGTGCTCTTGATGTTCCTGAGCAACGTCCGCAGCGCGCTGATCGTCGCCATCAACGTGCCGCTGGCCCTCTGCTTCGCGTTTTCCATCCTCTATATGCGAGGCATGTCGGCCAACCTGCTGTCGATCGGGGCGGTCGACTTTGGGATCATCGTCGACTCGTCGGTGATCATGGTCGAAAATATCTATCGCCATCTGAGCTCGGGCGAATATCCCGAGCTCAGCTTGCGCGAACGGATCCTCAAGGCGACGCACGAGGTCGAGCGGGGCCTGTTCTTCACCACGGCCATCATGGTCTGCGCCTTTGTCCCGCTGTTCACGATGCAGGGACCGGAAGGGCAAATCTTCGGGCCTATGGCCGATACCTACGCGTTCGCCCTCTGCGGCGCGCTGTTCTTGGCGCTCACCATGGCCCCGGTGATGTGCCTGTTGTGCTTCAAGAACCTGAAGGCTGCGCCGGACAACTGGCTGGTCCGCGGCATGAAAGCCCGCTACCTGCGAAACCTGCGGTTCTGTCTGCGGCACCCCTACGCGACGGTCGGCGTGATGGCGGCGCTCACGATCTTCACCACCGCACTCTTGCCCCTCTTGGGTCGCGAATTCATGCCCGCGCTGGAAGAGGGCAACCTGTGGATTCGCGGGACCGCTCCGCTCAACATCTCGCTTCCCAGGCATACGCAGCTTTCGGCCCAGGCGCGGGCCATCATGGCCACCTATCCCGAGGTTGAGTCAATCGTCAATCAGCTCGGCCGACCCGACGACGCGACCGACACCGACGGCTACTACAACAGCGAATACTTCGTCCCGCTGCGACCGGAGAAAGACTGGCCTCTGCTGGTCGAACGTCCCAAATGGCAGCGCTGGATATTGGGGGCCAAGCGGGCACGGACGAAGGATGAAATTGTCGACGCAATGAACGCCGAGCTGGGTGAAAAGCTCCCCGGCATCACCTGGAATTTTTCGCAGAACATCCGCGACAACGTGATGGAGGCCCTGTCCGGCATCAAAGGGGACAACTCGGTCAAGATCTTCGGGCCGGACCTGGATCGCCTCGAGCTGCTGGCGGCCAAGGCCAAGAATGTTCTGCAGCAGGTGCGGGGCATCGAGAACGTCGGCATCTTTCACATTCGTGGCCAATCACACCTCGAATGGCGCGTCGATCCGAGCAAGTGCCAGCGCTGGGGCGTGCAGACGGCCGACGTCAACAATGTGGTGACGAGCGCGCTCGGGGCGCGGGCCCTGTCGAGCATGGTCGAAGGCGAAAAACTTTTCGACATCTCGGTCCGCTGGCCCAAGCGGCTGCGGAACAGCGAAGCCGACATCCTCGACATCCCGGTCGACATCATCAACAACAACGTCGTGCAGAACACGGGCCCGGGCGTGGTCCCGACCTCGATCGGCACCGGCAACGCGACGCCGTCCAACGTCGGAGCGCAAGCCAACACCGGGAACATCATCAGCAACACGCCGCGGCTGCCGCTCCGCGACCTGGTTTCGCCGGTCGGCGAGGACGGCGCCCCGCTGCCGGACGGCCAATACCAGCAGCACGGGGCTTCCACCATTTATCGCGAACAGGGCAAGCGGCTGATCGCCATCAAGTTCAGCGTCCGCGGCCGCGACCTGGCCGGCGCCGTCGACGAGGCACAGGCGAAAACCAAAGACCTGTTCGAGGCGCCGTATCACTCTGTCTGGAGCGGCGAATTCGAGGAAATGCAGGACGCCGAGGCGCGGCTGATGGTCATCGTGCCTCTCTCGCTGGGGATGATCATCCTGCTGCTCTATATCGCCTTCCGCAACGTGCTGGACGCAGTGATCGTCTTCTCGAATGTGATCGACCTGTCGATCGGCGGCGTTTGGGCCCTCTTGCTCACGGGGACGAACTTCAACATCTCGGCGGCCGTCGGCTTCATCTCGATTTTCGGCGTCGCCATCATGGACGGTCTGTTGCTGTTGGCCTATTTCAACCAGCTTCGCTTGCAGGGGCTGCCGGTCGAGGAGGCCATCCTCACCGGTGCCGAAAAGCGAGTCCGCCCCGTGATGATGACCGCGCTCACGGCGATTTTCGGCCTGATGCCGGCCGCCATTTCCACCAAGATCGGTTCACAGACGCAAAAGCCGCTGGCCATTGTGGTGGTGGGCGGCATGATCACCACGTTGTTTCTAACCCGTTACCTGATGCCCGTGCTCTATAGCTTCTATGGACACCGAGAACCGCCGGCCTCGGCCGGCAGCATGGCGCACTGACCTTCGAGCCCTTGGCCCCCAGGGGGTCAGACCGGACGCCGGTTGGCGTCGCCCGCGAGTCGGCAGACAAACATGAGTCCACGCCTGCTCATCATCGACGACGAGCCGAACCTGCGCTACTCGCTCGAGCAGAGTCTGCGCTCCGAGACGCTCGAGGTCGTCACGGCCGCGAACGCCAGCCAGGGAATCGATCAGGTCCGCCGCCAGCCGCCCGACGCCGTGTTGCTCGACGTCCGTTTGCCCGATATGTCGGGACTCGATGCGTTCGACCGCATCCGCCAGCTCGATCCGCGGTTGCCCGTAATCATCATGACCGCCTACAGCAGCACCGATACGGCGATCGAAGCGATGAAGCGCGGCGCGTTCGAGTACTTGCTCAAGCCAGTCGACTTCCGGTCGCTCCGCACGCTCGTGGCAAAGGCAGTTGAGCTGAGCCGTTTGCGGCACGTGCCGGCCGTCTTTCCCGATGAAGGTTCAGCCGACGACGAACGCGTCGATCGCATCGTGGGCGACACGTCCGCCATGAGCGAAGTTTATAAGTGCATCGGCCGCGTCGCCCCGCTCGACGTGCCAGTGCTGATCCAGGGTGAAAGCGGGACGGGCAAGGAACTGGTCGCCCGCGCCATCTACCAGCACAGCCTCCGCAGCGAAGGGCCGTTCCTGGCCATCAACTGCGCCGCCATTCCCGAAGGACTGCTCGAGAGCGAACTATTCGGCCACGAAAAGGGGGCGTTTACCGGGGCCGACCGCCGCCGCATCGGCAAGTTCGAGCAGGCCAACCGCGGAACGCTGTTCCTCGACGAAATCGGCGACATGACGCTGACGACGCAGCCCAAAGTGCTGCGGCTGTTGCAAGAGCAGCAGTTTGAGCGGGTCGGCGGCGAGGAAACGATCCGCACCGACGTCCGCGTGATCGCCGCCACCAACCAGAACCTGGACGAACTGGTCGCCGCCGGCCGATTCCGGGGCGATCTGTTGTACCGCCTCCGGGTCTATACGATCACAATCCCGCCGCTCCGCGAGCGACGCGACGACCTGCCGCTTCTGATTTCCTACTTCCTGACGCAGTTGAGCCGACAGTTCGGCAAGCGTGTGAACTCGGTGGCTCCCGACGCGATGCGGATCCTGGAGTCGTACCCCTGGCCCGGAAACGTGCGCGAACTGCAAAGCGCGATCCGCTTTGCGTACATCCAATCGGCGGGCGAAGTCATCACCCGCGATTCGCTTCCCGATCACCTGCAAGGGGACGGCAGCGCGATGCGCCTCGAGACGCCCGGAGTCCGTCATGCGGCCGATGCCGACCCGCGCGAGCTCGACGTGGCCGCCCTGGTCAACGACATGCTGCAATCCAAGCAGTCCGACATTTACGACAAGGTCTGCGCGGCCGTCGATCGCACGGTCATTGAAACGGTGCTCCGCCACGCCAAGGGAAACCAGCTGCGAGCCAGCGAGATTCTCGGGATTTCGCGGACGACGCTGCGCGGCAAGTTGCGCTCGCTCGGCCTGGCGATCGAGAAGCAACTCTTGTCCGAATCAACCCGCTTCGACTGATCGCGCGCGACCCCGCATAGCGGCGAAAAGGTTCGCAAACCGCCTCTAGGGGTTAACCCTCAGCTTGCCCTTGCCCGCGATCAGGGTTCTTGTTGCCGCCACTGGGTCGTGGGATAATCCGCATGTCCGAATCCATCTCAGGGACCGGCGGATGCCTGGCGACACCGAGCTTCGGCAGCGGCAGACCGTGCGGGTCGCCCTCGAAGTCGCTTCCGGCCCGCACCAAGGCAAGCACTTCGAGTTCGATCGGTACGACACGTTTCTTGTCGGCCGGGGGTCGTGGTCCCATCTGTGCTTGCAGGATGACCTGCACTTCTCGCGGCACCACTTCCGGATCGAGATCCGTCCCCCCGATTGCTACCTGGTCGACTTGGGGAGCCGCAACGGCACGTTCGTCAACGGGAACCGCGTCAACGCCACGTTTCTCCGCGACGGCGACGTGATCTCGGGGGGCAAGACCGAGATCCGGGTGAGCGTCACCACCGGTCGGCCGCGCGTCGCTGTCGACGCGCCCACCGTGCTGGGGTCGTTTAAGTCGACCATCACCTTCGAGAGGCCGACCGAGACGCGGCTCGAAAAGAAGTTCGCCTCCGTCCGAGAGATTCCTGGATACGAGCTGCAAGAAGAGATCGGCAGCGGCTCGATGGGCGTCGTGTTCCGCGCGGTCCATTCGGCGACCGCCAAGCCGGTCGCCATCAAGGTGATTTCGCCGCGGCAATCGGCTTCCGAGGCGGCGATGCAGCTTTTCGTGCGCGAAGCCAGTCTGTTGGGCCGGCTCAATCACCCGCACATCGTGCAGTGTCTCGATTTCGGCTACAACTCCGGACAGCTGCATCTGATCATGGAGTACGTTCCGGCGATCCCGTACGAAACGGTGCTCGAAGAACAAGGGTCCGCCCGCACACGGATCTCGTGCGCGATCATCTGTCAGATTCTGCTGGCCCTGGACCACGCGCACGAGATGTCGATCGTGCACCGCGACATTAAGCCCGAGAACGTGCTCTTGTGGCGCAAGGGGCGAAAACTCAACGCCAAGCTCGCCGATTTCGGCCTGGCGAAGAATTACGCCTATGCCGGCTTGAGCGAAATCTCGCGCCTCGGAGACATCCGCGGCACGATCGCCTACCTCGCTCCGGAACTGGTGATCGATTGCCGCCAGGCGCGGCCGGCCGGAGACATCTACGCGGTCGGCGCGACCCTTTACCGCTATCTGGCCAACGAATTTCCGTTCGACTTCGACGACAAGAACAAGCTCGCGGTGGTGCTGGAAGATGACCCGGTCCCCCTCCGCCGGCGGGCCCCGCAGGTTCCGTCCGGCGTGGAAGAGATCGTGCACCGCGCGCTGGCCAAAGATCCGGCCGCGCGGTTTCCCTCCGCGCAAGCCATGCTCAAGGCGCTCGAACCGTTTTCGGTCCGCCGCAAGAAGCGGCGCTGAGCGACAAGGCGCAGTCGACGAAGTCGCCCGCCCAAGTTCGCGCGGGGGAATCACCGGACCCTCGCCGTCGCCTTGGTCATCGGTCGGTCGCCCGAGCGCCTTACGTCCATTTGAATCCGTTCACGCGCTTCCTCGTCCTTGGCGTTTTTCAAAAGTGTCTGGATTGCGAGTTCGTGAGCCTTATCGAGTGCCGCGTCGGCGGGGACGGCCACGTCCGGCTTTACGCCGACACCTTCCCAATTGGTCTTCGTGATGGGGTTGATGGCTCGGCCGGTGGGCACAAACATCATGAAATGATCGCCGAGCGGGCCGAGTCCGCCGGGGTGCGCCCCGCCGCCGGTCGTTTGGCCCACGAGCACGGCGCGTTTCTGTGTTTGCAAATCGTAGGCGAATTCTTCCGCTCCCGAAAACGTCCGTGGCGCGATCAAAACGTAGACATCCTTGCTCAAATAACGTTTGCCGGCGACCTCCTTGCGCGTCCAATATTCCTCGGTTTTGTTTTCTTTGCGCGAGTAGAGGCTGTTCAAATGGACCGATTGGCTCCCGAAGAAATAGCTACAGAGGAGGGCGACGCTTTCCGGGTCACCGCCGCCGTTCTTGCGAAGGTCGATGATCAGTGCGTCTGTATTTGCGAGAAAGTTCATGGCCGCAGCGGCCGGCTCGGCCGCGACGTCGGGCGGAAGGAAGCCATCGACGGCCAGATAGCCAACGTTGCCACTGAGACGCTTCACTTCGCGGTAGCCGGCATTCATCCATTGGCCCATCTGCCGCATCTCTTCTTTCATTTGCGGCGTCGGGCCCTTGTCCTGTTCCGACCCGTCTGGCAATTTCGGCAACTTATCGGTGCTGCAGGTGATCCGCAGATGTTTGTCCTTGGAGACTGCCTGCAAGTCCTTGGTGAGCCGATCCGCCAGAGCCTGACCGGTTTTGATGGCGGCGTATTCCTTGTCAGCCTGACGCTTGCGGATCGCCTGGACCATTTGCGCGGCGACTTCGGGAAACACGTACTCCGCCTCCAGCCGCTTCAGCGCCTCGTCGATCACCGTGTTGGCTGTCTCCGCGTCGATCGGCAACGGTGGTTGGTCCGGCCTGATCATGAATCGGACCTGCGCCGAGCACGTTTGCGGAACGAATACTGCCAGTGCGGCAAGCAGGGCCCACCGCCACGCACGACTGCCTCTCATGAACCCATTCTCCTTGGAGAAACTCGAACTTCGAAACGGGCGCTCGGAGAGAATAGTACGAGCGAGACAGCCCACTTCGTCAAAGACGATCCTAAGCAGCGCAAGGCGAGGGCTCTTGAACGGGATTCAGCTTTTGGAACGGTCCGCTGAGCGCGACGTCGCCTTCCGGTAGGCGGCCGGAGTCAGTCCGAGTTCGCGTTTGAACGCGCGGGTGAAATGACTCTGGTCGGCAAATCCAGCCCGCAAGGCGACGTCCGCCAGCGGCGTGTCGTCCTCGGCCAAGGCGCGGCAAGCCAGCGCAATCCGCTGGCGGCGCACAAAGTCCCCAATCGTGCAGCCGAAATGGCGGCGGAATGACGTTGCGAGGTAACCCGGGTGAACGCCAGCTTCGGCCGCGACAGCCGCCAGGTTCCATGAGTCGGTGCAGCGCTCGCGGAGCAGCTCGCTGACCCTCCGCAACCAACGGGGCGGGGCCGTCTCACAGCGCACCTGCCGGTCGCAAACGCCCAAGAGTTCGAGCGTCAGCCCCTCGATGATCAAGGGTGATGACGCGTCGAAACAATTGAATTCGTCAAGAATTCGCACCGCGAGGCCCACTGCCGGTCCCGCGTGGCAGTCGAAGGGTTCGCTCAGAGGAAGGGCTCTGCCAGCGGATCCGCGTACCCACAACGAGGTGATTTCGATATTGAATGAACAGACTTCCTCTGCGTCGACGTGCTCCGCGTGAACCTCCATGGGCGGATGGAAGGCCAGCATGTGCGGGCCGCAAAACCGTTGTCGGTTCCCGTACTCCTCCCGATAGGTGCCGCGGCGGATGAGGCAGAAGTAGGCCCGTTCGTGGCAATGCCGCGGCAAACGGGCGCCCGCCGGGTGGCGAGTCTCCGTCAAAGACAGCCCGGCGCAAGCCTGCTGTCGGACGACCTTTCCCAGAAACCCGCCCGGGGACAGGCATTGGCACATGGCGATTTCTCCGCGAGCGGCAGCCGATCCCGCCCCCAACGATGGCAAGGCTGAGACGGTTAGTTATTCGCTGTCGCCGGAATTTCCTCGGCGAGCAACTCGTCGATCTTCTTTTCCATGATGGCCTTGCCCTTGACCCCTTTCCAGCCGAGTTCGCCGTCCCAGCGGTAGCGAACGAAGCCCTGTTTGTCGATCAGGTAGATCGAGGGCCACCAGCGGTTGCCCCACGCCGTCCAGGTCTTGCCGTCGGCGTCGACGACGATCGGATACTTGAGTCCCCGCTCCTCGATGCTCTTTTTGAGCCGCTTGAGATCGTGCTCGCGCGCGGTCTCGGGCGTGTGGACGCCGATCATGGTGACCCCCTTGGTCGCGTACTTTTGAAACCAGGCTTTGTAGGCCGCGTCGTTGTGCCGGCAGTTGACGCAGCCGAAAGTCCAGAAGTGAAGCACGACCACCCGGCCGCGGAGCGCGGACAGCTTGAGCACGGGCGAGTTGAACCAGTCGTCCTGAGCGCGTTCCGGCAGTTCGGGGGGCTGGGCGTGAAGCACGGCGGGCGCCGGCTCTTCGGCGCGGACCCGGCCCGTCACAGGAACGGCGATCGTTACCAACGAGAACACGACGGCGATCGAAGCCCACTGATTGCGAAGGCTCTGCCGAATCCGCCCAACCGTCGCGTGAGATCGCATGCCATGCTCCCGAAAGCGAATCCGTCGCGGAAAACCTTGCCCTGATGGCACCGGCGAAAATTATCGCATCTTCGCGAATTCCGAACAAACGGCTTGACAGAAGGCCGGCTACTGTATTACAGTCGTAATGCACTTATGCAAGTCACTCCGCTCCAATTCGAAGTTCACCCGTCCTCCGGCGTCCCCATCTACCGACAGATCATGGATCAGGTGCGGGCCCTCGTCGCCGGGGGCAAACTCGCCCCCGGCGACACGCTCCCCAGCGTGCGACAAATGGGGGCCGAGTTGGGAATCAACATGATGACCGTCTCCAAGGCCTACTCGAAGCTCGAAGCGGAGGGCGTTGTCAGCCGGTCGCGGGGGCAGGGGATGGTCGTCGACCGGGTCGATGTCGGCGGCACGGTCGCCGATCGCCGCAAGGAATTGCAGCCCTTCGCCGAACAATTGGTCGTGCGGGGGATCCAACTGTCGCTGTCCGACGAACAAATGCTGAGTGTGGTCAAAAGCTCGCAACGCGACTTGCGGGATACTGCCAGCGCCTGAGAGGAAGTTGCCCAGGAGGAAGCGGTGTTCAGCATGTCCGATGCCGTCATCCACGTTCGCAACCTGCACAAATCGTACGGGCGGTCCGCGACGAAGCCCGTGCTGAACGGGGTCGATCTCACCGTCTCCCCCGGGATGGTGCTGGGACTCGTCGGCACCAATGGCGAGGGAAAGTCGACCCTGATCAAGTGCCTGCTGGGATTGCTGCGGATCACGTCGGGCGAAATTCGCGTCTTCGGGGAGGATCCCTGGAACCTGAGCGCCGCGAGCAAGGCCCAGATCGGCTACGTCCCGCAAGAGCCGGCGCTCCTGCCGTGGATGACGGTGCGGCAGCAGCTGGCCTACGCGGCGGCGTTTTTTCCCACCTGGGATGCGACCTTCGCCGCGGAGCTGGTCGAACGCTGGCGGCTGCCGGCCAACGAACGGATCGGCCCGCTTTCGCTCGGTCAGAAACAAAAAGTGTCGATCGTGCTGGCGCTGGCTCATCGGCCCAAACTTTTGATCCTCGATGAGCCAGTGGCCAGCCTCGATCCGGTCGCGCGGCGGCAGTTCCTCGAATCGCTGATGCAAGCGGCCGAGACCGACGACAACACCATCCTGTTTTCGACCCACATCACCTCCGACCTGGAACGGATCGCCTCGCACCTGGCCATGCTGAAGGACGGGCAGATTGTGTTGTGCGACGAGCTCGACCACCTGAAGGACCGCGTGAAGCGGCTCCGCATCTCGGCCGGGGCGGATCTGCCACGGACGTTCGCGATCGGCGGCGCCCTGCGGACCGAGGTGCACGGTCGCAACGCGCTCGTGGCGATGGCCTCGGTGGACGCCGGACTCGTGGAGGAGTTGCGCACCCGCTGGAATGCCGACGTCTCGGTGGAGGATCTGAACCTCGAAGAGATTTTCGTGGAGATGCAAATTGCTTAGACGCCTGGCAGCCGTCACGCGGGCCTGGATCACGCGCCGCTTGCTGTGGCTGTGGACATTCGCGTACGCCTGCGTCTGCACCAGCGCATTTCTGTGGCCCGTGTCGCCGAAGGACACGTACTTCCAGTGCCCGGAGTTCTTGCTCCCGTCGGACACGGCGGACTTGGCGACCGATGTATTCGGGTCGGACGGTCGACCCCGCACTTTCCAAAACCCCGCCCTGATCGTGCGACCAGGCGTCGGTTCCTATGCCTACCGCCTGCCGCGGAGCGCACATCGGGACAACGTCGACGCCGTAAGAGCAGCGCTCAACAATCTGCCCAATTTGGAACGCATCTATATTGGCGGCTACAACGACGCGGTCCAATTTCGGCGGATCCGCGACCGATTGCCGGGGATCCGCGTCTGGCATTTGGAACTCAACGGGGGACGACTCGCGTCGACGCTCTTCTTGCTTTTAGCGACGTTGACTCTGGGAGGCGCCGTGCTGCAGCAGAGCCAGGCGTTCTTTTCCCTGCCGCAAGCGCGGACATTCCCGCGGTACGTCGCGCCCCACCTGCTGTTTCTGGGCATCCTTTCCGGCCTCGGGATTCTCGTTGCGACGCTGGTCGCCGGGAAATATGGCGACGATCTCTTTGCTGCGGCGGCCGTCCAGGCTTTTGCCTGGGGCGCGTGGAGCGCGTTTGAATTCCGCGTGCTTGCGCTCCCCGGCCCCCCATTCGGTTCGCGGCAATCCGCGGGGAGCAAAGTCGATCCATCGGGGGCTCGGGTACCGGTCGCGGGGGGCCAAATCGGCGGGGCCGTCTTGCTCGGGGCGACCACCGTCTGCTGCGGGATGTTCATCGTCCGGCCCTATGTGCTGGAAAGCTTTCTGCTCGGAGAGTTGCCGTGGCTGGCAGCCGGGTTCCTGCTCACGGGGGCGATCCTTGGCGTCGCGGTGGCCATGCGGATGCCCGCCTATTGCGTGGCGGCGAGCGAAGCGGGGGCGACCCCCATCCTCTCGCTGCAGGATGTGGAAAAACGCCGCGTCGCGCGCGGCGTCCTGCCGATCCGCTTCGAGCGTCGCCTGGACCGGCTCCGCGGGCCGAGTCGCCTGCCGCAGTGGCTCTGGCAGATCCGGGCGATCCATGCGGGCAACCCGGACGTGCTCATGCCCGTCGTCGTTCGCATCGTGGCTCCGATCGTTTTGGTCGTCTTGCTCGACCATTTTTGGCCCTCGAGCCTGTTTCCTTGGCCCTCGCGCCTGTTTTCGACGCTGCTTGTCGGCCTGTTGCTCGCGGCCGGCTGGCTGATCTCCCTGTCGCATATTTTCTCGAACTGGTGGCAACGGCGAAAAACCTTCTCCGTTCAATTGCTCTATCCGTGGACGCGCGGCCAATTAGCCCGCGCGGCCTTCGTCGCATACGTCTTCGACGCGCTGGGAATTCTGGCGGTGCTTTTCGTGACGCTGAAATTCTGCGACGTTGCGCTGCGCTGGCGGTTGGAAATGCCGGTGATTAGGCTGGGCGGCCTGGCAATCGCCTTGGCAGCTGCGCTCCTCGTCACGGGCGGACTGTGGCTGCTGACGCTGCGACACGGATGTTGGCGAGCTTTCTGGCCGTCGGCGGGGTGCTGCTGTTGTTCGCGGCGATGACGATGGCTGGTCGACTTGTGCTGGACCACGAGAGTCACTGGCGCATCGCCTTGCCGTTTGCGTTCTTGTCGTGCGTTTTCGGGTTCGACGCCTGGCGCCGGTGGATGCGGAGCGAATGGGGCCTTTTTGGTCCTTAAACGGCGGGTCGAGCGCAGGCGAGGGATCCGCTACGCATTCCGTCACTTTGCCGCAACGGGCGGCGAATGCGCGAAGGGCAGCGTCGGGTCGCCGAAGAACATGAATTTCTCCCCTTGAAAGAAGATCGAGGGGGGATACCAGTCGTTGTTCGGCACCAGCTGAGCGAGCCGCTCCTTTTGATGGTAGTAGCGGATCGCGCTGACCCAGCAGTCTCCGACCAGCGGCGGCTCGGGCTTGCGCATTGCGGTCAAGAAGCCTTCCAAGAGGCTGATCGCGCAGGGCTGGGCCCCGGTGTTGCAGCCGATATAGATCACCGCGCCCGTGTCGGGATGCTTGAGCAGCTGCTCGCCGAGCCCCGTCGGGTTGTACTTGCCCTTTTGATAGGGCGACGGCGGGGGAGGCGGCGCGCGGAAAACTTCTTTGGCGTTGGTTCCCGCATGCTCCTTACCGTCGACGTCCACGTAAGCGCTGTACGGCGGCAAAGGGGCGAAGTTCGCCGTGCTGCAACCGACCGAAATCATCACCGGGAGGCGATCGGCGTCTTTCAGCTTGGAAAGGCCGCGCGTCGAAATCGATTTGAACCACGAATTGTCGCTGCCATGGCCGACGTGTGCGATGAGCGCGCAGCCTCGGTCGGCCGCTTCCATCACGTGGGCCTCGTCCGGCGGCGGCGTGTGGTAAGGCTTTTTGTCGTCGGTGTAAAAATAGCGGCCCGCACTCCAGCCGGGTGGTAGCTCGCGAGCCCAAGCGGTCATCCGATCGCGGACGTCGACGTAGCCGGCCGTGTTAAAGAAATCGGCGCGCCGCAGCCCGGGATGCGTCCCGTCGCGAATGCTCTTCTCGTAAGCGATCGTCTTGGTCGCAACGGTGCGAACTTGCTGTTCGGTGCTGACCGGCCAGCGGCCGAAGGCGATCTTGGGCTCGTAAGTGATCTGATCGTAATTGATCGGATCGCGTTTGAAATTCTCGCCGCGGACCTCGCCGATATAGAAGCGGTGAAAGCCCTCCTTGACCGCGTTCCAATCGTCGAAGCTGCCGTCTTTCCGGGCGAGGTCGGCGTAATACAGGTCCGACGGATAAAAGGCGTAGTCGAACGCCGCCGGCGTCTTGCGGTCGAGCACCATGTACCGCACGGGCATCACATCCACGTCGCCCACGAGCAGCACGTAGCCCAGCCGCTGCTTGTGCCACGCGTTGTAGAGAAAGTGCTTGAGGCGTTCCGGATCGTCGAGCCCGGCATTCGACTTCAGCACCTTTTCCAGCGAGATCAGCACCGTGGGACGGACCGAGCGCTTGTACTCGAGATACTCGGCCAGGGCCGGATGAAAGGCCTCGGGTGCGATCACGAAGAATTTTTTGGGGCCGGCATGTTTGGATGCAGGCTTGGGCTGTGGCTTCGTTTGAGCCTTCGTTTCGACGGGGCGACGCTGCTGGCCGACCGCCGTCGTCCTCCATGCGAAGAGCACGAACAGCGCCGTGAGAAGACGGGCGCAGGAGGCCCAAAAACGCGGTCGAGCGGGGGAGAACCGTGTCATCGTCGGAAGTCCTTTCCGGAACGAACGCCAAGCGGCCCCATCCTATCGCCCTCGCGCACAGGCCGCCAAGCGAATGCCGCCGCAGTCAAACCGCGACGATTC
>Ga0210390_10002488_pt1 | contig 16325 bp, 14 predicted proteins | sample IncBWH11OmetaG_FD_161050 | JGI IMG/M metagenome (GOLD analysis project Ga0210390, IMG submission 161050) | Forest soil microbial communities from Barre Woods Harvard Forest LTER site, Petersham, Massachusetts, United States - Inc-BW-H-11-O ... | reverse complement strand
CAGATGCCATGCCACGGAGACATAGTTCTGTGCCACGGCCACGCCGGAGCGAAATCCAGCGAGCTTCACAATCTTGCCCAGCTTCATGTCGTCAACCACTTCCATGGCCAGTCGCCGGTGTGTGCCGCTTCCTTCATAAGCTTTACGGCTCAGCATTTGAAACGCGCCCACGCCCACATACGAGCGCGAGCCGGGATTGCTTACGTTGTAAGGATCGGTAGCCAATTGAAACCCCATGCCGAAAAACGAGATGAGCACGGTGTCCCAAAAACCGCTGCGCTCCACGTCGCCAAGTAACGACAGGTGATCCAGCCCACGCTCGCGAAATAACGAAACAATTCGGCGCAACGAATCAGGCCGGAACTTCACATCCGCATCGGTGAATACGATCAATTCGCCACTCGAAATTTCGTATCCACTTTGCAGCGCATGCGGTTTTCCCAGCCAACCCTTCGGTAATTCTCGGACATGAACCACTTTCATTTGAGAATGGTTCGCGGCAAACTCATCCAGGATTCTTACGGTGGCGTCGGTCGATCGATCATCCACCGCGATAATCTCCAAACCGGGATAATCGATGGCAACCAGCGTGGCAAGGGCCGCCGGCAGTTTTTCCTGTTCGTCGCGCGCGGCCAGGATCAGCGAAATCCGGGGACAGGCCGGATTTTCAGCGGGGTCATAATGCGCTACCCAAGGCAGACGTACGGCGCCATAAGCCACTTTCAGGCCATAGGTGATCCAGAAAAAAGCGATAAACCCGAAGAAAAATATCCAGAAGAAATGCATGCCGATTGGAGTCGTGAGCCAGCCTCAGGGTATCCTAGCATGGATGACAAAGAGCCTCGCCATCGTGGGCCCCGGTCGAGTAGGGCGTGCGCTCGGGCGGCGCCTGCGGGAAACGGGCTGGAAAATAACCGTGGTGGCTGGCAGAACCGAAGCCAGCGCAAAAAAGGGGACGCGATTTATAGGTGCAGGCAGGCCCGCGGCTGGTGTTCCCGCCACGCTTGCTGCGGCATCCATCATTCTTATTGCTGTGCCGGATGATGTGATTGATTTTGTCGCTGTGGAGTTGTCGCGAGTTGCGGGAGCCAGCCTGCGGGGAAAAGTGGTGTTGCATACCAGCGGCCCGTCGGGGCTTCCGTTCTTCAGCCGCTTCAGCTGTGCGGCGCGGCCGTGGGCTCCATGCACCCGCTGCAATCTTTCAATGGCGTGACCGTACCTCCGTTGGAAGGCAAAGTTTTTGCGATCGAAGGCCACGAACTGGCAGCACGCGCTGCACGAAAAATTGCTCGCTCGCTTGGAGGCGTGCCCGTGGGAATTTCGGCGGCAAAAAAACCGCTATACCACGCCGCCGGCGCGTTCGCCGCAGGATTGAGCCTCGCGCTGGAAGAAGCGGGAGTCCGCATGCTGATGACCGCGGGACTGAAACGGCGCGAAGCACAACGCGCGCTTTTGTCGTTGACGCGTCAGGTGCTGGAGCATTACGAGAAGCTCGGGCCGCAGAAAGCGTGGACCGGACCGCTTTCCCGCGGCGATTTCGGAGTCGTGGCCGCGCACGAAAATGCATTGCGTGAGCTTCCGGCGGAGTATCTGGATGCTTACCAGGCGGTCAGCCGGTTGGCAGCTCAGGTCCTCTCTCATGAACCGGCAGCCATGTTGCAAAAGTTGGACGCGATTTCAAGCACTGTGAAGCTTGCTGCAAAAACCAAAGGGGGCTACGAGTGACGCGACTACAAACTCCAATCCACAGCGATACGTTGAAAAACGGCCTGCGCGTGGTGATCGTGCCGGACGCCATGGCGCCGGTGGTGACCGTTGGCGTGTATTACAAGATCGGTTTTCGCCTGGAACCGCAGGGCCGCAGCGGATTTGCGCATTTGTTCGAACACATGATGTTCCAGGGATCTGAGAATGCGCCGAAAATGCAGCACATCAAGCTGATCAATTCGAGCGGCGGCGTGTTAAATGGTTCCACCATGTATGACGTAACGAATTATTACGAAGCTGTGCCCTCGAATGCGCTTGAACGTGTGCTTTGGCTAGAGGCCGACCGCATGCGCGCTCTTAAAGTGGACGAAGAAAATCTGACCAACCAGCGCGACGTCGTCAAAGAAGAGGTACGCGTCAACGTGCTGAACCAGCCATACGGCGGATTCCCCTGGCTGGACATGCCACCGGTAGCGTTTCGCAATTGGGCCAACGCGCACAATTTTTATGGCGATTTTGCCGATCTCGACGCCGCCAGTCTTGCCGACGTGCAGAAGTTTTTCCGCACATACTACGTGCCGAATAACGCGGTGCTTCTCCTACTCGGTGACGTGAAACCCGAGGAAGGGTTGGCGTTCGCGGAAAAGCATTTTGGACCGATTCCTGCAGGGGCCGCACCGTCCTTCGCCGATCCCACCGAGCCGCCGCAGACCGAGGAGCGACGCGGTCACGTGGAAGAAAAATTCGGCACGCTGCCGGCCATGGCAATCGGCTACGTGATGCCGGCACGCCGCACGCCCGATTGGTATGCCATGGTTTTATTGGACCAGGCATTGCACGGTGGCCGCGCCGGACGGATTCATCGAGAACTGGTGCTGGAGAAACAAATCGCCGTGGAAGCCGATGGTGGCGTTGATGACGTGTTCGGTTACAATGGCCCATCGCAGATGTCCACGCGCATTCTGCATAAGCCGGAATATTCCGCCCGGGAGACACTGACGGCGTTCGATGCCGTTCTTCGCGAAGTGCAGGAGAAGGGAATCTCCGAGGAAGAATTGGACCAGCTGAAAGTAAAGTGGCGTTCGGACTATTATTCGACGCTCGAAGGTGGCCGCGGCGGATACATGCCGCGCTATGGGCTAATGCATCTGTTGGCATGCTTCACGCTCTTCGACAACGATCCGCAACTGGTGAACACGATTCTAGACGGATTCCTTGCGGTGAAGCGCGAAGAAATTCAGGCGGTCGCGAAGAAATATCTGCACCCCGAAAATCGCGCCATCGTTTTCCGAACCCCGGTCAATAAAGATGCGAAGGAGGCCGCGTAATGGCGACTCGAGCCCCGGAAGTCGCAATCGCAGCTCCGGCCCTCGCGCCGGAACGGCCGGTAACCTGGCCGCATCGCACTCGCGCACGACTTTCGAACGGCCTGGAAGTAGTGCTGGCAGAAGCCCATTCCATTCCCAAATTTCACGGCGAACTGTTCTTTCGTTCGGGCGACGCGCTAGTATCGGACCCCTCCGTCGGTCTCGCAGAGATGACCGCCACCGTTTTGCGCACCGGCACCGAGAAACGCACCAGCCGCCAAATTGAGGAAGATCTACGGCGTTTGGGTGCGGACCTGGGCACCGCGGCCGGGCAAGACACTAGCGCCATTTCTTTCGCGGGACTTAGCGAATTTGCCGAGCCGCTTTTGCAATTGGTCAATGAATTGTCTCGCGACGCATCCTTCCCTGAAGCCGAATTCGAAAGGGAACGCCGCCAGAAGTTGGAAGAAGTAAAACTGGAGCGCACTTCGCCCGGGTTCCTGGCGGGCGAGCGATTGCGCAAAGTGCTCTTTGGTACGCATCCCTACGCGCGAATTTCGCCGACGGAAGCGCAGGTCGCCGCTTACAAACGAGAGGATCTGCAGCAGGTCTATCGCGAAATCTACACTCCGGAAAATGCGATGTTGGTGCTCGTCGGCGATTTTGATTCGCAGGGCATGTTAAAAATCGCGGAAAAGACTTTTGGCAACTGGGAAGGGAAGAAACCAGCCGCGAAGGAAGCTCCCGACCTGCCGAAACTCAACGGGCGGCGGGTGTATCTGGTACACAACCCCGGTTCGGTCCAGACACAAATCCTTGCTGGCTGCCACGCGATCACGCGTAAGCATCCCGATTGGATTCGTCTCGGTCTGGCCAACAGCTTGTACGGTGGCGCATTCAATTCCCGCTTGGTCATGAATATTCGCGAGGATAAGGGCTATACGTACAGCCCGCGCAGTGGCGTCACGCCGCTGAAACAGCAGGGCTATTTTTCGGTGTCCGCGGCGGTGCGCAACGATGTGGTAGCCGCATCGCTCACGGAAATCTTCTATGAACTAGACAAATTGCGTTCCTTGCCCGTGCCAACCGCCGAGTTGGCCGATGCGCAGAATTACCTGACAGGGCTATTCTCGATGGGTTTGGCGACGCAGGAAGGCCTGTTGTCTCAATTCTCCACGGTCGAGCTAAATCAATTGCCCACCGACTACCTGGAAACCTATCGCGACAGAGTGCGCACCCTTACCTCCGCAGATCTGCTCACAACGGCCAGAAAATACTTCGATTCGGCTAACATGCAGATCGTAATCGTGGGTGACCGGGCGCAGATTGAAGAGCAAGCCGCGCTCTTCGGCGAACCTACGGTGTTCGACGCGCAAGGCAACCTCCTGCAGTCGTAGCGCGCAAACCCCGATTGTTTTTCAAATAGGTATTTCATTATATATATTACTCTATTATTATTAGATGCCGGGGGTGCCGGAGCAACACGGCGCGATGTACTTGTTTCCTCTTCCTGACGATCCTTGTGCTCTGGGTGACGCAGGGCTTTTGTGCGAAGAAGAAACCGCCACTGCACCCCGTCAACCTCAATACTGCCAGCGCTGAGGAACTTCAACTAGTTCCCGGCATCGGGGCGGCAACAGCCGATAAAATCATCCAAGCGCAAAAACTACGGTAGATTCAAGAGTGTGAACGAGCTGCAAGCGATACGTGGTATCGGCCCAAAAAAACTGGACAAAATGCGCAAGTACCTCACGGTTGGAACCGTGCCACAAAGCAAGAGCGCCGCCACGCAAGTTGCCGGCCCGGCGAAGCCTCCTCCCGCGAAAAAATCAGATGCCAAGACGCCCGCGCCCGCAACAAGTCCTGGGCCTTCCGCCAGTGAAGAGGAACAGCCCTAAGGCCATCGATTTTCTGTGAAAAATGGAACTCTACTTCAGCTCCACTGATGCGTCGGTTTTGTCGGACTCAAATCCAGGGGAACCTGGTCGGCGATGCGAATTCCATAGCCTTCCAGAGCCACGACTTTTTTCGGATGATTGGTAACTACGCGAATGTCTTTCAGCCCTAAATCGATCAATATCTGTGCGCCGGTGCCGCTTTCGTGTTGCACCATGCGCTGACGAGCCACTTCTCGATCCAGTTGCCCGCGGCTATGAAAATGAATCTTGGGCAATGCGCCTGGAGTTTCCGGCGTATCAATGGTGAAGCCACGCCCGGTGTGGTGCAGGTACAAGAAGACGCCGCGGTTTTCCTTGGCAATCAATTCGAGCGATTTCGCCACGAGTTGGCTGCAGTCGCACGCGACAGAGCCGAACACGTCCCCGGTGAGGCAATGCGAATGAACCCGGACTAGCGGCGGAGTCGGCCCTTCCAGGTCGCCACGCACCAGCGCGATGTGTTGGTCGTGGTCCACGTCGCTGGAATACGCGATCATGCGGAAATCGCCATACTGCGTCGGCAGTGTAGCTTCGGCGATGCGCCGTACGTAGCGCTCATGTTGCATGCGATAGCGAATCAGGTCCGCTACCGTCAACATCTTCAGGCTGTGCTCGCGGCAGAATTCGATTAATTGTGGTACCCGCGCCATGGTGCCATCTTCGTTCATAATTTCGCAGATCACGCCGGAAGCGTTCAGTCCCGCAATGCGCGCCAGGTCCACGGAAGCTTCCGTCTGGCCCGCGCGCACCAGCACGCCGCCATTCCGCGCGCGCAACGGGAACATGTGGCCTGGTCGAGCCAGGTCCTGCGGGCGGGTCTTTGGATCAATCGCGGTCAAAATCGTGATGGCGCGGTCGGAAGCGCTAATCCCTGTGGTAACCCCGAGTTTCCCGTCGATGGCCTCGCAAAATGCCGTTCCATGAACGGAAGTATTGATGGGAGACATCAGCGGCAGGTTCAGTTCGTCGCAACGCTGCTCGGTCAGCGCCAGGCAGATCAGTCCGCGCCCGAATTTCGCCATGTAGTTGATGGCCTCGGGGGTGATTTTTTCCGCGGCCAACGTCAGATCGCCCTCATTCTCGCGATCTTCATCGTCTACAAGGACGATCATCCGCCCTTGACGGATTTCTTCGACTGCTTCTTCGACGGTACAAAACGCGTTTGTCGCAGGAGACGCCATTCCCACATTATAAAGCAGTTTGCGATAGCTGGAAGATCCACACTCACGTAGGTCTGTGTGAGGCTAGGAAGGGCTCGCCTTCGTTAGTGGGCCGGTTAGGTCTAATCGGCCGCCGAATGCTCGGGTGTGTTCGCACCGTCTGCCACAACCTCTGGCGCAGGTCTCTGTACGCGCCTCACAGGCAGCCCCGCCCAGGCATTAACGATCCCCAAAACTTCGTGGGACACTTGCGTCATGCTTCCCGGATCTCTCCACCACCGGTTCGCAACGAAGTCGTCGTCCGGCAGGCCATGGACGATCGCTTCACCACGCGTCCCGAAGTATCTGGCCCATAAAATGTGCACGCGGCGTGTGTGGGCTTTATTGGTAACGATGATGACGGTTTTGCCGCCCCTGTTTTTCAGTGCAGTACTGATAACATCCAGCTCTTCTTCGGTGTTCACGATCGGAGTGTCCAGGACGCGAATGGCCTTCGCCGGGACGCCCGCCCTGCGCAGTACCCGTATGTTGAATGCGTCTTCACTCGGATAAGTAATGCCAAGTTCCTTCAGCGCATCCGCATGCACGTCGGGATGCGTAAGCCAGATTTCTTTGGCGTACCCCTCATGATAGAGCGCCGCCGCCTCTAGCGCGCGAGTGGGAATGTTGCCACTGAGCACTGCAATCGCCGTTGCTTGTTGTAATGGGTCTTCCCGGACAAGCCATTTACCGACGCCGCACAAAATCACGAGGCCGGTAGTTGCCGCTAGCAAGATTAAGGCGCCAAAAATCCCCAAAAAAACACGCAACCGCCGCGCCGTACTCTTGCCCGATTTGCCATTGGTAGAATCCATTTGCCCATCATCTTCCTAGAGTTGACTTGCTCTTTTGCCGGTCAAAGCACCTACAGCAATTCATTGGCCAAACGATTCTTGGATCCTTCTCTTCATTGTCGCAACAGGCAACCCTATACTGCTCATTCACTAGCGTTTCTCGCGCCCTACTTCTGCTTCACAGCGCGACTGTCATAGGTAGTACTACAGCCATGTAAATCCGGCCAAGATGTGGAAAAAGCGACACCTACGAGCAAGTGTGTATATCTGAACGTTCAGAATTATTTCAGCTTTCTCATAGTTACAAAATTGATACATGAACGGCTGGGCCGAATGAACTTCCCGAGGCATCAGATGTTTCGGGAGGATCCCACCATGGCAAAACTTGCAATTTGGGCAGTCGTCGAAAGCAAACCAGGCAAAGAGCGGGAGGTGGAAGAATTTCTAAGGTCGGCGCAGCCCCTTGCCGAGAAAGAACGGGGCACACTTACATGGTATGCCGTGAAAATTGCTCCTTCGAAGTACGCGATCTTCGACACGTTTGCTAACGAGAGCGGCCGCGAAGCTCATCTGACCGGCGATATTGCCAAGGCGCTAATGGCGAGAGCAAAGGATCTGTTCGCTAGGGATCCCGAGATTCACAAGATCGAGGTTCTGGCCGCAAAGGCACACCTGGGGGATGGCCAGAAACAGGGCGCCCATAGTTAGCGATTTCTCGCGGACACTTATCTCAAAAGCGGAGACAAAATACGGAAGAGTCCCGCGCCAATGATTGCAGCGCCCGGGATGGTCAGCAGCCAGGCCCACACAATGCGGTGAGTCACGCCCCATCGCACCGCGGTAAGCCTGCGCGACGATCCGACACCCACGATCGCGCCAGTAATAGTATGCGTGGTGCTTACGGGAATGCCGAAGTGTGCGGTAGCAAGAAGCGTCACTGCGCCCGCCGTTTCCGCTGAGAACCCACCGAACGGCGTCAGCTTTGTGATGCGTTGGCCCATGGTTTTAATGATGCGCCAGCCGCCTGCCATCGTGCCTCCTGCCATCGCCAGATGGCAACAAATGATCACCCAATAATGCACGTGGTAGACCTTCATCAATCCGCCGGCCACCATCGCGGCGGTAATGATTCCCATGCCCTTCTGGGCGTCGTTCGTCCCATGGCCGAGGCTATACGCCGCTGCGGACAACAACTGAAGCCTGCGGAACCAACGGTCCACTTTCTGTGGCCGTTGATTTCGCACGATCCAGGTGGTCACGATGCTGACCAAAAGCCCCACGAACATTCCGATAATCGGCGAAAGAAAGATGAACAGAACGGGCTTAGTCCAGCCTCCGGGGACGAGCGTCTTAAAGCCGGCGTAAGCCACCGCGGCGCCGCCATATCCGCCCATCAACGCGTGCGACGAACTGGTCGGCAATCCCAACGTTAGAGTGATCAGATTCCAGATAATGGCGCCAAGCAAACCCGCAAGCAGCACCTTTTCGTTGACCAATTCCAGGTGGACCATGCCTTTGCCAATTGTCTGTGCTACTGCGGTGCCGAAGACAAAGGCCGCCACAAAATTCCAGAAGGCTGCCCACAGGACAGCGCGAAAGGGAGTGAGCACCCGAGTGGAAACCACCGTCGCGATCGAGTTAGCCGCGTCATGCCAGCCATTAGAAAACTCGAACGCCAGCGTAAGGAATACGGTGATAAGAACCAGTTGAAATGTGTTCACAGGATCAGGCGTTCTTTAAAATGACGCTTTCGATCACGTTTGACACGTCTTCGCACTTGTCGACAGCGGTCTCGATTACTTCAAAAATCTCTTTCCATTTGATGATTTCCACCGGGTTCTTTTCTTCTTCGAACAGCTGCGCGATCAAAGTGCGGCAGATGCGGTCGCTTTCGTTTTCCAGGCGGTTGATTTCGATCACACGGTGCAAGGCCTTGTCTGGAGATTCCATCGCGTGGATCGCTTCTTTGAGTTCCACGGCAGCCGCGGCCAGCACCCTGGACAGTTCCAGGGTGCCGTACCGGACCTGCGTGACCCGGTAGAGTACAAATCGGCTGGCGGCCGCATCGATCAGGTCGATCACGTCGTCCATGGTGCTGCAAAGCTGGTGGATGTCTTCGCGGTCGAACGGCGTGATGAACGTCTGATTGAGTTTCCGGAAAATCTGGTGCGTAATCTCGTCGCCGTTATGCTCGATGGCTTTGATGCGCTGCACTTGTTCCGGCACGCCCGTGTAGTGTTCGAGCATTTGTACGAACGCGTGCGCTCCCACCACGACATTCTCCGCCTGTTTCTGAAACAGAACGAAGAAATCCCCATCATGTGGCATGAATCGTTGCAAAAATCCAGGCATGTTACTTTGCTCCCCCCTGAGGAGCTAAGTGCGGCATTGGCAGTCTAGCGGAGCGCTCAAGGGCAGGCAAGGAAGCGCGTCACGAGGCCATGTTCTTGCCACAGCGGTTGGTGGTATTCAGTCAAAAAAAAGGCTTGACGCCGATATCAGTAAGTATTAACTTACCGTAAGTGAGTACTTACATACAAAACGGCCTCGCTGCTCTTGGCGATCCCACTCGCCTGGCCATCTTCGAAATGATCGGGAGCCATCCGCGCGCGGTGAACGAGCTCGCCGCCGGACTGCCTGTTTCGCGCCCGGCAGTGTCGCAGCACCTGCGCGTTCTGAAACACGCTCGCCTGGTGCGCGATCGACGTGCGGGTACCCGGCGGATTTACGAATTGAATCCCGAGGGCATCGCCCTGCTGCGCGATCATTTCGCCCATCTTTGGGATGAGGCGTTAGCCGCCTTTCAAAAGTTTGCGGAAGACGAATACAGGAGGGAGGAGCATCATGACACCGGAAATGGCTCTAAACACGGTCGTAAAAAGAACCCTGCACGTGAAAGTGCCCATTGAAAAGGCATTCCAGGTGTTCACGGAACGCATGGGACAGTGGTGGCCGGCAAGCCACCATGTCGGCGGCACTCCGTTCAAGGACATTTTGATCGACCCGCGCGCCGGTGGCCGGTGGTACGAAATCAACGTCCAAGGGGCGGAGTGCATTTGGGGCACGGTCGTGACTTGGGAGCCGCCAAAAAAAGTGGTGCTCTCCTGGCACTTGCAGCCGGATTGGACTTTCAGTGCCGACTTGGCCCGAGCCAGTGAAATCGCGCTGGAATTTTTGGCCGAAGGGCCGGAAGCCACGCGAGTGGAATTTGAGCACCGACACCTGGAGCGGCACGGCGCGGGTTGGGAGAAGATGCGCGAACAGGTTGGGGCCGAAGGCGGCTGGCCGGCGATTTTGGCTCTGTACGTTGCAGCGACCAAGTAAGGAGGACATCATGAGAAAACTATCTATCGTGCGTCTTGCTGTTCTGTCGTTCGTTGGAGTTGCCGGATTGTGTTCGGCGCAACGACCGGCGGACGATTCACTGGCAGCTTACATTCCGAAAAACATAAAGCCGTATTACCTCGACATCCTGATGTTGAAGGACGAAGCCGATATCGCGATGCCGGAAGCAGAACAGATGCACAAGCATCTTGCGTATATTCGTTCTCAAGTGGAGGCGGGGAAATTCGCTCTCGTTGGACCCTTGGCAGAGCAGGACCGCATTCGCGGCATCGCCATCATCAAGGCTGATTCGCTTGAGGAAGCTCAGCGTATTGCCAACGGCGATCCACTGGTGCAATCCGGCCACCTGATCGTTGAAGTTCACCCGATCCTGCTGGAAGATTTGTCCAGCGTGAAATTTGATTATCCAGCCGCAAAATAACGGAGCGCGTGCCGGCGGTAGATGTCGCCCGCACGCGCTATCCGTGCGCGTATGGATTAAAGCGAACGCAGGAAATTCAAGAGATCCTGCTGCTGTTGGGGAGACAAGCGGTTGAACAAAGTGACAACGCCATTTGCCTCCGAACCGTTACTCGCATGTTGTTGAATTGCGTTCATCAGTCCTCCGTTCGCCGGCCCGGAGCGGCCATCATGCAAAAAGAAAATCCGCTGCCCAACGCCCCAAAGGGGCGCTGTGCGGAATTCGTCATTGGCCGCCGAGCCTTGAGACACGTTGTCGGCGAGCCCCGAACCCATATGGTGAACCAGCAAGTCAGAGAATAAAGCCGCGGTCTGATCGCTGAGGCCGGGCGTCATGGCAGAAGGAGAGGTTTGTAACGACGTTGTATGGCACATGTTGCAGTGAACCTGATTAAAGATGGCTTGTCCCTCTTGAATCGAGCTGGCTGAAGGATTGCCGGGGATGCCCGTCGTGGTCGCTACAGGCGGCGCAAGAAAGCGCATGAAGTTGGAAAAAGCGACGATGTCGCTGGGGATTTGAGCGCCGCTCTGCGAAAAATTGGTTTTATCTTCCGGTGTGGGATTCATCAGGCAAGACACCGGGGGATCGGCGCGTTCGTTCGGGAACAGTTCGTTGGTCACGCCGATCTCGACGTTGTAGGCTTCGCCGGAAAACATCTCCAGCGATTTGTTCTGGGCCTTCCATCCAAAACGCGTGATGGAGCCGTCGTTGGCGCTGTAGTTCGGATGGCCCGTGATCCCCAGTTGTTGTTTCAGGCTGGCATTCGCCTGCATGCTTGCCAGGATGGTTTCATCCGAAATGCTTTCGATCAGGCCTGCGCCGTAGACCGGCGTTGGAATTCGAAAGATCAGGTTGTTCAACTGTTGCATTTGTTCGTAATTCGGTTGTGCCATGTTGCAGCCTGTAGCGTCTGAACGGCCCGTGATGGTAAATAGCGCGTGAACACCGCCGTCAGGCGTGTGCGTGACCGCGCCATTCGAAACTACGAACGGGAAACGCGCTTCGCGGACAGGTCCTTCCGCCGTGATAAAGAACGGTATGGTGTTGGTGGCGCCATTTGCCGTGGCCACTTCAACTTGTGGGTTAGGTCCAATGTTGGGATATTGCGATGCCGACGGGCTGGAGCCGCCGACCGAGGGTTGCGCGTGGCAGCTGCCGCAGCTGTTCGAATTAAACGTGGGACCAAGCCCGTTTGCGACTTGATCTACTTGCTGGAAGCGGTTTCGCCCATCCTGAAAATATTGCAACTGCGCGCTGGTCAGGTTGCTTAAAGGTGGGCCGGCATCCACCGCGCCCGCCCTCACACCGGGATCTTTCGCCGCCGTTGAACTTGCTGCTCCGCCGGAGCTACGACCATTCTGTTGAGCGCGAACAGGAACAGCGACACAAAGACACAAAAGCACGGAAACGACGGGACCTACAACTTTTATTTTCGGTTTCATACCTACAATCCTCCAGTCAGAGATGCAACTGGGGGCAAGACACACCCCAAGTTTTGGCTGGACTTGGGTTAATCGGTGGGGGTCTGGGCTGCCGATGGTGTAAATCTGCGAACCGCATTTCAGCGATTCACGCAGTGACGGATAAATTGCCGCGAATGACCACGGCGGTAGGTGTTGACCTGGGGCCCGATTCCCTCCTTTTTTTTCACACTGCGGCGCAGCTATGGCCTCTGGCGAGTCTCATAGAGGACAGCGACCTGGAAAGCGCCGTTAACGCGAAAATAAAAACGGTTCTCGCGTTCAACCGCAAACAGAATAGCTGGGGAGATTGACCGAGACTCTATGTCCGCAACCGAAAACGGTCAATCGCGACTTGAGTACAGATTCAGTACAGGTAGCCGAGGTCGGCGGAACGATCGAGCGAAGATTGCACGGAGAAGAACAAAGAAAAAGGGCGGCCGAAAATCGGCCGCCCTTTCGTTGGATTGAGTTTTCTGGGCTTCTGGACAAACTTAGTACATGCCGCCCATGCCGCCCGGGCCGCCAGGACCACCGGCAGCAGCAGCCTTCTTGTCGTCTTCCTTCAACTCGGCCACGAGCGCTTCCGTGGTGAGCATCAGGCCTGCGATGGACGCCGCGTTCTGCAGCGCCAAACGGGTGACCTTCGCCGGGTCAATCACGCCAGCCTTCACGAGGTCAACGTATTCGCCTGTGTCCGCGTTGAATCCGAAGTTTTCGTCCTTGGACTCGCGGATTTTGCCGATCACCACCGCGCCTTCAAAGCCGGCGTTGTGGGCGATCTGACGGCACGGCTCTTCGAGCGCGCGCTTCACGATGCCAACTCCGACCGCTTCGTCGTCGTGCAGCTTCAGCTTGTCAATGGCGTTTAAGCAGCGGAGCAGCGCCGCGCCTCCGCCGGGAACGATACCTTCCTCAACGGCCGCACGGGTGGCGTGCATGGCGTCCTCAACGCGAGCCTTCTTCTCCTTCAGCTCAGTTTCGGTAGCCGCGCCAACCTTGATGACCGCAACGCCGCCCACGAGCTTCGCCAGGCGTTCCTGGAGCTTCTCGCGGTCGTAGTCGGAGGTGGTATTCTCGATCTGCTGACGGATCTGCTTCACACGGCCTTCGATTTCGCTGGCCTTGCCTCCGCCTTCCACGATCGTGGTGTTGTCCTTGTCGATGGTGACCTTCTTGGCCTTGCCCAAGTCCTCGATCTTCACGTTCTCGAGCTTGATGCCCAGGTCTTCGGTGATGGCCTTACCGCCGGTCAACACCGCGATATCCTCCAACATAGCCTTGCGGCGATCGCCAAAGCCAGGGGCCTTGACGGCGCTACACTGCAGCGTGCCGCGCAGCTTGTTCACCACGAGAGTGGCAAGCGCTTCCCCTTCTACTTCCTCCGCGATGATCAACAGGGGCTTGCCGAGCTTCGCAATCTGCTCGAGCAACGGGAGCAGGTCCTTCATCGAGCTGATCTTCTTCTCATGGATAAGGATCAACGCGTTTTCCAGCACGCATTCCATGCGCTCTGGATCGGTGACGAAGTAGGGCGAAAGGTAGCCGCGGTCGAACTGCATGCCTTCCACGACTTCCAGCGTGGTGTCCATGGTCTTCGATTCTTCCACGGTGATCACGCCGTCCTTGCCGACCTTCTTCATTGCTTCGGCAATGATTCCGCCAATTTGCTTGTCGTTGTTGGCAGAAATGGTGCCGACCTGGGCGATCATGTCGCCCTTCACGTCTTTGTGGAGCTTCTTGATTTCCTCGACGGCCACTTCGACAGCCCGGTCAATGCCGCGCTTGAGAGCCGTGGGGCTCGCGCCAGCCGCAACCGTCTTTACGCCTTCGCGGAAGATGGCCTGGGCCAGAACGGTGGCGGTGGTAGTGCCATCACCGGCGACGTCGCTGGTCTTGCTGGCGACTTCGCGGACCATCTGCGCGCCCATGTTCTCGAGCGGATCGCGCAGTTCGATTTCCTTAGCCACGGTCACGCCGTCCTTGGTGATGATCGGCGCGCCGAACTTCTTCTCAATCACCGCATTGCGGCCCTTGGGGCCGAGGGTGATCTTTACTGCGTCCGCAAGGGCATTCACGCCACGTAGGATCGCCTGGCGGGAATTCTCTCCGGTAACAATCTGCTTCGCCATTTCTTCATTCCTCCTGATTTTTTTCCAACGTCCCGGCCCGAAGGGCTTGGGCCAGGCTTTCCGGATCCGTGCGCAGAAACCAGCTAGATCCGGAACTTACAATTCACAACTGGGAACTTCTTTACTTCTTGGCCGCTTTCGCCGCTCCACCCAACTTCGCGAGAATCTCTTCTTCGCGCAGAATCAGGAGCTCTTCGCCATCGATCTTGATCTCGCTGCCGCTGTACTTGCCGAACAGCACGCGATCGCCTACGTTGACGTCCAACGGAACCCGCTCGCCCTTCTCTCGCTTGCCCGCGCCGACGGCGATCACTTCGCCCTCTTGCGGTTTTTCTTTCGCGGAGTCGGGGATGATGATCCCGCCCTTGACGGTTTCCTTCTCTTCAATGCGCTTCACGATGACACGGTCGTGCAGCGGTGTCAGATTGACTGCCATCTTCGAAAAACCTCCATTTAGGTGAACTTACGGTGTGACTGTTAACTGTGGTGGCGGGGGCTGAATGGGTGTTTAGCACTCCTCGCTACCGACTGCTAATATATCAGCTTCCACCCTCCAGTCAAGTCTTTTCCCGACGATTCTAGTGTGTCCATGCAGATTTGATGTGGATGTTATATCAGTTAAGTCATTTATTATCAATGGCATGATGCCGCCAGATTTTCCTTGCACTTGGCCATTGCCGTGCCCTTCTCTGTGGCGGTAGACTCGCGCCGTCGCCCTCATGCACTGGTTTCCCTACATTCGTCTAATCACTTTGACCGCTGGCACTCTGTTGCCTTTTTTCTGGATGGTTGTAATTCTCGGCCATCGTCGCCAGCGTAACTTCGAGCGGATATTCTTTTTTCTTTGTCTCGCACTAGCGCTGTTTTGTGGAAGCAGCCTGCTCGCGCTCAATGCTCTGCTTTATTACAGCATTCCACCTAATGCTTTGCTCACGTTTGCCTGGACATTTCTGTGCCTCGGACTCTGGTTTCTTCCCGCGCTCGTCGTCCATCTCCACGTCGAGTACGCCTCGCTGCAAACTCTGATTGGAGGTTCTGCTGCGAAATATGCGTGGCTGGCGACAGCGTACCTTCCGGTCGTCGTGCTTTTGCCATGGCTATCAAATGTCCTTCGGCGCAGGCAAGACTTCGGCTTTTCGACGCCTTCGCTCCAACTCGGTAGCTACTTCCAACTCTGGCTGTTCCTTTCGATCGTCGTTGCCGCATATTGGCAGTCGCGATTCTCGTCGGCGTCCACCAGCGAGGAACAGAAAAAGCTTCATAAATGGCTATGCGGAGATTTTGTTTTGCTGGACTGTGCGGTTTTGCTTTTCTTCCTTGAACAGCGCGGACTGGCTTCCGCGGAACACTCTGGCTTCTTTGAATTGATCATTCTCTGGGGAGTAATCGGTCCGTTGATCGCGCTCATCAGGGATGTGAGAAGAGACAACGTGCTACAGATAGGCCTGCAACGGAATCTTATCTATGCGGTCTCTGGCATTTTCCTGGCTCTCCTCTACCTCAGCTTTGTGCGCCGCGCGAGCGTCTGGTTTGAACCGTATTTGCCGCCGGAAGCCACCGCCGCGCTTCTTCTTTTCTTGCCTGTAGTGTTTTTCGAGCCGCTACAGCGCCTGATCCGCCGTCTGTTGCGGCAGACGGCGCAGACCGAAGTCGACCGCGCGCAAAGACTAATGGGCCCCATTAATGAAGTAGCTCGCCTGGGCGACCAAGAAAAGCTCCGCCTCTTCACCGAAAGCTGGCTCGACGAACAACTGCAACTTGCAGAGGTTCATCTCTCTTTCGACCCAAACGGCGCCGCGCCCCTCGCAACGGAAACTCGCCGTAGTGGCAAAGAAGAATCGTTTGCGATTCATCGCGGAAAACAGCAGCTTGGCTCTCTGGAAGTTCGCCCGCACGGCGCCATGATTTCTGGAGAAACCTACGTAGCGTTGGAGTTTCTTTGCGAACAATTACCAGCGGCGTTCGATCTCTGCCGCCTGATCGA
>Ga0210390_10002487_pt1 | contig 16327 bp, 11 predicted proteins | sample IncBWH11OmetaG_FD_161050 | JGI IMG/M metagenome (GOLD analysis project Ga0210390, IMG submission 161050) | Forest soil microbial communities from Barre Woods Harvard Forest LTER site, Petersham, Massachusetts, United States - Inc-BW-H-11-O ... | reverse complement strand
CGGAGTATTCGCAGGACGAGGTTCCAATCGAACGGGGCTTTATCCTCGAACTCAAGAAATGGCAAGCGCTCTGTCTCGATACCGAAGAGCGCTGGCTTTTCCCGAGCCCGGTGACGGGTCGACCGTATCATGCCGACTCGATGCGCAACGACTACCTGGTTCCTACAGGTCTGAAATTGGGACTTGGCAGGATCGGGTTTCACACGTTCCGTCACACATATCGTGCTTGGCTGGACGAGACCGGAGCACCCGTGGGCGTACAGCAGAAACTCATGCGACACGCGCACGTCTCAACCACAATGGACCAGTACGGCAATGCCTCGGCCCTGGCCAAGCGCAAGGCCAATCGGCCCATTGTGCAACGCCTCTTGCAAAGGCCTGCAAATCAAGAGGTCTCCATTCAATAAATAAGGGGAACTGTGTGGCAGTTCCCCTTATTGGACAGTTTTGGACAGTTGCTGCAAGTGCCCAATGGCCCGTTAACTCTATGATTGCGTTGGTTGCGGGGGGTGGATTTGAACCACCGACCTTTGGGTTATGAGCCCAACGAGCTACCAGACTGCTCCACCCCGCACTTCGATCATAGCAACCACGCCGAACGCCGTCAAACTAAAGCGCTACCCAAATCGAGCGTCGACTTCGACATTTTGCGGACATTCTTTTCCATTTTCGTCAATCTCAAAAAAAAACGGCACTCTCGTGGCGAAGACTGCATCCAAGCGGTATTGCTTGGATTGCGCCTAACGCTTTTTTTCATTCGCCAGCCTGAGCTAAGCTTGCTTGCATACCAGGAGGTCTGTTATGGCCAAAAAAATAGTTTCCCCTACCCGTCAAACTACAATCAGCGCCCAGCCCCGGCTGCATCAGCACGCGCGCGAGATTCAAGCCTATGGCACGGTCTCGCACGCCTTGCCGCTTGAGTTGGAGGAGCCGATTCGGCTGGAGATGACCGAGCAACTCAATCTGTTGCTCGCCGATACGATGACCTTACGCGATCTCTACAAAAAGTCGCATTGGCAAGTCGCGGGACCCACGTTCTATCAGCTTCATCTGCTGTTCGACAAGCACTACAACGAGCAAGTGGAGATCGTCGACGAAATAGCCGAGCGCATTCAGTTGCTGGGCGGAGTTTCGTTGTCCATGGCGGCCGACGTGGCCGAGACCACGCGCATCGAACGCCCGCCGCGCGGCCGCGAAGAAGTCCCGGTACAACTCTCCCGTCTGCTTGATGCGCACCAGATCATCGTCCGTCACTGCCGGGAACTGGCGGAACTTTCCACCAAGTTAGGTGACGCGGGAACGAACGATCTGGTCGTCAGCGATGTTCTCCGCCCGAATGAGCTTCAAGTATGGTTCCTGAGCGAACACCTTGTCGACGTTCCACTCGTGCACGCCGAAGAACCGGACGCGCGAAAAGCCGGGTAGCTCAAGCCGCATCACTTACGATTGCGACATGAAAAAATGCGGGCCCTTCACAAAAGGGCCCGCACCGTTTTCAACTTTCTGGAAATTCTCCTGCGCGTCAAGCCTTCATATTGTCATGATCATAGTATTCATACCCCGACATCGGTTTCTCGCCGCCTTTTTTCCAGATGCGTGAGTCTTCGGGAATCTTGTTGAGCACGCGCGCCATTTCGCGAATGTGCATGGCGACCGTCCCACAGCACGCGCCGATGTAGTTGATCCCAACGTCGCGAGCCTGCACCGCGTAGTCCGCCATGTCTTTGCGCGTGAGTTGCAGCGGATCCAGCGCATAGGGGAATTCCGGAAGGCTCGTGAAATCCGGTTTTTCTTTCGGCGTGCGATACGCGACTGGCTGGCAAGCGAGATATCCCGATACCGCGTTACGCATCTGTTCCATCGGTCCCAGGATGTGCTGCGGCGGCCGGAGGCAATTCATGCCGACGATGTCGGCGCCCGCGTCGAACAACGTTTTCGCGGCATCTGCTGCATTCGTGCCCTCAGCGGTCTCATCCTTATTCTCAAAGCAAATGGTGACCATCGCGGGCAAGCCGATGGCCTTGGCCCGTTCCACCGCAATCAATGCCTCGCCCAGCCAGGAGAATGTCTCACCGATAATAAAGTCAACGCCCTCGTCGACCTGCACCGCGAGTTGCTCATCGAATGTCTTGCGCACGCGATCGGCAGCACTAGGACTTCCCGGCTCGTACATCCACGTTAAGCTGATGTTGCCGGCGACTAAACACTGATCGCCCGCGACCTCGCGCGCCACGCGCACCGCCGACCGATTCAATTCTTCCAGCCGATTCTCCAAACCTACGGTAGCCAGCTTGTCGCGGCTGGCGTAGAACGTGAGCGCCTGCAATACTTCAGCGCCAGCCTCGCGAAATTCGATGTGCAACTCGCGCAGCGCGTCCGGATACGTGAGCGCCACTTCCGGCGTGAACGGACCCGCGCGCACCCATCCTCGTTTTTCCAGTTCCAGTAAATAGCCGCCGTCACCCAGCACCGGCCCATCCTTCAAGCGTTCGAGAATGCCTTTCTTTTTCATACAAGCTCCTGAAAGTTCTCAGTCATCACACATTCGTGCTCTGCCTTGCTTGGCTGGCTGCTTGTCGACCCAATTCGGCCGAAACCGCGATTTTCGAAAGAATCCCCCATGCCCGTTCCCGAAAACTCATGCAGCCTCGCGCAGCCGTCCCTTCTTCCAGTCCCGCAGCGCCTGGTGCGCTGCATTGCGGCCCGGCGCTCCTGTGACGCCCCCACCCGGATGCGTGCCAGCCCCACACAAATAAAGTCCGTCAATCGGAGTGCGATACTGCGACCACCCCGGCACTGGCCGCATAAAGAACAATTGCTCCAGCCGCAGATCGCCATGAAAAATGTTTCCTTCGGTCAAGCCGTAAGTACGCTCCAAATCCAGAGGAGTCAGCACCTGCCGCGCGACCAGTGCGCCCGGGACGTTCGGCGCATACTCGCCGATCTTCCTGACCACGCGATCGCCCAGCAATTCGCGCTTGTCGTCCCAATGGCCTTCTCGCAGGTAATAGGGCACATACTGCACAAAGCAAGTGAGAATGTGTTTGCCCGGCGGCGCCAGCGAATCATCCGGGTTCGACGACACCACGCAATCCACCCACAGTTCCTCAGGGATCTCCCCGAACTTGGCAATGTCGTAGCAGCGCTCAGCAAATGCCAGCGACGGCACCAGCGTATAAAACGTTCGTTCAAGCGCAGTTGCCTGCGGCGAAGTCCCCGTAAATCGCGGCTCCTCGCTCAGCACCATGTTCACCTTCGCGCATGGTCCCTGCATCTTGATGCCGCGAACGGCAAACAGAAAATCTTCAGGAAGATCCTTCGCATCCACCATCCCCAGAAATGTCCGCTTCGGATCGGCGTTGGAAAGAATCATCCGCCCGCGAAGTTCCGTGCCGTCCTCGAGCACGACGCTGCGCGCACGGCCGCCACGCACGTCGATGCGCGCCACCGGCGCCGAAGTGCGAATTTCCACGCCGAGCTTCTTTCCCGCCGCGGCCAGCGCCTGCGTGATCGATCCCATCCCACCCATCACATGCCCGTAAAATCCCTGCAGTTCCTGCTCTCCGCCGCTCAGCAGATGAAACAACAACCCAATCGCAGTCCCCGGCTGATACGGCCCGCCATGTTTGCCGTAGACGTTGTTGGCCAGAAACATCGTCTTCATTTTCTCGGACTCGTAATTGTTATCGAGAAATTCTCCCAGGCTGCCGGTCAGAAACGATACGAGTTGCGAAATCTCGCTGCTGGAAATTCCACGAAATCGTTTGCCCACGCGAAACAGATCGGCCCACCCCTTCATCGTCGACGTATCAATTTCCGGCGGAGGTTCCATAAAGAACGGCTGCAAGTATCGTGCCAGGTTTTTCAGCTGATCGTCGACTTGCACAAATCGCGCAGCATCTTTTGCGGAAATCTTTGAAAATTCTTTTTGCGCGCGACCGCGATCCACCCACCACGGCACGACGTGTCCATCCGGAAATGGAACCTGAATTGCCGGATCGCACGGAATCATGCGCAGCCCGTGACTCGCCAGATTCAATTCCGAAACCACCTCGGGCCGCAGCATGCTCGCAATATAAGATGTGGTCGACACGCGGCAGCCCGGCGCAATCTCCTCGGTCACGCAACATCCGCCAACAATTTCCCGTCGCTCCAGCACCAGCGTCGACAATCCCGCGCGTGCCAGATACGCTGCGGCCGTCAGTCCGTTATGGCCGGCGCCAATCACGATGGCGTCATAAACCGATTTGGTGCCGATCTTGTTGTCCTGACTTGAGGTCACGGTCAGCATCCGGAGTTGAACAACACTATCGCAGATAGTCCTAAAAATGAAGTTGAAATCGAAGGTGTGGTGCGGTATGCTGCCGTGACTTACAGTCACTATCTATCACCATGCCGGGCATCGCCAGCAATCGCGCCACACCGCCGCTCTACCAACGCCAGGCGCCGACGCGTCCGCGATCCGAGGCTAAGCGCAGCCGCATCATCGAAGCGGCCACACAACATTTTGCCGAGCACGGTTATCACGCGGCCCGGGTCGGCGACATCGCCACCGCCCTTGGTATCGCCAAAGGGTCAATCTTCCAGCACTTCGGCAGCAAAGATGGACTATTCTTCGAGGTCTATAAACGCTCCGTCCGCTCCTTCGCCAAGTATCTGGACGCCCCCGCGGAAATCCGTCTGGCCGGTTTCTTCGAGGTGCTCCGTTATTGGCTGGTGCGCACCGAGCACCTGGTTCACGAGGATTGGATCCCCTATCGAATCTCTCTGCTCGGCAATTACGGCACCGACCTCGTGCTGAAGCGCGAGATCAACCGCTTCCTCATCACCGAAGACCCTTACGGCACCGTGAGTTTCGTCCGCTTCGGACTCGAGCGTCACGAACTACGCAAAGACATGGACATCGAGATGATCGTTTCCATCCTCGACTGGATGATGGAGCGCTTCCAGGATGCCTTGCTCACCGCCGAACTTGATCCCGGATTATTTCGCCGTCAGGGAGAACTGGCGGAGAAAAAGGAAGCCCGAATCCAACAGTTCCTGGATGTATTGCAACGAGCAATCGGCGCCGTGGTGGCAGATCCCGCGACCAGAGGCCGTCCGCAGCTGAAAGGAAATCATCGCAGGTAGGCTGCTGACTGGCGCATAATCAGTGTGCCGTCCTGAGGTTGCGCATTATTCATTCGAAGGCATAAACATGCAAGCATCGATTGAAAAGATTCTCGCCAGCTATAACGATCATGCCCCGCTCCCCGAGGCGTCCACCATCCCCGCGCCCTGGTATGTCGATCCGCGCATTTCCGAACTGGAGCGCCGGAATGTTTTCGGCAAGACCTGGCAACTGGTCGCCCGCACCGATCAGTTGCAGAAGCCGGGAGCCTTCGTTTCCACGCGCCTCGCCGGAGAGCCGGTAGTAGTTGTGCGCGGAAGCGATGGCGCCTTGCGCGCTTTTTACAACGTGTGCCGTCACCACGCCGCCGCCGTGGTCACCCAGCCCTGTGGTCACGCCGAAATTCTGCAATGCCCCTACCATGGCTGGAAATACGGTCTCGACGGATCGCTCAAAGGCATGCCCGAGTTCGATGGCGTGCAGAACTTCGACCGCGCCGAAAACGGTCTGATTCCAATTCGTGTCGAATCCTGGGAATGTTTCGTGTTTGTAAACCTCGACGCTCAGGCCGCGCCGCTGCACCAGTTTCTCGGCGGACTGGTAAAGCGCGTAGCGCCTCTCGGCATCAGCAATTTGCATTATTTCGATCGCAGATCCTACGACATCAACTGCAACTGGAAAGTCTACGTCGATAACTATCTCGACGGCGGATATCACGTCCCGCATCTGCACAAAGGCTTGAGTTCCGTGCTCGACTACAAGCAGTACACCATCGAAAACGAAGATCGTTATTGCCTGCAGTCGAGCCCCATGGTCGCCTCCGACGAAGATGCCGCGACCGGCGCCACGCGCAAGGGCGATCGCGCCTGGTACTTCTGGCAATATCCCAACCTGATGATCAATTGCTACGAGGGATACATGGACACGAATTACGTCATTCCCGTCGACGCCGATCATTGCCGAGTGATCTTCGATTTCTACTTCAGCGACGTCAGCGCCGCGCGCCGCGAATACAACAACGAGTCAGTAAACGTGGGTAACCGCGTGCAGGATGAAGATCTCGGCATTTGTGAAGACGTGCAGCGTGGCCTGAAATCGCGCGCCTACCGCGCCGGCCGGCTCTCGGTGCGCCGCGAAGCCGGCGAACAGTTATTCCATCAATTGCTCGCCGCCGATCTCAAAAGCGGTTACAAGGCCGAGTTCAAAGCCGAGCTCAAGGAATGTTCCGGGTCATCCATCTCCGCTGCCGATTGAGCCCTCCGGCCCGCGTACACGCAGTTATCGGATCGTAGTAATAAGGACCGAATCGTGAAACTACTCCTCGCAGCCATTTGGGTTCTAACGACTCTCGCCTCTGCGCAAATCACGGCCGTCCGCGCAGGTCGACTCATCGACCCCGACTCGGGCACAGTCCTTACGGACCAAATCATCCTCATCCGCGATTCGAAAATCGAAAAAGTCGGGAAGGGAATCGACGTCCCTGCCAACGCCACCGTCATCGACCTAAGCAAGATGACCGTCCTGCCCGGCCTCATCGATTGTCACACGCATGTCGCCGACGGCGCGCATGACGGCGAACCCATGGGTCAGTTCAAGAAAACTGGAGCCCAGGTAGCCCTCGAGTCCGTGCCCAACGCCCGCGCCATGCTGGAGTCCGGATTCACTACCGTGCGTGACGTTGGAACTTATCGTGCCCTCGGCGACATCGCGCTGCGCGACGCCATCAATCGTGGCGATATCATCGGCCCGCGCATGTTCGTCGCCGGCGCCTACGTCACCATTTCCGGCGGAGCCGGCGCGCTCACCGGCCTTGCTCCCGATATTCAACTCCCCTGGGATCTGCGCTATGGCGAAGCCAACAGTCCGTGGGAAGTTCGCAAAGTAATTCGTCAGCTCGCGCACGACGGCGTCGATCACATCAAAGTTCTTTCCAGCGGAGCCGTGCTCACTCACGGCAGCAATCCCCACTCGCAAGAGTTCACTCCGGAAGAACTGCAAGCCGCGGTCGACGAGGCCGGCCACTTCGGCCTGCGCGTCGAAGCCCACGCGCACTCGCCCGAAGGAATCAAGAATGCGATTCGCGCCGGCGTCGCGTCCGTCGAACATGCCAGTATGATCGACGACGAGGGCATCGCCCTCGCCAAGCAGCACGGCACCTATCTCGACATGGATATCTACGACGAAGAGTGCATCCAGGAAGATGGAAGAAACGGAAAGATGCCGAAAGATTTCCTGGAGCACGACGCCCATCTCGGCCAGATCCAGCGCGACAATTTCCGCAAGGCCGTCGCCGCCGGCGTGAAAATGTCGTTCGGCACCGACGCCGGAGTCTGTGCCTATGGCACCAGCGGAAAACAATTCGCCTTCATGGTGAAATATGGAATGACCCCGATGCAGGCCATCCAGGCCGCGACCAGCAACGCCGCAGATTTGCTCGGACACTCCAGTGAAATCGGCTCACTCAAGCCTGGCAAGTACGCCGACATCATCGCCGTCGCAAGCGACCCGCTCGCGGATATTCGTCTGCTAGAAAACGTCAAATTCGTAATGAAAGACGGCAAGATTTACAAGCAATGACCTGCCGTCACTGGTGATCGCGCGGGATCGTTTCCTGCCACGTTTTCGTTTTGATCATCTGCCCATCTTTCACCAACTCACGCGTGTACTTGTAATAGAAATTCTTTTGATCGGTAGTCACCAGAAGATGTCCCCGCCAAGTCAGCGTCCGGCCTTTCAACGCGAACACACTCTCCGCCTCCCCGCGCACTGAGCAAGTCTCCGGATGGGCGTCGTCACCGTCGTAAGTGAGATTCTCGAAATCGTTTTCCGTGCCCCAAGGATATTCATATCCATCCTTGCCCTTCCAGTGCACCGTCGTCTTCTGCCGCGCTTCATCGCGCTCCACCGTCCAGTCGCCCGGCCAGGGAAATCCTTCACTCTTAATATCTGTCCGCTCTTCGGACGGTTCAGGCCGCGCGAACTCCGGAGCAGCCGCCCCATGCACCGGAACAACTGGAAGCACAATTCGCGACCCGCCACCCCCGCCCAACTCCAGCGACGTGGTCATCGCATACGGCGTCGGCAGCATCATCGGCCATAGCGAATTCGAAATCGCAACACGAATGCGATGGCCTTTCGGAAACACCCACGAAGTCAAGTGCAGCTCAATCTCCAGCGGATACACCTTGCCCGGTTCCAGATCGCGCGGTTCGCTCATCGATTCCCGTTGCGTCCCGTTCAATCCCGCGCCAGTAATTTGCGTGACCGTACCATCTGGAGCCACATCGGAAAGCCGGACGAACCAATCCGCCAGCGGCGCAGTCGCCGAAGCGCGCAACAGCGCGTGCGGCCGTCCCAGAATCGCCACCTCACGCTCCAGCGGCGCCGAATCATAAACCAGACTGAACGCGTCCACCGGCCGCGGATCGCTCAGCAACTCTCCCCACCAGAAGCCAGCCTCCACGCCAACCGTCGGAACATACTTCAACTGATGCGTGGTCTGCGCGCCGGCAGAATTGTCCAGCGTGTGATTTCCCTGTAAAAAAAACAGCGCATCCGTCGCCTCCTTCGGAGGCCACACATCTTCCCGCCGCCACTCTCCCGGCACGCTCTGCAAATTCGGATCCGGCGGATGCCAGTGCTGCAGGTAGACCACCAGTCGCGGATCGTTCTCGACTCCTGTGTCGCGCCCTTTGAGCCAATGGTCGAACCAGCGCACGGCCTGATCGCGCCACTCGACCCGCGGTCCGAAATCAGCGTCATTCGGGAAAGAATGGTTCCACGGGCCCACGATCGCCTTGATCGGAGCCTTCGACTTCATCAGCATATCGATAACGTTGTCGCGATAGCCGTCCTGCAGTCCGCCGATCAGAAAACTCGGCGTCGTGATTTCGCTGAGCGGCCGCACCCGATCACGCCAGAACGGCCCATCATGTTGATGCTTCAAGTAGAGCAGCGACCATGGCGGCGAGTCGAAACGAGGCCCCAGGGTTTTTTCGTCGAGCGAATAATCCGGCGCGCCCACCCATCCCTCGGCCATGTCCATGTTCAATTCGAACTCATCGATGTGCGCCATGCCGTCGACGTAGTGAACGTCATCGTGAAATAATTCCGCCGTTGCATGCACTGCCACAATCGCCTTCAACGCCGGCGGATGTCGCATCGCCATCTGCAGCGCCGTGAATCCTCCCCACGAAATTCCGAACATACCGACATTCCCGTTCGACCACGGCTGACGTGCCAGCCACGCAATCACCTGTTCGCCGTCGACTTGCTCCTGCTCAGAATATTCGCGCTCCGGGGGAACCCCTTCGCTTGCGCCAAACCCGCGAATATCCACACGCACGCCCACATATCCGCGCCGGGCAAAGTAAGCATGCTTCGGATAATCTCCCGCGGCCGTGCCATCATCTTTGCGATAAGGCAGGTATTCGAGCAGGGCAGGGAACTTCTCTCCCGGCTTCGCGCCATCCGGCATGTAAAGCGTCGCAGCCAGCCGCACGCCATCCTTCATCGGGATCCACGCCTGCTCCATGCGGACCCCATAAACCGCAGGCGACGGCGGATCGCTGGCAAAAATGGAAAGAGAAGAAAAAATAATGAGAAAAAAAGAGAAGAAGATAGAAGCGGCCTTCGCCAAAGCGGTCTCCCAAGTTGCCGGCCTGCCCAAGCGCCGGGTGCGCCATTTCTCGCATCCGTTGCGAAAAGTGGGGAAGTGACCCCAAGACTGACCCCCGGTCAATCGTGCGGCTCTTGTTCGCGGCGCATGGCACGCAGATCGATCCCCAGTTGCTCCGCTTTCTTATACAGGTGACTACGCTCCAGGCCAAGCGTTTTCGCGGCGAGGCTCATATTCTGATGGCTGCGCTTCAGTTCAGCGAGAATCACTTCGCGCTCGAACGCCTGCACCCGGTCGGCGAGCGCACCTGACCCGATGGCAATCGGCGCTGTGCCCGCACTCGAGAAAGCTTTCGGCAACGCCATCTGCACCGTTGCCAGGTCCACTTGACCCTCGGTCGCCAGCAGCATCAGCCGCTCCATCATATTCCGCAATTCGCGAACATTTCCCGGCCACGGATGCGTCTGCATCTCCGCGATCGCGTCTGCTGCAAACGGAACATGCTTCCAGCCATTCTGCGCGCACACTTGCGCGGCGAAATGCTCTATCAGCGCAGGAATGTCATCGCGCCGCTCTCGCAACGGCGGCAGCAGCAACGGAAATACATGGATGCGGTGAAACAAATCCTGCCGAAATTTCTCCTCTCTCACGCGAGCTTCCAAATCGCGATGCGTCGCCACCACGACGCGGACGCTCACCGTGACCGGCTTATCGCCCCCGATCCTCTCCACTTCGCCTTCTTCCAGCACACGCAATAACTTCGCCTGCATGTTCAAAGGCATGTCGCCGATCTCGTCGAGAAAAATCGTTCCCTGGTCGGCCTGCTCGAACTTGCCAATGTGGCGACCCGACGCGCCCGTGAACGATCCCTTCTCATGTCCAAAAAGTTCCGACTCAATCAACTCCGCCGGCACGGCTGCGCAATTCAAGGTCACGAAAGGCCCAGCCGCGCGCGGGCTGCGTTCGTGAATGGTTCGCGCCACCAGTTCCTTGCCGGTCCCGGTTTCGCCGAAAATGCACACTCGCGATTCGCTCGCCGCCACGCGCTCCAGTTGCGCCATCACTCGCCGCATGGCCTCGCCCTTCCACACGATTTCGTGCTTACCCAGTCGCTGCCGCAGTTGCCGGTTTTCGCTTTCCAGTCGCTGCAGCTTGAGCGCGTTCTCCACTGTGAGCATCAGCTTGTCGCTCGAGATGGGCTTCTCCAGAAAATCCAGCGCGCCCAGCCGCGTCGCCCGCACCGCCATTTCAATGTGCGCTTGTCCCGACATCATCACCACCGGCGCCGTCACTCCCTGCCGCTTCAATTCCTCCAGCAGCGTCAGGCCGTCTTTGCCGGGCATGACCACATCCGAAAGAATCAGATCGAAGCTCTGTGCCTTGGCCAACTCCAGAGCCTTGGCCGCGTTGTCGCACACCGTGGCTTCGTGTCCCGCCAACCGGAACGCGCGCGACAGCGAAGCCAACGTGTTGGCTTCATCATCGACAATCAAGAGATGCGCTTTCAGGACCAACCGTCCTCCCCGTTCTTTGGTTTCCCTTCGTGAACCTTAGTGCCCTTGGCGGTTTATGCTTTCGTTTCTTGCAACGCCTCAACATTCTCTGGCAACTCGATCACAAATGTCGTCCCGCGCCCCGGTTCGCTCTGCACGCTGATTCTCCCTCCATGATCGCTCACCACGGATTGCACAATCGCCAGCCCCAACCCAGTCCCATGCTGCTTGCTGGTGTAATAAGGAGTGAAGATCCGCTCGCACTCCTCGGGCGTCAGCCCAGAGCCTGTATCAGAAATTTCGACGATCACCTTTCCATCGTCGCCCCGGCTCCGCAGTCGCAGTGTCCCACCATCAGGCATCGCGTCCATTGCATTCAGCACCAGGTTTGAAAATGCTCGATGCAGTAAATCCGGATCGGCAGCGATAGTACCAAGACTCTCGTCCAACTCCAGCTTGCAATCGATCGTAGCTCGCCCCGGTGCCTGCAGTTGCGCCTGATAAAGCTTCACCACTCCGCGCAGAATTCCATTCACTTGCACCGCCTGCAACTGCGGATGCGGCATTTTGGAAAACTCGCTGAACCGTCCAATGATTTTCTTGAGATTCGAAATCTCAGCCAGCAAAGTATCGGAACTTTCGCGAAACACTTCATCAAACTGCCCCGGACTCTGCGTCCGCGCACGCACCAGGTTCTCCACCGTCAGTTGCAGCGGAAACAATGGATTCTTCAACTCATGCGCCAGCCGCCGCGCCAGTTCACGCCAGGCCGCTACCCGCTCCGTCTGCACCAGGCGCTCTTTCTGCGCCAGCAATTCTGCTGTCATTCGATTGAAAGACTCGGCCAGTTGCGCGATCTCGTCGCCGCCGTGCACCTCGACTCGCGTGTTCCACTCGCCCGCCGCCACATTCTGCGCCGCGCGCGCCAGTTGCTCCACCGGCCGCGTCACCCTCGCCGCCGCCCAACTGCTCAGCAGGATCGCCAGAATGATTCCGCCTCCGCCCACCAGCAGTGCCGCCGCGCCGATGCGCCGTTTCAGTTCCACATACGGTCGCCGCGAATTTCCCACCAGCAAAACCGCCAGCAGCGGATGATCGCTCCCCGCACCGCGCAGCGGGAGCGCCTGAAACACCTCATCGTCCGCTTGATCGAGGGACCACGACACAGTCCCCTGCATTTTCTCGTTGTACTGCCGCACCGCATCAATAAGAGGCGCAAACTTCTCAGCCGGCCGGGCGGCGCCAGGACCGTTCCCTGCCGCAGAGGGGTCCAGCAGCGATTCCGGCGAGAAATGATCACTCTGATTCTGATACAGCAGAACCCGCATGTCCGCCGGCAGATCGAGCCCGGAAAGAAAATTCTTGTCTAGCCGCTGCCCGCCTACCACGTACACCGGATGTTCTCCGATGTGAGTCGCCCGTACCGCAAAGAGCCCGAGAGCCGTCGAGTCCTGCAATTCCTCGCGTTTCAGAAATGCGTCTTGCCCGCTTAAAGCCGACAGGCCCTCAAACCCGGTCTCGGGATAACCAAACTTCGCCGGCCACTGCGCCGAAGAAATAATCTTCCCCTGCCCATCCAGAAATTCCAGAAAGTCGAGCTGCCGATTCTCCGCCACTTGCCTCGCCAGTTCGAAATATTCAGCGGAGTCGGCAGACGTGCTTAGTGACGAGCCCAGAGATGCTCCGTTGAGCGCGGTCGCCATCCGGCTGACCGGTTCAGACCCCGCGATCGCTTCCACCCGCCGCGCCACATTCTCACCCCGCCGGTTGAATTCGCGTTGAAACTGCGCCACCAGCGCCGCCGTCCGCTGCTCTTCCGTCTTCTCAAACGCGTTACGCGTAACCGCGAGCACCAGCAACGCCACCGCCGCCACCGACAGAAAAACCGTCAGCGCGAAAACCGTCAGAAGTTTGCGGCGAAAAGTCATAGGGTGCGAATCATAGTTTGACCCGTGCGCCAATCATTGTTTCGCGGTTTCCAGCCAAGCGTCGGCCAGAGTCCAGCTTCCATCGGCTCGCAGCCCCCAATTTCGTAACGTCGCAGCCGCCGCATAGGACACTGGCAAATGAAACAGAGGAATCACACGCTGTGTCGCCAACACCGCCGATTCACTCGTATAGAGTTCGTCAAAGGAGCCGCCCGTTTTCCCCACCGACGTTCCCGCCAGCGCCGCCACATTCTCGAGCGTGATCCACGGATCATTCGACTTCAACGGAATTCTCACCAGCCGCAAATCAGCGGCAGCCGCCGAAGTAGGCTGCAGCGACAATCCCGCATCTCGGGCGTTGAGCGCAATGCGCTCTGCCAGCAGCCGGTCCACTGGGTCGCCGTCACCGTATCCAATCGTCCATGTTGTCGCGGTGTGCACTTGCTCACGTGCCTGGCGCGCCCGCGCCAAGTCCGCTCCCGTCGGGAACACAAATCCATAACCGCTCATCCAGTTCGGCAGAATGCTCGCCGCGGGCTGCCCAGCTCCCTGCAGCAGCACGCTCTTGATCGACCCGCGCTCCACGCTCAGAGCCAGCGCCTGGCGAAGAAGTTTCTCGTCGGGCGACGCAGCATCGTGCGCAAACACAAGAGCCAACAACTCGACCGGCGCGGAATTCGCGAGACGCCGTCCTTCCTGTGCATCCCGATTCTGCGAAACTTGACTCTGCGAAAAAAGATGCGTCTGTTCCGCCGCCACCTCCACCAGATCGGCCTTACCCAGTTCCAGTTCCGTCATCTGCTCGCGAAAACTTTTCCCCATTTCAATCTCGAGCGTGTCGAGAAAGGGCCGCCCCCGCCAGCAGTCCTCATTGGCCGCCAGCGACAAGCTCTTTCCTGGTTCCCAATCCACCACATGAAACGGCCCCGTTCCGCTCGGAGTACCCTGTGGATTCCTCTTCACAATCGCATTGCGCTCCAGCGCCAATTCCGCCAACAAATCAGGATCAGGTCCGCCCAACTCAATCACGACAGCGTCGCCCGCCACACTTACTCTCCACGCCGGATTCGCCGCGCGCAGCGATGCAGCCACAACCTCGGCGCTGAGCGTCGTCCCATCGTGAAACTTCACCCCACTCCGGATTCGCAATTGCCACCGCTGATTCCCCGGTGCTGACTGCCACGACTCAGCCAGCCAGGGCTGAACGCGCCCACTTTCGCCGGTGGTCACCAGCGTGTCGAACATCAGCATCGTCAGGCTGCGCTGGGCAAACGAATCAGAATCTCCGTGAACAATATCAGCCGCATCCAATTCCACCGGATCCAGCGACGCAGGCGCGGCCCGCATCGCCACCCGCAGCGCGCCTCCGTACTGCGGACGCGTCTCCGCCCCAGCCGCCAGCGCCGCAACCGTCATGTTACTGATTACCAGGCTACTGACTACAAGCCACCGCAAGTCGAAACGCATCATAGCTTCCTGTCTCACGACTCCTCACGACCACGACCGCAGTATCGCCCTTCGCTTCAGTCCACAACGCAGTGATGACGCCGCCGAGAAAATCGACTGCCCCGCTCACCGCGACGGGATCGCGATCGGGAAACTCGAACGCGTGCACCCAGTCCCCGCTCCCCTCTTCGGAACTCGTAGCCAGCACCTGCCAGCCCGAGCCGCACGCTGTCTTCACGCTCGCCAGATCGCTCCCCCAGAGGAATGCAGCGGGCTGATCGCTGCTGCCGTCGACCACGTGCACGTGCCCATCCGTCGCGGCAAACAGCCAAAGCAGAGATTTATCGCGCGGCAGGATCGCCGCCGAATAAAACTTCGATACCGTCGTCAACTTGCCCACGCCCGGCGTTAACACTCCAGTGAAGAAGTTGCGCATCGGCGCATAAAAAGCGCCCACCGGAGCGATCGCTACCGCATTCGAATCAGGCCCGGGAAACACCGAAAAACTTCCGCCGCTCAACCCCGCCGGAACCAGCGGCCACGGATCGTCGCTCTCGCGGCAACTCAAGGTCAGTGGCGATCCCGCGCCGCGACAGACCACGCCGGGCAGATAAACATCCAGCAAATGATCTTTCGCCAGGATCAGTCTTCCTCGCAAATCCCGCGGCCACGGCCGCGCGTGCGCGATCTCCAGCGCCTGCTCCTGCTGCCACTTTCCCGCCAGCAGCCTGTAGATCGAAACTTTCTCGGCCTCGAGCACCGCGATCCGGGTGGGCGCCGCACTTTCCTCCAACACGGCCACGTCCAGAATCGGATCCTCCTGTGTCCACAACGGAATCTTCCTCAGGCTCAGCGGCACGGATTCGCGCCCCGCCAGCGAACTCTCGGATCGCGGCGAAGACACCATCACCACCACCGCCTCGCCCTGATGAATCTCGGCGACCCAAACATAAGACGCAAAACTTTCCGACAGCGAAATCTTCACCGCAGTTGTCTCGGAAGTCGCCGCCGGCGAACTCGCGCGGTCAGAAACAGTTCGATCCGATTTGACGAAGTGAACGCCCGCACTTTCGAGCGCGCTCCGCAACCCGTTCTGGATCACCTCGCTGTCGCGTTTGCCCAGGGATGAGCGGTTCTCCACCGTCAGCGTGATCGCTGCCGATCCAGTCACTGCGGCAATCTTGCTCGCCAGTTGCCGCTCCGGGCCGCTCCAGTCTCCTGCGGGAGCGGTCATCGCCTGCCCCGCTAGCGCCAGCCCGATCAGCACGCAACAGATTTGCCCGAGACCGCGAAGGTTGGGCGTGCGGCGGAAGGCGCGACTCACAGGCTTCAGAATGGTGTTTGGGATGGCCAAATTATAAACCGCTCCAAGCGTCTGCACGGCGCGACATCTGTACTGTTTGGACACCGCCGTCGAAGAAGAAGCAAGGCGATTGCTTGGGCCGCGCAGCGCAGGCTGCTCATCACGGATGGACCCCGCGCACGCGGACCCGCGTCGCCGCCCAATCCGACCGCCCGCCGCTATCCGATCAAGCTCTTCGCTGGCGCCGTCGTTCCCTCGGACTTCGCCGTCTCCTGCGCCAGTTTTCCCGGCGCAAAAAACAGACGGAACACTTGCCCGAAGATCAACTCTTCCGCCAGCAACGCCACCGCCAGCGAAAATACCATCCCCGCCACGACCGCCATGAATGTGATTGCCATCTGCATAAAGTCCTCCTGAAACTTCAATTTG
>Ga0210390_10002486_pt1 | contig 16329 bp, 15 predicted proteins | sample IncBWH11OmetaG_FD_161050 | JGI IMG/M metagenome (GOLD analysis project Ga0210390, IMG submission 161050) | Forest soil microbial communities from Barre Woods Harvard Forest LTER site, Petersham, Massachusetts, United States - Inc-BW-H-11-O ... | reverse complement strand
CGGTCTCATCGGCGTTATTTCTAGTTTCCTTCGGCCAAATACCGATGCAACTAGGGCTACGTCCAAGAACGCAGTGTGATCATTGGCGACGGTCCGCTCGACGAAAGAACTCTGCAAAAGCTCTTCGATTGCAGCTGCGACGTCCATCTTGTCATTGGCGGGCCGCAGGAGCACTGCCTCAAGCGCCAACTGCGGCACCAGTGAACGCCAACTACAAAGAGTCAGAAAGACTCGTTTTGCGACCGGCTGAAGCCGAGCGTATGTTCTCTCGAACAGCGCGTTGAGTATTTCGTCTTTTCCGGCAACGATCCGCTCCACCTTTTTCAATTCTCTGGATTTCGCAACCTCGCCCCGGAGAACTTTGATGATGTAGGGGTGTCCGTCAGCCTCTTCGTACACCTCGCTCCTGTACCGAGAGGTTAAAAGCTCCGTGATCCCGAGGCGGTGTGCGGTAGAATCTATGAGTTGATCGGCCTCCTTTGTGGTCATGCCGGGGATTTCAATAGGATAGTCAGCTTTAAACTCGCGATATCTCGTCGTGATTAAGATTTTGTGGTAACCGAATTTGGGTGTCCAGCCATTCGAAAAGATCGCCAGGGCTCCGAACAGTTTCAAAATTGTCGAAGACAAACAGAGCGGGGCCCCCGGTCAGGTTGGTTGTCAGAGACTTAGCCAAATAATTTAGAGGCTTAAACCCGCTGGTCTTTGCTTCCGCCGGCTGCAAAAGACTGGCAAACTGGCCTGCAATGTCAGCCTGTGTCAGCACCCGGGGCGTCACTACTTTTGGTCCCTCAGGGAGCAGGTCAATGTCCCTAGCGCTCAACCACACAATCAGCTCGAACGTTCCTTCTAGAGCAATGCGATTAACCACCGAAATGGCGAGCGATGTCTTCCCGATTCCACCGCTCCCAACAAGAGTGATCACCGGATGGCGGTCATCGTTAAGCGTTTGATACAGTTCGTTCTCTAACTGAGGTCGAGGAACGTAGTCTGCAACCGGGGGTGGAAGGTTCGTCCATGTCTCGCCAATGTCTTCCAGGACGCCTCTCCCCTCTGTCTCGCTCGGAGGCCGCTCACCGGCCGGCGCGAGGTATGGAGAGGCGTCCCCCTGCTTCCGATTGTCGGAAATCAATGAGAGAAGCTCGAATGTCGTCCCCTTAAATCCACCATTGGGAAAGAAAAAATCTGACACATCGATGCTAGTATCGATGAGGTCTACCTTTGCATATTCCTGAAAATCCACATAAACGCCGTCTGACATGTTGCGGTACCGAGGAGCGTCCGCTCCCTCCGTAGTTTTGAGACTATCGAAGGAAGAGATATCTCCACCAAGTGGGATGACTCGAAATTTTCCGGAAAGATTTCGATGAAGATAAGCCCAGGGTCTCTGGAGGACCGGCAGATGATCAATGATCAATTTTATCGACTGCTCAACGTCCGACGACAATTTGCCACATATTTCCGGTGTCGGTGCGCCATGGCCTCGAGTACTATTCCGCAACGTGACAAAGCCTGTGAACCACTGGCGAAGGGGTGCCCTGACCGGCGGCGGATCCACGTGCCCTGCGACAGTTCTCAGAGCGCGGAAAAGCCGATCCACCGCTTCGTGTTGCCATGTCCCCGGGCTGAACCTCTCAGTAAGCGATCGTCGGTCTTCCGCGGCCGCGTCCAAGAGGTATTGGGCAGGCGGTCCGCCTAATACCTCTTCGAGCGTCTGCACCCAATCGCCGAGCCCGTCAGAACGACGAGTCTATGGGTCAGCCGGTAGCGATGACCTTCCCGATCGTCAGGTATCGCAGCCACAAGGCCAGCCGTAACCAGCTTCGTTAGCATTTCACCTGTGTATAGGAGGTGAAGGAAAAAGGTCGTGTCGGAATCATCGCGTGCAAGATGAACGCGATGCCACATCATCGAAAGGGGGAGAAGCATTTAATGCGCATCCAAAGCTGCTACTCCCTACATCCTTGATGAAGCTTTCGCAAACGTTAACCGCTGTGAGACGCCTGCCGTAAGCCCGCACATGACGAGCGTCTTACCCTCATGCCTGGCGAAAGCTGGCGTTTGACGTCCTCGTTGCTCGCCGCTACCCCGGCAAGGCCCTCGTCAATCGCCGCCAATTCCTCCGGCGTCGCCGCGTAGTTGTCGCTGCCGAGTTCGGCCTCTATTTCAAGCGCAACCTGTGCCAGCTGCTGCTGCCGGTCCTCCGGCCAGGTCGGAACCCGTTGTAATACTGCCTTAACCTGATCCTTAGTCATGACATACCCCGTCCGATCTTGGCCGGCCCGCTTCGTACGATGCCTCCTCAGCGGTCGATGCCGCCCATGCACAGGTACTTGACTTCCAGATAGTCCTCGATGCCGTATTTCGAGCCTTCGCGGCCGATGCCGCTTTCCTTCATGCCGCCAAAGGGCGCGATCTCGGTTGAGATGATGCCCTCGTTGATGCCGACGATGCCGTATTCGAGCGCTTCGGCGACGCGCCAGATGCGGCCGATGTCGCGGCTGTAGAAATAGGCGGCGAGCCCGAACTCGGTGTCATTGGCCATTTTGATGGCCTCGGCCTCGGTCTTGAAGCGGTAGAGCGGCGCCACCGGGCCAAATGTCTCCTCCTTGGTGATGACCATGTCGGTGGTGACGCCGGTCAGCACTGTCGGCTCGAAGAAGCTGCCGCCGAGCGCGCTGCGCTTGCCGCCGATTACGATTTTGGCGCCCTTGTTGACGGCGTCGGCGATGTGGGTCTCGACCTTTTCGACCGCCTTCATGTCGATCAGCGGGCCGATCACCGCACCCGGCTCGAAACCGGCGGCGACCTTCATCGCCCCGGCGGTCTCGGCGAGCCGCTTCGTAAAGGCGTCATAGACGCCGTCCTGCACCAGGATGCGGTTGGCGCAGACGCAGGTCTGGCCGGCATTCCTATATTTGGACGCGATCGCACCCTTGACCGCCATTTCGATGTCGGCGTCGTCAAAGACGATGAACGGCGCGTTGCCGCCCAATTCCATCGAGGTCTTCTTGACCGTCGCGGCACACTGCTCCATCAGCAACTTGCCGATCTCGGTCGAGCCGGTAAAGGTCAGTTTGCGGACGATCGGGTTTGAGGTCATCTCGCCGCCGATCTCCTTGGCGCCGCCGGTCACGCACGAAAAGACGCCCTTAGGCACCCCGGCGCGCTCGGCCAGCTCGCACAGCGCCAAGGCCGAGTAGGGTGTCGCGGAGGCCGGCTTCAGCACCATCGTGCAGCCCGCGGCCAAGGCCGGGCCGCATTTGCGGGTGATCATCGCCGCCGGGAAATTCCACGGGGTGATCGCGGCGGTGACGCCGATCGGCTCCTTGGTGACGACGATGCGCTTGTCGGCCATGTGCGCCGGGATCGTGTCGCCATAGATGCGCTTGCCCTCCTCGCCGAACCACTCGATAAACGCGGCGGCATAGGCGATCTCGCCGCGCGACTCGCTCAAGGGCTTGCCCTGCTCGGCGGTCATCAGGGTGGCGAGATCCTCCTGGTTCGCCATCATCAGATCGTACCAGCGGCGCAGGATGTGGGCGCGCTCCTTCGCGGTCTTGGCGCGCCAGGCGGGCAGCGCCCGGTCGGCCGCCTCGATCGCGCGGCGGGTCTCCTCGGCGCCCATTTTCGGCACGGTGCCGAGGGCCTCGCCGGTCGCCGGGTCCTCGACCCGGATCGTTGCACCCGACATCGCGTCGAGCCATTTGCCGTCGATGTAGCATTGCTGACGGAACAGCTTTGGATCCGAAAGCTTCATCGCGCACACCTCCCTCATACGGTAAACAGTAGGTACGGCCGGCCCCGGTCTTTGGCAAGATTGCCGGGGGGCGCGCGAATTGAGGAGGCGGTCCCGATGACGACCCCGACAGAACCGGCGAGCAGGATGGTGACGGTCAACAATCTGGCTTTGCGCTACCTCGAATGGGGCGAGCCCGCTGCTCCGCCGATCGTCTGCGTCCACGGCTACACCGGGAGTGCCGAGGCGTTCAACGCGCTCGGCCGTTACCTGCAAGATCGCTTTCGCATCCTTGCCCTCGACGTCCGCGGTCACGGCGAGAGCGCCTGGTCCCCGGCCGAAGCCTACCGATACGCCGACCAGGCCGGCGATCTGGCGGCGTTTGCCGACCGGCTCCAGCTCGAAAAGTTTGTCCTGATCGGAACCTCGATGGGCGGCATTATCGCGATGGCCTACGCCGCCCGGCATGCGGGGCGGCTCGCGGGCCTGGTGGTCAACGATATCGGGCCAGAAGCCGAGGCCGGCACCCAACGCATCACCCAGATGGTCGGCAGCCGGCCGGACGAGTTCGCGACCCTCGAAGAGGCGATGGCGTATCGCCGGCAGATGTCGCCGATCGTCGCCGGGCGCAGCGCCGAGGACCAGCGCGAACTGGCGCGGGGCGTATTGCGCCAACGCCCGGACGGCAGGTGGGGCTGGAAGATGGACCCGGCCTATATCAGGCAGCGGGTCGAGCAGGGGCCGCCGGCACGGCCGCCGCTGTGGCCGGCCTTGTCGGCGCTCCCCTGCCCGGCGCTGGTGGTGTGGGGAACCGAGAGCGACGTGCTCTCTGAAGCGCAGGCGCGGCGGATGGTCGAGACGCTGCCGCACGGCGAACTGGTCGGCGTGTCCGGCATCGGGCACGCACCAACCCTGGTCGAGCCGGCGGTGCTGGCGGCGCTCGACCATTTCCTCGGAGATTTCCGCGCCGCTTGAAATCGGCGAGTTCGCAGCGGGCATGGCGGAAAGTGCCGGGAGAATTGACCGACATGATCGCCGCTGACGCCATCCTGGCGGCGCATGTCGCGATCATCCTGTTCAATCTGTTCGGGCTGGTTGCGGTTCCGCTCGGCGCAGTCTGTCATTGGCGGTTCGTGCGCATTCGCTGGTGGCGGGTAGTGCACATTCTGCTGCTGGCGGCGGTCGCGGTGCAGGCACTGGCGGGCCGCGCCTGCATCCTGACCCTGTGGCAGGCCGATCTTGCCGGCGGTGCGGCGGATCGCGCACCGCTGATCGCCCGCTCGCTCGAACGAGCGATCTACTGGCCGTTGCCGATCTGGGTCTTTGCGGCGCTCTACATCGCGGTCCTCGGCTATGCGGTGGCGCTGTTTTGGCTGGTGCCGCCGCGGCGGAAGCGGGTTTTGCGCTCGCGGCCTCGTCCGCCGGTTTCTTACAACTGACATGAAAGCGTGATATTCGGGCGAAAGACGGGCGGCGGCACGGCCGCGCCCGCGACCGGGGGACGGCGATGGCAGTGTTCAGGCAAAGCCGGCGGCGCTTTTTGCAATCGGTTACGGCGACCGGCGGCGCGGCATTTTTCGCCTCGCGCCTGCCGGCGCAGGTGCGCGCCGCGACGTCCGCTGGGCCAGACCTTCAGGGTCTGCGCGACAAGATCGACCACATCGTCGTGATCTATCAGGAAAACCGTAGCTTCGATCACTATTTCGGGGCCTATCAGCCGCCCGGCGGCGGTGCCGTAGCAAACCTGCTCGACCGCGAAGGGCAGGTCGACGCCCGCTTTACCGGACTGCAAACAAACCCCGCGGGCGTGCCCTACGGCTATTTGCCGGTGCCGTTTCAGGTGCCGGGCTTTGCCGATGCGTTGCTCGACAACCGGCCGTTTCATCTGACCCCGTACATCGCGCCGGACGCCAACGTCTTATGGGACCCGTCGCATCATTTCTTTCGCATGTTCGCGCAGATCGACCACGGCAAGATGGACCGCTTCGTGGCACTGGCACTGACCGGCAAGCACGTCTTTTTCGACAAGGGGCCGGGCAGCGACGCGGTCGCGATGATGCTTGCCCAGTCGACGCCGTCGGGCGCGGTGCTCGGCTATTACACGCGCGAGGACTTGCCGCATTACCATCATCTGTCCGACGAATACGTGTTGTACGATCATTTCTTTCAGGCGATGTCGGGCGGATCGACCGGCAACGCCCTCTATCTGGCGGCGGCGCGCTCAGCCCAGTGGTCAAAGCCGCCGGCGGCCAAGACCGGGAGCCTCGACCCGCCGGTTTTCGACAAGCCCTATGACAAGGCCGGTATATTGATCAACGACGTGGCCCCGGTGAACGGCCCGACCGAGACGTTTATGGGGTCGCTCGACCTGGCCCCGCCGCCCGAGGAGCAGACCTATCCGAATATCGGCGACCGGCTCGACGCCGCCTCGCTCGGTTGGGCCTGGTATAACGAGGGCTGGAACGCGGTCAAACCTTGGGCGCTGAAAACGGCGTTCGGCGCCGGCGATGGCTCGGTCGTCATCGACACGCCGACGCTCTATCTCTCGCACCACAACCCGTTTCAGTACTACCCAAGCTGGTTTGCCAATGTCAAAGCCGGCCGGATGCGCGACAGCGAGGATTTTCTCGAGGATCTGAAAAAGGGCCGGCTGCCCCGGGTTTCATTCCTGAAGGCGACTGGCGGGCGCGACGAGCACCCGGCGGAATCAGCGCCGCGCTGGGGCGAAGCATGGGTGATGGGGCTTCTGAAAGCGCTCGGTGCCAGCCGGCTGTGGGAGAAGACCGCAATCATTGTTACCTATGATGAAGGCGGCGGGTTCTGGGACCATGTGGCGCCGCCCAATCCCGACGCCTATGGCTGCGGCACCCGCGTGCCGGCCTTGCTGATCAGCCCGTGGGCGCGGCGCGGCTATATCGACCATCGCGTCGCCGACACGACCTCGGTGCTGGCATTGATCGAGGCCAGGTTCGGGCTGAAGCCGCTGCAGCAGCGCGACGCCCACGCCTATAATCTTCTCGACGGCTTCGATTTCACGCAACCGCCGCGTGCGCCCGCCTTTGGCTGAGAGCGTTTGAGGGTATCCCACCGCTGTCTTCTGCTCGTCACCCGGCGTAGGCCCGGGGTACCTGATTCAGCGGCGCGAGGGGTGATCGTCGCTCAAGACAATGTCAGTGCAGGCAAAGTTCGGAGCGAGTAGGGTGAGCGAAGCGAAAAGCGCAACCCACGGCTTCGCGCCGCGGTGGCGGGTTGCGCTGCGCTCTACCCGCCCTACGAAACTGCATTTAGCTCGGTCTCACGGCGATCGCTTCGGCTTTCCTCAGGGTAAACCTTCTCGCTCTCTGATAGCGACAGCGGCATACTCGCGGCGCGGCGGAAAGCGGAGGATTTGGTTTGCTTGACGATCGGCGCATCCTGTTGATCATCTCGGGCGGGATCGCGGCCTATAAGAGCCTCGACCTCATTCGCCGGCTGCGCGAGCGCGGGGCTGCGGTGCGCGCGGTGATGACCGCGGCGGCGCAGCATTTTGTGACGCCGCTGTCGGTCGCGGCGCTCTGCGAAGACAAGGTCTACACCGACCTCTGGTCGCTGACCGACGAAAGCGAGATGGGCCATATCAGGCTGTCGCGCGAGGCTGATCTCCTTGTCGTCGCACCGGCGAGCGCCGATCTGATCGCGCGCATGGCGGCGGGACTCGCCGACGATCTCGCGACGACGGTGCTGCTCGCCTCCGACAAGCCGGTGCTGATCGCCCCGACGATGAATTTGATGATGTGGGGCCATCCGGCAACGCAGGCCAACCTTGCGACCCTCGCCGCGCGCGGCGTCGTGCGCATCGGACCGGGTTCGGGTGATCTCGCCTGCGGCGAAGTCGGATCGGGCCGGATAGCCGAGCCATTGGAGATCGTCGCCGCGATCGAGGGGATGCTGAAGGGCGAGGCGCGCCTTGTGGGGCGCCGCGCGCTGGTGACGAGCGGCCCGACGCGCGAGCCGATCGACCCGGTGCGCTACCTCTCGAACCATTCTTCGGGCAAGCAGGGCCATGCGATCGCGGCGGCACTCGCGGGGCTCGGCGCCGACACAGTGCTGGTCTCGGGGCCGACGCAGGAGCCGACGCCCTTCGGGGTGCGGCTGGTCGCGGTCGAGACCGCGGCCGAGATGCTGGCGGCGTGCGAGGCGGCCTTGCCGGTCGATGTCGCGGTCATGGCGGCGGCGGTCGCCGACTGGCGCGTCGAAAGCGTGGCCGGCCACAAGCTCAAAAAGGACGGCGGCGGCCCGCCATTGCTGCGCCTCGCCGAAAACCCCGACATCCTCGCCAGCATTTCGCGGCGCGCCAACGACCGGCCGGCCTTAGTCATTGGCTTTGCCGCCGAGACCGACGAAATCGTCGCCAACGCGCGCGCCAAGCGCGCCCGCAAGCGTTGCGACTGGATCCTCGCCAACGACGTGTCACCCGGCACCGGTACCTTCGGCGGCGACGAGAACACGATCCACCTCGTCGACGCGGACGGGGTCGAGGACTGGCCGGTCATGACCAAGCGCGAGGTCGCCGCGCGCCTCGCTGCGCGCATCGCCGACCATCTGCCCCCGCGATGAAGGTCGAACTGCAGATCCTCGATCCGCGCCTCGCCGGCTGGGGTTTTCCGTCATGGGGGTCAAAGCTCGCTGCCGGGCTCGATCTGCATGCTTGCCTCGATGGTCCGTTGATTGTCGAACCGCAGGCAGCGGCGGTGTTGATCCCCGCCGGTATCGCTTTCCGCATCGGCGATCCCGATTGGTGTGCTGTGGTGCTGCCGCGCTCGGGCCTCGGCCATCGCGAAGGTCTGGTGCTCGGCAATGCCGTCGGACTGATCGACGCCGATTACGAGGGGCCGTGCCTTATCTCGGCCTGGAACCGCAATCCGCCGCAAAGCGGCCGGACGATTACGGTGCGGCCCGGCGACCGCATCGCCCAGCTCGTCTTCACCCGCATCGCGCGCCCGGAATTGGCTATCGTCACGGCCTTCTCCTCGAAAGAAAGCCAAGAGCAGAACCGGTCCCCGACGCGCGGTGCCGCGGGATTTGGCTCGACCGGCGTCGGCGCCGCTTGTCCTGGACGCCTTCCGGGACGACACTCCTCCCTATAACACCCTGAACCTTGCGAGAAGGCGGCCGGCGGGCATGGTGCGGCTGACCAAAAAGCTCCTGTTTGCGATCGAGGCGGTACTCGATATCGCCTATAATGGTGGGCCCATCCCGGTGCGCTCGGCGGAAATCACCGCGCGGCAAGGCATCCCGCGCCGCTATCTCGAACCGGTCCTGCAGGAGCTGGTGCGTCACGGGGTCTTGGTCGGCATCCGCGGCCCGTCCGGCGGCTACCGCTTGGCGCGCGAGCGGCGCCGCATCAGCCTCGGCGACATCATCCGAACGGTGCGCGCGCTGGAGACCGCCGAAGACCCGATCAGCGACCCGGCGGGCAGCGCGCTCGGCCATCAGGTGGTTCGCCCGCTATGGCTCGAATTGCAGGAAGAAATGATGCAGCGGCTCGATGCGCTGACGCTCGACGATCTGTGCACCCGCGCGCATCAAAGCGGGATCGCCGGCCGGACCACGGAATTCACCGATTTCGAGATTTGAGGTTTGCCGGGGCAGAACCTACATAAATCACGCATAGACTCTGGGAGAGCAGCTTAATGAACACCGCCGATACGACTAATTCGCAAGGCGCCGAGTTCCGCGGGCGCGTCTACGACAGCATCACCGAAACGATCGGTGCTACCCCGCTCGTCCGCATTCACCGGATGGCCAAGCAGGCCGGGGCCAAGGCCGATATCCTGGCCAAATGCGAATTCTTCAACCCGCTCGCCTCGGTCAAGGACCGCATCGGCGTGTCGATGATCGACGCGGCCGAGGCCGCCGGCCGGATCAAGCCCGGGACCGTGCTGGTCGAGCCGACTTCCGGGAATACCGGCATCGCGCTCGCGTTTGTCTGCGCTGCCAGAGGCTACCGCCTGATCCTGACGATGCCGGACAGCATGTCGGTCGAGCGCCGCAAGATGCTGCTGCTGCTCGGCGCCGAACTCGAGCTGACCCCGGCGGCCCAGGGCATGAAGGGCGCCATCGGCAAGGCCGAGGAGATCGCCAGATCGCTGCCCGACGCGTACATCCCGCAGCAATTCCAGAACCCGGCCAACCCTGAAATTCACCGTCGCACCACGGCGGAGGAGATCTGGAAGGACACCGGCGGAAAAGTCGATGTTGTCATTAGCGGCGTCGGCACCGGCGGCACCTTGACCGGGGTGGGCTCGGTGCTGAAGCCGCGCAAGCCGGGGCTCAAGATGATCGCGGTCGAGCCCGAGGACAGCGCGGTGCTCTCCGGCGGCACGCCGGGCCCGCACCGCATCCAAGGTCTCGGCGCCGGCTTTATCCCCGAGATCCTCGACACCAAGCTGATCGACGAGGTCGTCCGCATCGGCAATGACACCGCCATGCGCACCGCGCGGGAAGCCGCGCGGCTCGAAGCCCTGACCGTCGGGATTTCGTCGGGTGCGGCCCTCGCCGCCGCTTTGGAGATCGGCGCGCGGAACGACATGGCCGGCAAGACGCTCGTCGTGGTGCTGCCGGACTTCGCCGAGCGCTACCTGTCGACGGCGTTGTTCGAGGGAGTGTGACAACCGCCTCCCCCCGCGTGCGGAGAGGGCTTGGTGACGGGCGACGCCGCACACTGCGAGAGGGCGGAGAATTGGAACTCAGCGAAAAGCAGTTTCGCCGCTACGCCCGCCATCTGATCCTCGACGAAGTCGGCGAGGAGGGGCAGGAACGGCTGCTCGGGTCGCGGGTGCTGGTCGTCGGCGCCGGCGGGCTCGGCTCGCCGATGTTGCTCTATCTGGCGGCAGCCGGGGTCGGGACGATCGGGATCATCGACGATGACCGGGTCGACATCACCAATTTGCAGCGCCAGATCGTGCACGCGACCCGCAGTGTCGGCGCGTTGAAGGTCGAAAGCGCGCGCGACACGCTCGCCGCGATCAACCCCGATATCCGGGTTCAAATCCACCCGCTGCGGCTCGCCCCCGAAAATGCCGAGGGGATCATCGCCGGCTACGACCTCGTGGCCGACGGCAGCGACAATTTCGCGACGCGCTATCTCTTGACCGATCTGTGCTGCCGCCTCGCAAAGCCACTCGTCGCGGCGGCCTTGTCGCCATTCGAAGGCCAGTTGTCGACTTTCCGGCCCTATCTCGGTGCCGGGCATCCCTGCTACCGCTGCCTGTTTCGCGATCCGCCGCCGCCCGATCTGGTGCCGCGCTGCGAGGAAGCGGGCATCCTCGGCGCCGTCGCCGGGGTGCTCGGCACCTTGCAGGCGGTCGAGGTGCTGAAGGAATTATTGGGGCTCGGCGACAGCCTCGACGGTGCGCTCTTGATCTATGACGCGCTGCGCGCCCGTTTTCACTCGATCCGGATCGCCAAGGATCCGGAATGCCCGACCTGCGGTAAGCACGCGCTGGTATCGGCTTCCTGACCCTCGGCGCGGTTCGCCGAGACAAGCGCTCAGCTCGAATCAGGTCAAAGGTTTTTGATTTGGGTGCACGATTGCATACGCACACTGCGATGCGCCGGCTGGATCTTCCAAAGAATCTTTATGCGCTCTTTATGGCGCCGCCAGCCAATCGATCTCGAATCTTAATGACGATCTGCGCAATTGGTATCGCGGAACCGATCCCGTCTCGGGCTCGCCGCTGCGGGCGCGTCTGGAGCGGGGTTGAGTGTGACTGGGTGGCGGCATGTCGTCGGCGTTTCGGGACGGATTGGCTGCGGTCGCAGCAGCGCCGGAATCGGCTGCGCGAGCCGGCCACTGTCGGGGGTCGTGCAATGCTTGATTTTCTGATGGTCGCATACGGCGTCGGCTTCTTCGCGGCCGCGATCTTTTATGTGCTCGCCTGCGAGAAGATGTGAGGCGGAAATGCTGCTCGATTATATTCTCGGCGGGATCGTGACCATCGTGATCATGGTCTATCTCGTCTATGCGCTGATCAACCCCGAGCGCTTCTAGGAGAGCCCGGATGACAGCCAATGGCTGGGTGCAGATAGCCCTGTTCGGCGTGATCGTGATCGCGATCACGCGGCCCTTCGGCGGCTACATGACACGCGTCTTTGCCGGCGAGCGGACATTCCTGTGGCCGGTGCTGCGGCCGGTCGAGCGCGCCGTCTATTGGTGCTGCGGCGTCGATGAGAACGAAGAGCAGCACTGGCTGACCTATGCAGTGGCGATGCTGCTGTTCAGCGTCGTCGGTTTTGTGACGCTCTACGCGTTGCAGCGGCTGCAGTGGTATCTGCCGTTCAATCCGCAGGGTCAGACCGGGGTCGAGCAGAGCCTCGCCTTCAACACCTCGGTCAGTTTCATCACCAACACCAACTGGCAGGCCTATGTGCCGGAAACCACGATGGGTTATCTGGTGCAGATGGCTGGGTTGACGGTGCACAATTTCGTCTCGGCGGCGACCGGCATCGCTTTGGCATTGGCGCTGATCCGCGGCTTTGTGCGGCGCGAGGCCAAGGCGATCGGCAATTTCTGGGTCGATCTGACCCGCGGCGCGCTTTACATCCTGTTGCCGCTCTCGGTGGTGATCGCTCTGTTCTATGTGTGGCAAGGCATGCCACAAAATCTCGGCGCCTATGTCGATGCGACGACACTCGAAGGTGCCAAGCAGACCATTGCGCAAGGCCCGATGGCCTCGCAGGAAGCGATCAAGATCCTCGGCACCAACGGCGGCGGCTTCTTGAACGCCAATTCGTCACATCCCTATGAGAACCCGAACGCGCTGACCAATTTCATCCAGCTGATCTCGATCTTCTCGATCGGCGCGGCATTGACCAATGTGCTGGGCCGCATGGCCCGCGATGAGCGCCAGGGCTGGGCGATCTTCGCCGCTATGGGTCTGCTGTTCCTCGCTGGCGTGACCACCTGTTACTGGGCCGAATCGCACGCCAACCCCGCCTTTGCCGCGTTCAACGTCGATTCTGCAGCGAGCGCAACCCAGCCGGGCGGCAACATGGAAGGCAAGGAGGTACGGTTCGGGCCGGCGCTCTCGTCGCTCTATGCGACGGTCACGACCGACACCTCGTGCGGCGCCGTCAACTCGATGCATGACAGCTACCTGCCGTTGGGCGGCATGGTGCCGCTCGTCAACATCCAGCTCGGCGAAGTGATTTTCGGCGGGGTCGGCTCGGGCCTCTACGGCATCCTTGCCTTCGCGATCGTCGCGATGTTCGTCGCCGGGCTCATGGTCGGCCGCACCCCCGAATATCTCGGCAAAAAGCTCGAGGCGAAGGAGGTCAAGATGACCATCTTGGCGCTCTTGAGCCTGCCCCTGTCGATCCTCGGCTGGACAGCACTGGCGGTGGTGTTGCCGGCCGGGCTCGCCGGCATCGCCAATGCCGGGCCGCACGGCTTTTCCGAAATCCTCTACGCCTATACCGAGGGCACCGGCAACAACGGCAGCGCCTTTGCCGGACTGTCGGCCAATACGCTCTTTTACAATACGACGATCGCGGCGGCGATGCTGATCGGCCGCTTCATCTTTGTGATCCCGCTATTGGCGGTGGCCGGGTCATTGGCGCAGAAAAAGCTGCTGGCGCCCTCCGCCGGCACCTTCCCGACCAACCGGCCGTTGTTTGTCGGGCTCCTGGTCGGCGTCGTCTTGATCATCGGCGGCCTGACCTATTTCCCGGCGGTCTCGCTGGGGCCGGTGACCGAGCAGGTCGCGATGAACCAGGGCAAGCTTTACACCGGACCGTAATCGGTCGGGTCTGCAAGGAATACGAAGATGACCGACATCACCCCGATCATCGGCCTGCCGCCGGGCGGGTTCGCCAAGCGCAATCTGCGGCCGATGTCATTGTTCGACCGGTCGCTGATCGTACCGGCGGTCTGGGCCTCGTTCCGGAAGCTCAACCCGCGCACGCTCGTCAAGAACCCGGTCATGTTCTGCGTCGAGATCGTCTCGGTGCTGACGACGGTGTTCTTCCTGCGCGACCTGTTTGTCGGCGCCGGCAAAGTCGTCGGCAGCAACCCGCTGTTTTCCGGTCAGATCACGGTCTGGCTGTGGTTCACGGTGCTGTTCGCGAACTTTGCCGAGGCGGTGGCCGAAGGCCGAGGCAAGGCCCAGGCCGACACCCTGCGCCGCACCCGCACCGAGACCAAGGCCAAGAGGATCGAGACCGCGCAGTCGCGGGCGTTCGACTTGGTCGACGCGGCGGCGCTGAAGCCGGGCGACCTGGTGTTGGTCGAAACCAACGACTTGATCCCGAGCGACGGCGAGGTTGTCGAAGGTGTCGCCTCGGTCGACGAGTCGGCGATCACCGGCGAATCGGCGCCGGTCATTCGCGAAAGCGGCGGCGACCGCTCGGCGGTGACCGGCGGCACAAGGGTCACCTCCGACTGGCTCAAGGTAAAGATCACCGCGGCGCAAGGTTCGACCTTTCTCGACCGGATGATTGCCTTGGTCGAGGGTGCTGTGCGGCAAAAGACGCCGAACGAGATCGCGCTCAACATCCTGCTCGCCGGCATGACCTTGATCTTTGTCTTCGCCACCGTGACGATCCCGAGCTTCGCCGCCTACGCCGGCGGTGCTGTGTCAATCGTTGTGTTGATCGCGTTGTTCGTCTGCCTGATCCCGACGACGATCGGCGCCCTCTTATCGGCGATTGGCATCGCCGGAATGGACCGTCTGGTGCGCTTCAATGTGCTGGCGATGTCCGGCCGCGCGGTCGAGGCGGCGGGCGACGTCGACACGTTGCTGCTCGACAAGACCGGCACGATCACCCTCGGCAACCGCCAAGCGACGGAGTTCATCGCCCTTCCCGGGATCGAGGAGGGCGAGCTTGCCGATGCGGCGCAAATCGCCTCGCTGTCGGACGAGACCCCGGAAGGCCGCTCGATCGTCGTGCTCGCCAAGGAAAAATACGGGCTGCGCGGGCGCGAGATGGCGCCGCTCGATGCCCAGTTCATCGCGTTTACCGCGCAGACCCGAATGAGCGGCGTCGATGTCGGCGGTATCTCGATCCGCAAGGGTGCGGTCGACGCGGTCATCGCCTTCGCCGAAGGCGGCAGCACTGGCCCGGTCTGGCGCGGTGCCGCAGCGGGCGCACAGGCGGCGTTGCGCGCGGCGCCGGTTTCCGACGCGGTCCGCCAGATTACCCTCGTCGCCGAGCGGATCGCCAAGGAGGGCGGGACCCCGCTCGCGGTCGCCAAGGATGAGCGCCTGCTCGGCGTCATCCACCTCAAGGACATCGTCAAAGGGGGCATCCGCGAGCGCTTTGCCGAACTGCGCCGGATGGGCATCCGCACCGTCATGATCACCGGCGACAACCCGTTGACGGCGGCGGCGATCGCCGCCGAATCGGGGGTCGACGACTTCCTCGCCCAGGCTAAGCCCGAGGAGAAACTGGCGCTGATTCGCGAAGAGCAGATGAAGGGCAAGCTCGTAGCGATGTGCGGCGACGGCACCAACGACGCGCCGGCCTTGGCGCAATCGGATGTCGGCGTGGCGATGAATACCGGCACGATGGCGGCGCGCGAGGCCGGCAACATGGTCGATCTCGACAGCGACCCGACGAAGCTGATCGAGATCGTCGAAATCGGCAAGCAGCTGCTGATTACCCGCGGCGCGCTGACGACGTTTTCGATCGCCAACGACGTCGCCAAGTATTTCGCGATCATCCCGGCGATGTTCGTCGCGTTCTACCCGCAGCTCGGAGTCATCAACATCATGCGGCTGCACAGCCCCGAGAGCGCGATCCTGTCGGCCATCATCTTCAACGCGCTGATCATCATCGCGCTGATCCCATTGGCGTTGCGCGGGGTCAAATTTCGTCCGATCGGCGCCGCGGCAATGCTGCGCCGCAATCTTTTGGTGTACGGCGTCGGCGGGATCATCGTGCCGTTCATCGGCATCAAGTTGATCGACCTCGCCGTCACCGCCATCGGCCTTGCCTGAGGAATCCATCCGATGCTGCGGCAAATCCGTCCCGCGATCCTGATGATCGTCGTCATGACGGCCATCACCGGCTTGATCTATCCGCTCGGGATGACCGGGCTCGCGCAACTGATCTTTCCCCACCAGGCCAATGGCAGCCTGATCGAGAAGGACGGCAAGGTGATCGGCTCGAGCTTGATCGGCCAGAACTTCACCGCCGACAGGTATTTCCACCCACGCCCGTCGGCGACGACCGAGCCCGACCCGAAGGATCCGACCAAAACCATCTCGGTGCCCTATGCCGCCGACAATTCGGCCGGCTCGAACCTCGGGCCGACCAACCAGGCGCTGATCGACCGGGTCAAGGGCGACGCCGCCAAGCTCGCCAAGGAAAACCCGGGAACCCCGATCCCGGTCGATCTGGTGACGACCTCGGCGAGCGGGCTCGACCCCGACATCACCCCGGCTGCCGCCCTCTTCCAGGTGCCGCGCGTCGCCAAGGCGCGCCACCTCGACCCCGACAAACTGCGCGCGCTGGTCGACGAACAAACCCGCGACCGCTTTCTCGGTGTCATCGGCGAGAAGCGGGTTAACGTCCTCGAACTCAACCTCGCCCTCGACCAGCTACGCTGA
>Ga0210390_10002484_pt1 | contig 16332 bp, 15 predicted proteins | sample IncBWH11OmetaG_FD_161050 | JGI IMG/M metagenome (GOLD analysis project Ga0210390, IMG submission 161050) | Forest soil microbial communities from Barre Woods Harvard Forest LTER site, Petersham, Massachusetts, United States - Inc-BW-H-11-O ... | reverse complement strand
GCATGCCGCTTTCAGTTGAAGACCTCCGGCCCCTGATCGTGGTCAATCCGCGGCGCACTCGTGCGTCTTGCTGCCGCCGACGCGGCCCCGCGACCCATTCGCCCGCTCTGCGGGCAGGATGATCTTGAGGGGAGTTACACCCTTGTCTTGGGCTGGATCGTCGCAGCGCGCTCCGGTTCGAAACGCCCCCGCAGCACGTCTGCAAGTCCCCGAAGATTGCCTCTTAGCCGTCCCGTTCGGTCAATGAAGGGCTCCGGCCTCACCGCGCCCGCTACGTTGCTTGCGATGTTCCTAAAGAGTTGGCCGGCAACCTGTCCGACGGTCATAGTTCCCTTGCGCAGCATATAGATCGGGTTAACGACCTGTGAGTAACCAAGCCGATCGCCTGCCACCCGACCGCTCTTGACGCCCATGTGGACGCCGCGGGCACTCGAGCACTTGATGAGCCGACCCCCGTGCTTGGCAAGAGCCGCGCCGAAGTCGCGGTCCTCAAGCCAACCATAGAGGACCAGGCGCTCGTCGAATCTGAGCTTTCCAATAGCGGACAAGCGGAACGCCATATTACAGCCGTAAGGACTGTACGGCTCCGTGCGCGACCACGGGGTTGAGCAATCGGCGGCTTTCACAATGCGGACGGCGTCATCGAAGCTTAACCCTGGTCCCTTGATGTCATCGGCGATGACCCAACCCGTGAAGGCAACAATCTGCGGCTCATCGCGGAAGGCCCGAGCCGCCGCCGCCAACCAATTCGCCTCGGCTACAAAGTCGTCATCAAAGAACACCACGACGTCGATTCCAGCCGGCAGTGCCGCCAGGGCGGTATTTCGTTGCGTCGCTAGCCCGGGCGGCCCCGTCACGACTGTGACCCCCGGCAGATCGGCGGCATTGCCGGCGTCTTGCCGGACGACGCACGACACGATCACGCTCGCCGGCTTCAGGGTCTGTGTCTTGAGGAGATGATTCAGCGTAGCGGTCACGATGTCCGGGCGGCCAAGCGTCGCAACGACAACTGCTACGCTCGGCAATGGCTGATCTTGACCAACGCGCAAAAGTGAACGGGTCTTGGGCTCACGCATGAGCTCTATGTAACCCGCAGCGGTATCAGCCCAGGAAAACAGGCGGACCTGTTCGCGTCCACGCCCTATGAGATCCCGTCTCAAATCCGGCGACCTCGCGAGCGAGCGCACGTGATGAACCCATGCGGCGGGATCATCAGGCGACGCCAGCATCGCCGCATCGCCGCACACCTCGGGCATGCTGGCGCGATCCGATGAGACCACGGGGCAGCCGCGCGCCATCGCTTCAACGATGGGAAGGCCGAAACCCTCTGTCCAGGACGGGAACACCAGGCACAGCGCGCGGTCCATCAAGTAAGCTAAATCGTGATCTGTGACATAGCCGACCACCTTGACGTTCGGCTCGGAGGGTAGGGTTTCCGAGGCGAAAATGTCAGAGCCTCCGCCTGCGACAACCACGTCGAGGCCCATCGCGGCGAATGCCGGTGCGACATCGAGCAGGAGCTGCAGGTTCTTGTGACGTGCATGCGACCCGAGCGCGAGCACAAAGCCGCGGTCTGAATGCTCGCGAGCGGTCAAAACTGCGGGGCCGACGCGCGCGAGCGCAGGATCCCAGGCAAGCGCGTGCTCGTGGCCGTTAGGAAGCACCACTATGTCCGCAGCACGCACCGGCAAGTATTGTGAGAGCTGTTGTGCAGAATAGGCCGAAACCGTTGCAATCCTGGCCGCGCGTCGGGCGAGAAGGCGCTGCAGCGGGGGGTAAACCGCGCGGAACGCACGGCCGTAGCTCTCGGGCGAGACGAATACGTTGGCGTCGTGGATGCACACGACCTGATCGGACTTCACGGCTGGTGCCGTATTGCCGAGGTTGAGGAGACGGCCCCGCCACTGCGCCGGTAGAACGATCTGCTCCCAAGCGTGTCCGGTGAGCGGGCCCGCACTGAGAAGAGGCATCGTCGAGAGGCCGGGATCGGAGGCCAAGGCTGGAGCGATGATGGGCACATTAGCGTTTAATTTTGAAAGGGCCGCATTCATCGCAGTGATGACGTTCCGCGCATAGCGCTGCACCCCTGTCACGGGCTGGGTCAGGAAACGCCCATTGACGCCGAAGGATTCGAGCGAACTCACGCTCTCGCTCCAATCGGTCGACTCAATTCCGGCGACGGCACTGCGGCGCTGCGCTCGGGTTCGGCGCAAGCCACGCCGGCGAGCACGTAAAAAAGCAGGCCCTGATCAACATTTGGAGCCGAGAAAGTGTCGCCTATAATAAGGCCAAGGCAGGCATTGCGCGCTGCAAGACGGACGTCAGCCGGAAAGGTGCGCGGCACGCCGCGCCCGCGCCCGAGCGCCGACGCTATAAAGAGCAGATAGAAGATCGTTCCCGGCACTCCGACATTTGACAGAAGCGCTACCGGAAAGCTCGACGTACGAACGGTGCCGAGACCGACACCGAATCCAAATGAATCGAAGAAGTTCTGCAGCGCGAGGGTGTTCCACGCCTGGCGTTCAACGCCCGAACTTGACTGCGCCTTGCTGAAAATTACGCTGTCAACGTAATCATGTATTGCCGCCGCAGCCTCGTCGTTGAATTGTGCAGCCAGGATCACCGCGACAACCAACAGAGGCGCGCAAAGTACGGCTGCCGAGCTATAGGGCCTGCTCGGGTGAAATCCGGAGCGCATCAGAGCCGTGACGTACAAGATCAGCAGTACAGGTGGCGTACCGGCGAGTCCCGTCGACGAGGTGGATAAGACGACAAGGGCAAGTGAAGCCGCTGCGAGAACGCCGTTCAGCACCGGGCGGCGTCCGCACAGCCACAATGTACCGACGAAGCCAAGCGCCCCAAGTGTTGAGCGTCCGAAGCTCGATGCTTCTGGAAAAGATCCGACGATTCGTTTCAACCCGCTCACCTCTTCCTCAATGTGGAGCGTGTATTTGGCGTTCCGCATGAATTCCAGGGTCCACTGCGTGTTCGTGGAATAGGTGGTAAGGTCCAACAACGCGAACAGCACGTTCCCCGCTGCATATGCCACAAGCGCACCGGCGATCGCTATGAAGCCCGCTCGCGTTGAAGCAATCGTTACAACCAGAGTGAAGCAAACAAGATCCGCGACTAGATAGACCCCCGCGGTGAAGTTGCTTGACACAGGGCCGAGGGGTACCGTTGAGCCGGTGTCGGCATACTCCGAAGCTCCAAGTGGAACGATTTGCATGGTTCCTGCCAACAGGCGGGGCATCACGATGCCAGTGAAGACACCGTAAAGTATCATGCACATGAGCCAAAAGCCCGGGCTTGGCATGCGGATAGCCCTGATCGCAGCCGCCGCCTCACGGCGGCGCGTGAGTGTGGTCGCGGCAACAAAAGCCAGAAAAAGGTGTGCAGGCTGAATGTTGGCCGAGCCGATCACGACAGTGGTGGCGGCTCCGAACAGGGTCGCGACCACAAAGGTCGTGGCTGCGGCAAGATACCCGAACTGCAGGCACAGCAAGCCGACTACGAGTGTCAAAAGACCGATGGGCTCGATACTCATGGGATAAAATCCGGCTTTGCCCCGATTGGCTGGGTATGCGCGAAGTTCACCCGAGCCCCATCGCTTGCCCACTTGAGGTCGATATCAACTCCAGACATGAAAACCAAGGCTCCGAAAGCGCTTCGGGCGCCGAGGTGCGCTCGGGCACGTCACAAATCATAAGCGTTGCTCAAACCGCCGCACGGGCACGGACATCTGCATCAAGCGATCCGAGCCTCGCCGGCATCTTATCAAAACTGCGGGTTCGGGCCAATGCCACCGCGCAATCAAGGTGGGCCAACCCGATCAGAGAAAGCACCCCGGATGGCGGCAACTGTCGCTCGATCCAATTTCGCGACTTGCGATGACAGCCGAAGTGACTCGTTTATGGGGATATATTTGCCTTCCTTTCGTGCGCGTAGTCACCATGGAATTTCGCCGATACCGGTAAATAAATCGGACTGCATTATCGGTGCTGTTATCGTTCGCGTCAGCAATGTTTCGAACACGCTGGTGGTGGTCATTATCATTCGGTCGACGGTATTGGCCAAATCAGCAAGAAAAGCTCTCGCTCCAGGTCACGCAAAACTCCGATCGCCAGCGATTGACAATAAACGTATTTATGCCCATTTCTGTGGGAGAAACGCTTTGAATGGTTAATCTTTAAAGTTGGTGCTTGCGCAAGCCATTGGTCATCAGCAGCTCCTGTTTTTTAACCCAGAATAATTTTTCGCACCTTGATCGCACTCGAAATAGGAGCATGGTCGCCTCTGCATTGATAGAGAGTGCGCTATTCGACGCTCGTACCCCATCGAGAAAAAATGACATGAACGTAGCAATACTTCTAAGCTGTGGATCCTTCGAAGGGTTCTACGGGTGGGTGCAGGGCCAGAGCCGACAAAGTTATCTGGAAAGTTACCGAAACGATTGGTCCTGGTACTACGCACGCGGCTTGTTGGAAAACGGCATTCATCCCGTTCTCTATATTCCTGCGTTGAGTGAAACCGGGAGGTACGGGACTGACGCACGCATTCCCGTTCGATTTCTTCCGCTGGATCGCTGGTATCGACCGTTCGAGCAAACCTGGACGAAGCGGCTGAGCCGGCTGACGCGTTGGTCCTTGTACGCCGACGATATCATCAACACGATTGCCTTCATGGGGCCGCTTCGGAAGGCGCTTGAAGAGGACGATATCGATCTGCTGTATGTACAGGAATATTGGACCGGCCGGTTCGATCACCTGGTGCGCGAACTCGATTTACCGATAGTGGGCGCCGATCATGGCGGGCTGTCGAAAGGTGTGGTGAAGTCGTTCAAGCGAAGAGTCTTCGAAAAGACCGCGCTATGCTACGGTCAGACGGAGCGAGAATGCCGAATGATCGAGCAATACGGCGGCCGTTCTAAACTCCAGCCTAACGGCTGTGATGTTTCAGAGTTTTTTCCGGACCACGCTACGCAACGCGAAAAGACAGTCTTAACGGTTACTCGTCTGAGCAATAGGCACAAACGCACCAGTGATCTCATTCGAGCCATGGCCGAGTTGTCGGCGGAATGGACCCTGGATATTGTCGGCGCTGGGCCGGACAGGGGCATGCTGGAGAAACTTGCGGCCGATCTGAACCTGTCGTCTCGGATAAGATTTCATGGTTTAGTTGGTCGTGCTCAGGTACGCGATTTTTTTCGCCGCTGTGGCGTGTACGCGATGCCTTCAGCTCATGAAGCCATGGCCTTGGCGGCGCTGGAGGCGATGGCGTGCGGCGCACCTGTCGTGCTCAGCCGAATTCAGCCCTTCGAACAACTTGTCACCAACGGCGTCAACGGTCGTCTCGTGTCGGTTGGCGATGTGAAGGGGTTGGCCGACGGAATTACGAAAGCATGGGAACATCGTGACGCGTTGGGCCTGGCTGCCGCTGAGACGGTGCGGGCGCGTTACAATACCCGCATCCTGTATTCCCAACTGGCGGAATCACTGCGCGGTTGTATTGATCAGAGCCACGGCGGCGTTCGTTGAAGCCGTCTGGTTGCCCTGCGTGATCGGGGGTCTATCATAGGCAACCTGCACCAAGATCAACATTTCCACTTGGGCAGCGCCGGTGGCGCGATCCGGGGCCTTGGTACAAGGCCTGGAGTTACCACGCCGAGCGAGCTTCGGCTCGATGAAAAATCGAGAAAATTTGGTCTGGGTCAAATCGCGATCGAACGGCTTCAAATTCCTTCCAACAGGGATAAGCCCTTTGCATGTATTCGATGTCAGGCGCGCGGTGAAACTTGCCCCAATGTGGCCGAGCGTGAAGGCTGTTCATGGTCTCCTCGAAGGAGTCAAACACGGTGAGCTTGGACTTCTCGTCGACAAGCCACCAGAGATTGAACAGGACGGCGTCACTGCCCGCATTTGGACCGAGATAAGACAGGTCGTTTCCCCTTAGGAATTTGAACTCAACAACCCGCCCCGGGTTCCGGGCGGCAAAGTCGGAGGTCCGGATTTTATCGACGGCCTCTTCCACTTGCGATACCGGAACGCCGTATTGCATGCTCATGAAAGCCATTTCGGCGCTGCCTTCCGGGATTGCAGCCGCGCGGTATTTTGTGGGTCTGACGGCCCAACGATATCGGTCGCGGATCTGCAGCAACAGCGACGTCGAAATTCCGAATTGGTTCAAAACCCTTACCGCGCGCCGGGCTGAAGGACGCCAGATCGCATCGTAGCGGTGAAAGCCGTTGTCTGACCGGGCACCTGCCTCGAGACACTCGATCCTGACTTGGTCGTCGCCAAGGGTCCAATGCGCCCAGACATGCTCGTATTGGGTGAGGATCGACGGCATCTTTGCAAGAAACTCCGACAGTCCTGTATTGAGTTCGGAAAATCTCACCCACGGAAGGTCTACGACTTGCAGTTCGAGTCGAACGACCACGCCGAGCATTCCGATGGCGACCCTGGCCGCGCGGAGCTCTTCCGGCGGGCAATCCGGCCCGAACGTCCTGACCTCGCCCGACGCAAGCACCACATCCATCGAACGGACAAAGTCCGAGAGGGTTCCCCATTTGAGACTGGTGCCGTGTGTAGCCGTCGCAACCGCTCCTCCGACGGTGACATCGGGAAAAAACGACAATGAAGGGAGTGCGAACCCGCGGGTGGCGAGGGCGCGAGACAGGTCTCCAAGCCGCGCGCCGGCATCCACGACCACCGTCTTGCGGCTTGTATCGATATGATGAATGCGATTGAGGCCGCTCAGCTTAAGGCAAACATCAGGCGTCGAGAGGTGAGGGGCCCACGAGCTGCCAAGGCCCATGGCCCTGACGCGCAAATTTGAATCGGCCGCCTCGGCGACTGCGGATCGGACGTCATCAACGCGACGGCAGTCGACGACGTGGCGAGGTCGAAAGGTCAATGCCCCGGCATAATTGGCGATAATTTCTTTGTTCGGATTCATTCGGTCTGGCTTGCATTCAAACAATGCGCTTATTCTACGACAAGGGGTCGACCACAAAGGCCGGTATTGGCTCGTTTCGCTCGATCGCTGTGCTGATCGCGTCTGCGGTTTTGAGGGCTTCGGCGATAGTCACATCCATATCGATGTAGCGGTAGGTACCCAGCCGTCCAACGAAGGTTACGCCGCTTGTGCCACGTGCACGTTCGACATATCGCCGCAACAGCGCTTGTTCCTCTACCAGCCGGATCGGGTAATAGGGAATGTCGCTTGGTCCGCACGCGCGGCTATATTCCCTGTACAGAATTGATTTGTCGGTCGACGGCTTCTCCCAGGGCGAAAAATGCCGATGCTCGGTTATTCGGGTAAAGGGTACATCTTCGTCACAGTAATTCATGATTGCCGTGCCCTGGGCGTCCCCCTCGACATAGATCGTTTCGAAATCAAGGGTGCGATATCCCAGACGGCCGATGTCGAAGCCGAAGAAGCGGTCGATCGGTCCACTGTAGATGATGTGGTCGCAGGGAAAATCGATCTCCTCGAAAGAACACCCGAGCCGCACTTCGATCTCCGGTTTGGCAAGTATGTTCCTTATGATGTCGGTGTAGCCGTTCCTGGGGATGGCCTGATACCGATGCGAAAAATAGCCGTCGTCGTAGTTGAAGCGCAAAGGAAGGCGCTTGAGAATCGATGCGGGCAGCTTGGTTGGATCAATGCCCCATTGCTTGCGCGTGTAACCCCGGAAAAAGGCGAAATACATTTCTTCGCCAACCATGCTCAGAGCCTGCTCCTCGAAATTTGCCGGTTGTGCAATATCCTGCCGGCGCTTTTGCTGCAGAAACGCCTTTGCCTCCGTTGGGTTGAGCGAAGTTCCAAAGAATTGATTGATGGTGAGCAGATTGATCGGCATTGAATAGATTTTGCCCTTCACCTGCGCCATGACGCGATGACGGTACGGCGCGAGTTCACCAAACTTGCAGAGGAAGGAATAAACCCGCTCGTCGTCGGTGTGGAAGATGTGTGGCCCGTACCTATGGGTCATCACGTCCGTCATCGGGTCGCGCTCAGTGTGGCAGTTGCCTCCAATGTGAGATCGTTCGTCGATGACCAGGACTTTGTGACCTTGCTCGAACAGTGCACGCGCGATCACGGCACCACTAAACCCCGCTCCAACAACGCAGAAAGTTAAGCTCATATTGGAATAGCCTTAGACGAGGAATGCCGGGCGAGCTCACATCGGGCAAAACAGGGCTTGCTTGCGCCAAGCCTGCACCATACGAACTTAGCTGATATCGAAAACCGGCATCCAGCTTTTTTTGAACGATCGGCAAGTATGGTCACTGAACTTCGTTAAGAGTAGCGGCATTCGAGCACGCGAGAAAGTTAACAGCGTTGCTGCGATACGGCAATTGCGTCGATTCCCTTGTCTGGATACAGCGCCAGTTTGACGGTACGCGCAACATTCGCCGCCAAGGTTGCCAAGGTTGACGGTCTGCCTGTCGAATGTCGTATGCGTATCTGGCCCTTAAGAGCGAGGATGCCAATAGACAGGGCTAATCCGCCGCGAACGTGGCTGAAATGCCTTGATAAACCTGGCGGCGGCATCACCAATAGGCAATTTGTCCGATAGGAGATTTCATGTCTGGGTATCCAAATCGCGCCTTTGCATCGCTCAGTCGCGCCGTTCAGGCACGTTCGGTCACCCGATCGGGCAGCCGAAACAAACCTTTCCAGACTCCGCCAGCCATCCTTCGAAGCATCCGGCGTCGGTCGCGCGTATACGCGAGCGCCGGTAAGTAACCAAAGACGAAGTCCGAGACGAAGCGGTAGTGATTTTTTTCCGCGGTGATCAGGACATCGTCATGACGTATTGCTTTGTGGGTCAACAGGACGGGCGCCTCGTCCAAACCATGGGCTTTACAAAGTGCGCGCATTTCGTCCCATGGTGAAATGCCTGTCTCGCGCAGAAGCTTGTAATTGGGTCCTCCGACGGGCCTCGTATGGCGAACCGTCACGTCATCGATGATCGCGATGCCGCTTTGCGGATTTTCCGCCAATTGGGTCCACAAATAGTCCAATCCCCATCCGCTCAAATTCGAATTGAAAAGCGGCAATGCCTTGCGGAGCATTGCAGAGCAAAAGCAAGGGGCCATGACCTCAACGTAATTTGTGAAACGGATCTTTGTCATGCTGTTCCGCAGGGTCGTAATATGACTGTAGTAACTGTCCCAGGACAAGGCTGGTTGGGCTACTTCGAGTTTGTAGTTCTTTACCAGGTCAAATAAAGAGTTGATGTCAGCCTTTGTCGCGAAAAGATCGTCGTCGGGAAGCCAGATGTAGTCGTAATCCGAAAGGAATTCGGAATTCGATTGAAGCAGCTCCTGTAAGGCAGGCCATTTTGGGCCTTTGCTATCGATCCTGGTGACGTCGTCTTCTTTGTACAGGTCCGGGTCGTCGCCAAAATAGTTGACGACAAGATCCCAATTCCGCGCATCAACTCCCTTCAACCATTCAGGATGGAGGGAGCTGTTTCCAGCGCGGACAATCACCAGGTTTTGTCTCTTCACCGTTTGCGCGTACATTTGGTCTCTTCATCAGCGGCATTGTGAATAACGCTCAACGTCTATTGTATCATGGCTCAACTAACAAAACGCGCGGATTTGGCTTCCGCGCCTTCAATTTCAGGCACCGGATTGATTGTGAATTTTCCGGAATTAGCAATCAAACCTCCGATTTATGTTTAACGTTCGCTCCAGGGCCAAAGTAACCGAGAACTATGAGACGCAGATATTTTGTCTTCTTTGGCCTGTTTCCCGGCTTGACCGCCGCGCTACCGAGCGATGGACGGAAGCGAAAAGCGAATGCGTCGTATCGGCAGCAGCCAGGGCTCATCGGCGCCACAATGTCCCGGCGAACTCCATCAATGCACCTGAGATGTGGCAGGAGGCTAACCGCGCGACACCTCATTACGAGGATTGAGCAGGCCTGCGCGAAACCACGCGTATTGATCAACGGAGCTTCCTGAACGATCGGTCATCACGTTGCAATGGGTCGGGCACTATTGCCGGGCTTGCTCGCGAGGAGCTCGATGTAAACTTCCATCGTCTCCTGAAAAACACGATCGACGTGCAGCCACGACAGGTTCGATAAGGCGCGATCCTTCCAAAATCTGAGCAGTTTTTCGTCGGTAAGCAATTCGACGAGGACTCGACCAAGCTCCGGTGGATTTCCAGCCGGCACCAGTATTCCGCACCGACCGCGCTCAAGAACCTCTGGTATGCCGCCGACATTCGTTCCAATCACTGCGCAGCCCGCCTCGCGTGCTTCAGCAAGTGACAGGCCAAAGGCTTCTTGATGCGAGGGAAGCACGAACACGTCGGCTCGCGCTAGGTATGGTCTTGGATCCTTAATGAAGCCTTCAAAGTGAATTCGATCGTCGCAGGCCAGGCGAACGGTCAGGGATTGAAGGTGGGATTTCGTCGGACCTTCGCCAAGAAGGTACATCGACAAATCGGGAATCGATTTACGCGCAATGGCGAAGGCCTCGATGAGATCTTGCATACCTTTGTAGGTGTGCAGACCGGCCAATGTCATAACAACAGGGTTACTGGCGCCGATTTTCAACGGCGCAGGAGCGGGCTCAGTCCTGCGAGGCGAGCCAAGCGGACCATTTCTGATAATTCTCAGTTTGTGACTGGAAACAGGAAGGCGCGTCATGCCTTCAGCCACGGCTGCGCTTACACAGATAATTCGGTCGCCAACTCCCAACAGAAAATTCCTCAATCGCGGTCCATTGTGAACGCTTGCAACTAGAACGAATCCGAGAAACGGCTGTAACAGCTTGGCCATCAACACCGCAGGGATGGTATGGGCGTGAACTATTTGGGGCCTTAGTGTTTTCAAGAGCTTCCATAACCTGGACAACCCGCGCGGGCTTAAGAACACGCGAAGTTTGAACTCGGGAAGCACGTGAGTCACTACCGATCGGTCTTGCAACAATCTCACCAGTGAGCCGCTTCTGCCGCCGATGCACGCAACCGAGTGTCCCGCGGCCGACTGTGCACACGCCAGGTCGGTCGCAACATAGACCACTCCATTGCCGTCATCTGCAAAATGCGGCAGTAAATGAACGATGGTCATCGCCGGATTGGAGCTCTGCTGTGTCAATTGCAATCCGTCTCAACTCACGACGTACTCGACGTTGGCATATAGACCTACAGAGGACTTTGCAAATAACGACGGGTGAGGACGTGTTTTTGTTATTCGAGGACGGGCCCTGCCATTCGTCTTCAATAGAGCTACTTTTAGATCTGGAGAAGGTGATTTATCTTCGCTCCAATCCAAGCCCAATCGACAGAACAGACCCGCCGGGTTTTGATTCCTCACGTTCAGTTTCCGACGCCCAATTGGTGCTAGATTTATCCGGAAATGGCAATCGAACTTCCGACTCATGTTTAACGCTAACGCCGTTGTTCGATGGGGCGCCGCAAGAGGAGGCTCTGATTGGCGTTCTTCTCGCCGGTCGTTCGCCGGTAGTTGAAGTTCAATCCAGTGCGCGGCAGGAAACTGTAGCGAGAGTTGCTCCCGCCCTCGACGAAGCCCGCAGCATTGGTGAACGATTTGAATTCATAGTCAAACATACGCAGCGGGCGTTGCTTCGTGCAATATCGGCACCGCGTGCGAGTACCCCGTGGAAGGCGGCCCACCGGATATATCCGGGCGCCAGCGGCGTCGGTAGGTATGCCGCGGGCCTGGTCGCTTCGGCGGCCGTGAAGCGAGCCTATCAACTATGTCTGTTTTCTCCGCACTGGCGCGTGGGCTGGAGGTTCGTCGAGGATGGCGGCGTTTGGAGCCGGCATTCGCTTGAAGGTGCGCCCTGGAACAGCATAGCCGATCCCGGACACCATTTTTATGCGGATCCATTCCCATTTACCGCTAATGGCAAAACGTTCATTTTTGTGGAGGACTTCGACCACCGCAAGGGAATAGGGACCATTTCTGCAATCCCGTTTGATGAACGGGGTCAAACTGGTCCTGCGGAAACGGTTTTGTCGGAGCCTTGGCACCTGTCATATCCCTATCTTTTCGAGCATCGCGGCGAGACGTGGATGATTCCCGAGAGTTCGCAGGCTCGCCGGATTTCTCTTTATCGCTCGGATCATTTTCCTTCTGGCTGGGTGCACGAGGCCAATCTGATTGAGGATATCGATGCGAGTGACGCAAGTTTGGTTCGGTTCGGTGGCAAGTGGTGGATATTCGCATCGGTAAGAGATGAATTGGGTGGACTGATGGACAGCCTTTCGCTCTTCTATGCTGACGACCTGCTTGGTCCTTGGTTGCCGCATCCTGCAAATCCGGTACTGGTTGATGTTGCGGGAGCAAGGCAGGGTGGCTGGTTTCTTTTGCAAGAGGGACAGCTGTGGCGCCCGGTGCAGGATTGCCGCGCCGGATACGGTCGTGCACTTGGGCTAGCCGAAGTCACTGTCCTGAACGAACAGGATTATGCTCAAATCATACACACGGTGCTGCGTCCCGACGTAAACTGGCCAGGGCGGCGATTGCATACGTTGAACCGTTTCGGAAAACTTGAATGTATCGATGGGTCGCGCAACTCACCGAAGTTTGGCGCAGCCTGGTTTCGGGACCCATAGGCGGCGTTGTACGAACGTGCGCTGTGCCTGGTCTTTCCATCCACGACAGAAGGCTTCGGCATCCCACCGCTTGAGGCAATGGCGCTTGGCTGTCCCGCCATTTCGTCCAACGCCGCTAGTCTAAAGGAAGTAGGGGGCGATGCGGTAACTATGTCGGTCCCGACGACGGAGATCGCTGGCGAGAGGCGATTATTGCTCTCTCTGTAAACGGCGATCTCTGCGCTTCAATGTCAGAAAAGGGGAGACGGCGAGCATCGCTGTTCTCCTGGAAGCGTAGCGCCGAAATCTATCTAAACGAAATTCTGCGGTTGCTATGATCAGACGAACTTCCACACCAGCCAGCCGATCCCCGCCCACATCGCGCTGCTAACCACAAGTGCAAGCACCCATGGTCTTGGCGAGGAGTACTTCAGCGCCGGACCGTACCTGGCGCTGGCCTCCTGGCTCGACCGAGCGTATCTTCCCGGGAGCCTCAAGCGGGACGGGAGATAGTGATGATGTTCTAATGCTGACACGGCTTATTTCCTTGCCAAACCAACCCGACATCAAATCAATTAATGAATCGGTCGCGGCGTTGTTCCAATTGTGGCGGTATTTGAGAAATTAGGTCTTGTTGTTAGAGGCATCAACGCACCACTACTTTGTGCCTAAAAACAGCACCGCGTTTTTCGATTTTGTTCCAAGAGTATTGTCAAAGGGTTACTTACTTTGCCTGATCTCGATAGAGAGTCAGGTCCCGTAGTCTTCCGGGAAGGGCTGCACAGGTTTTCAACAGCCTTTTGAGAGATGTGGCCTACTCGCCGCGGCGAGTTGCAGCTCGCATGGGCTACCTACCGCCGCGTGCTTAGAAGCTCCGCGAGCCGGCGACGGCCAAAACGATTGCTCTCGATCATCAGGAGCGAAGTCACGAGAAGGTGGCCTCTTGTCCGGGCGCCTCGCCGGCGGGAGCATTCCTCTCTTGCGGGCTTGCAAATATCTGGCCCAACCGTCATGCAGCGCTGGAGGAGTTGATCATGAGCAAGAAGTCCGACCAGCAACCCAAGACGGCGCGCCATCCGATCACGCGTGCTGCCCTCGAACAGGCGATCGCCGAGGTTGTCAAAGCCAGCGGTACGGATTGCGAGGGGTTTGTCGGCGTCATTGTCGAGCGCATGAATCCGGTCCCACCCGAAGGCGCGAACTGGACCCTCAGGGGCGCCAGGTTTGGCAAATCCAATCGCGAGCTCTGTGCTGCCGCGCTGGCCGATTGTGTGACCGAGAAACAGCTCGCGTTCGAGCTTTCGGATTAACGAAAACCGCTGCCGCCCAGCTTTATGAGAACATCAAAAACATCCTCCTTGTAATTGATTTTCATATGGTATTTCAATAACTTGGCGTCCAATGACACCGCGCCGTAATGGAGTACCCATCGATCCATTCAGGCCTATCGGCAAAATCGGCTTGACCCGCCGGAAGTCTGGTGCTGCACTGCATCTATTGCAGTGCGGCGTGAGCGCTTTTAGATGAGCGAAATTGTCGATCAGGCCTTGAGAAATTATGAATTGGCTCGCGATATGCGGCCTTCCCAAATCGCGCAGTTACGAGAGCAAACGTCCCGCTATATCGGCAAGCTGATGTCGGCCGGGCAGGACGATCCGCATCGGCTGGCAGAGTATGCGTACGCTTACCTGAAGGAACTACACGAGGGACCGGACCCGCGGTTCACGGGGTGCTGATCGGCGTCATCGGACTTGAAGGGTCCTGTAGACAGCGATCTGCATTGGTTGTGGGGTGCGCTGGCAAAATCGCGCAGCGTGCGTAGCCGATCTCGATGCTTTGCGATTGCGCGCCTGCATCATTTTAGCCGATCTGCAGAGGGCGTCTGAAGACAAACAGCGCAGCTGGCATCCCTGATGCACCTCGACGCCAGCCGATCTGCTGGCGGGAACGCCTCGCTCTCAGTGAGCCTTTCCTGGCGCCTCAACCGACGGCACGCCTATGGCGCAGGGTCAGAATAGCAGCAACAGGATACCATGAGCCATCCAGTGTGCCGCTCCGAGATTGATTCCCTTTCGCTCCAGCAGGGCGACCAACACGGCTCCCATGACGACAGCAGACACGCCAAATGCGACGCCGCTCCAACGCTCGCACCAGATCCTGTCTCTGTCCTGCAAGCCTGGATACCTGAATCCCTTGATGATGAGGTACCCGGCGGCCGCAAAGGCAAAGAGCACCCTGGAAACAGTCAGGAGGAATTCACCGACGGTCATGTCGGCGAGGCGTCTGTCGAGCGCAGCGAGCGGGAAGGCTTTGTGAAAAACGATATAGGCGGCCAGCAGCAATACGAGCAACCGCAGAGCGGTTGCGGTCCCGCGCTCAAACCTGTTGGCCCTATCGGAAGTCTCGGAACTCAAAGAAAAAGCCGCCGTTGACACGCAATGCTTCCATGCTGAAATTAAACGACATTATCAGTCGTGAGATTTACGAAAAGCTTCAAATATGTGCACTGGCTAGACATATTTTTAGGCGGAGCTTGATCAAGTGGCTGCTGTGATGACTGTTTGTCGGCTTCAATTTAAAGAGTTTGCCTGCGAAGCCTGCTTTCGCCATGATGGTGGCTTGCCGGCGGATAAATTGATTTCAGTATATTTTTAATGCCCAAGGAATTGTTCGATCGTCTTCAGCCCAAACGTGTCTCGCGGCCATCCTCCGAGGCGACGTCGTCCTTGGGTTCATCGGCGGTTGAGGAGATATGGAGCTCCTGGCGATACGAAGAAGGAGCGTCAAGATCGGAAAACAAATCGACGAGCGAAACGCCGCAGCGGCCGCGGACTCTCCAACCGAAAGCTGCGGCTTCGGCCGAACTCGTCCATCAACTCAAGCGGCAAGGCAAATATGAGCAGGCCCTGCAGGTCGCACTCTCCGAGATCGAGCGAGAGGAGGGAGAGGGAGGTCTTCACGCCAATGATCGGCAGTCTGTTCCTTGGTACTATTGGGAGGCAGCCGCGATCTACCGCAAGCTAAAACGCCATGGCGACGAAATCGCCTTGATCCGGCGCTTCGCCAGCAATCACGATATTCATTTTAGAGCCTTTTCGAAACGCTATCGATCGACCCGCGGAGCAACGTTCGCTTGGGCAACGAAATTTTTGGAAAGGATTGATGCAGCAAGGGCGGCTGCCGCCCGTGAAGTAAATGGGAAATAACATCGATCAATTTGAAAACCGTCCTGGCGTCGGTTGATCTTTTCCTGTTCGTCTCTGGAGCGCGGTTCTCAAAGGCGCTGACGAGCGGCCACATGTCGATCTATTCATACTCGATCGTAACTGAAACGCGTGGAACATTATGGCCGCCTATCAAGGTGAGCAAGACTATAGGCTCGCGCTGCGGCCGGTGTATCCGTAGTATTTTAATCGTCTCATTTTCGGCAAGCCATTTGTCACGCAATGCCTCGGCGTCGCGCCTGTCCTTTCCCAGAATAGTGTAGCGTTTGGCTGGTTTGACTATCATTGGGCTATCTCAGCGGTGATAAACCGGAATTTCAAGTGAACTAGATCACAGATGTGGAAAATAAATCAGGTATTCTGAACCAACCGCCGCGTCCTCGATGCGATAACCCTTTCGCCTCTTTGACTGTGTCTTTCTTTTCCGGCTTTCGGCTGCTTTCGCGAATTTGCATGGTTGCGGAAGATTTCCGTAGCTGTTTGGTAAATTTACCAAGCAGTTGTTTTCGTGTAGACCTTTCCAC